>JGI25134J35505_10001174_pt1 | contig 10441 bp, 4 predicted proteins | sample ETNvirnome_6_100_FD_35505 | JGI IMG/M metagenome (IMG submission 35505) | reverse complement strand
AGTAGCTCTAGGATTACTATTGAAAGTACTACTCATATCATCAATAGTAAGAACTCTATTACCAACGGATTCATAGAAATCTGTAAGAGTCCTATTTTTAAAATCGATAGTTGTGGAAATGTTTATATCACCAATTTCAATAGTTCCTTCAGTTACATAATCAAAATCATAATAACAGTTAAATCACCATATCCAATAATTTCATTTACAATCTCAATATTAGTATCTTCAGGTAGAGTCAACATGCTATCAGCACTATCACTCTCAATCACAAGATCGCTGAATTTAGCAAATCCTGAAGTATGGTTTAGAGAACTTACTGGATCATCCCAAGTTTGAAGAGGAACTCTAGATTCTAGTGAATATGAGAAGTTCTGGTAGTACTCATTATTAGGCAATTTCTGCAAACTGTCATTTAAGAATCCACTATTACTTTGCCATCCACTATANACTGTCGTACCAGCACCTATAAGAATTTCAGAGTTAAAATCAATCTTGGTCTCAATCACACCCTGAGTGTTAGAACTTTTACCTTTTACAATACTTCCAACTGTAAATTCCTTACCAGTAGTAATTTTTAACTGCTCNATCTTAGGATTCCAATTCTCAACGTATCCTACCTTTCCATCACTAATAACTTCTTCATCTTTGAAGAAGTTATTCTTCTTAAGGACTGAATTATAGATTGGGAAATCAATTTCTGAAATAACTCTAGCGCTAGAGTTAGATGTATCTATAGTTCCAGGAACATCTCCAACACCAAGATAATCAGTCAGTTTATACTCAATCCAAGCACCTGTTCCTCCAAGTTGACTATCTGCATTACTAACTTCAAATAGTGAGTAGTTATAGTTCTCTGAATTGTATCCAGTTCCAGTAGAACCAACGCCAACACTAACATTTTCCACCATAATCTTGGATCCTGGATTATAGGGAAAATCTAGAGGATCGCTAAAGGTTGCATCTGGGAAAATCCTTACAGTCTTGGTAGATGCGTTATAAGTGAGTGATGAGAACCCAACACCATTAGAATTCCTTATAGGAATAATAGTAGGAGGTACATCATAAATTCCAGTAGTATTTTGAAGAATAGTGACTTGTTTATCACCTAATTTATAAGTGATGTCAATATTAGGAACAATCTTACCAGTATAACCATCTTTTACCAATATTTTAGGAGATACAAGGTAATTTCTTCCTGCGGAGGCAATTCCAATACTTTCAAAGGAAGCAAGAGCTTCAATCTTCAATATTTCAGGAAGATTAGCAATAGCTCTTAAAGTAGTGTCTGTTGGATAGTCAAATCCAATAGAACCCATCCTACTATTCAATACTTTGCCAATATTATTGCTTTGTGCGTTTATAATGGCTCCAGTACCTTTGTCACTAGTAACTGAATTTATTTTTGGTAAAGATTTGTAACCATTACCATNATTCAACATTTTAATTTTAGTAATAGTACCTTCTGTTGTTAGTGCATCTGTTTCATAGGTTAAATCCGAATTAGTATCATTATAAGTGAAAATATCAGGGATTTGTCCAATATTGAAGGTGAACGTAGTAGTTCCAATTCCAGTAAGATTATGTTTTCCATCATAAGCCGTTTTTACTATAAAAATCTTATTATATGGATTTACGTCTTTATCAATTACTAGTTGACTCTTAAGTGTTGGAATAATATCCAAATTATCCAGTTGGAACTTGTAATATAGACTTTGAGGGATGTTTTCATCAACTTTAATAGTCAAATGAGCACTTGCATCAATACCAATCTTACCACTAGAGGTAACTTCAAACTCTCTATTAGATTTGGAGGTTAAAAATCNATTATTAAACNCAGAATCAGTAAAAATNTCCAAACTAAAGGCAGAATAGGTAATCCCATTCTGAATAAATGACAAAGATGGGTCTGAAAGGTCAAATTTCAGTTTTTGACCTCTTTTTACATTTATTAGAGGATTAATCTTTGATAGAGTTCCAGCTGAAGCGCTTGTAAGCTTAACAAAAGCGGGATTTTCTTCATTTAATTGGAATTTTTCCTCAACAAGACGAATTTTGTTTCCACTGAAGGGAATAACATAATACATTGCTTCAGTTACTAATCCACCAACGGGAGTAGAAGCTGTATGAATGACTTTATCACCTTTTTTAAACTTATGAAGGGTAAAGGTGATAGTATTCATTACAGTATCAACATCACCAGATGCAAATGTCACTGGATCACATATTATTCTTCTATTATAATCATTATACTTAATAGTAAGAGTTTTAATATCTTTTGGCTCAATAGACAAATAAACCTTGTCACTAGTTCCATTTTGATTACTTAAAAGAGTACTCTTCAACCCATGTGTCGATGCGGTAGAGACTGTAACTATATTTTTATCAACTTGTCCAGTAATAACATTGGTTAATGATGTTTTGAAGCTCTGATATACACCAGTTCCAATATTTGTAAAATAAAGGAGTCCATTAGTTGTATTAATACCTACAAAACCTGTTGTTGTCATTCCAACTCTAGTGGATGACACTCCAATAAAGTTACGACCTATAGGTGCAGCATATAACTTCTCATAATGTAAAAGATTTCTATATGGNTCTCCTTCAATACCATTCCAAGTAACAATAGATGTTCCACCATTAGGTCTATAATAAAGAATATCATTTAATTGTAACTTATGATCCTCTATGTAAATGGATTGAGGCTCAACAAATACTTGAGTGACTCCTACACCAGGCATGGAAAATACTATGGTATTTCCAACACCAACTCCAGTTACTGTACCCAATCCAACAGATTCGGCAGGGTTAAAATACTCTTCCCTATTGAGTCTAAAAGTTTTAGTAGTTTTCAGAGATCCTACATTAACTTTAAACTTCCTGGGATCTTCAAATAACTGAGTAAGACTAGTATATGCAGTTCCTACTGTACCACCATACTCTCTCAATACCCGAATTCTTTCAGTTCTTCCATCTACGTTAAGAACTTTAACTTTTTCTGTCCCAATACCCAAAATATCATTTTCACGAATATATGGGAATTCTAAAAGTCCAGAAACATAGAAATATGTGGTCAAACCAGTGGTAGCTGTACTAGCTATTCCCAAAGTTGTAACAAAATTATCAGATCTAATTCCAATAGTATAAGATCCATCAAATCCATCAAAATATTCAGACAATCCAGAAATATTAACAATATCAAAATTCTCTAGATCATGAGGTTGAGTATTAAAACCAACAAATGATCTTCTACTATCAGTAGCTGAAAANTCAACACCATAAAATACAGTAGTTGCACAACTAACAGTATTAATAGTTTTACCTGATACTCTTTCTACTCTAGCAGAAGCATCTTGACCTTCTGTTCCATCATTATCAAAAACTAATCTATCATTAACTTTATAAATGCTACCACCAGTAATAATTCCTACACCTTCAATAGTACCAATAGAAGTTCCTTGAATCTCAACAGTAGATTCTACAATCTTATTAGAATTGAAGACATAATCATAACTACTCTTATCATCATTGGTATGATATACTTTAGTATTTCTAAACCAACCCTTATCCTCAATATCATAAGATGTTTGATTTGAATCTTTACCAAAATTGAAGATGTTAGGCTCTGATTCAAAAGTATTGCCAATAATATAAGGGAAAGCAGGTCTCTTATAATTTGTGAATGGACCTTCAGAGTCCACACTAATCATATTAAGAGTAGTAAAATAACAATACTTACCAAGAGGGAAATCTGGAGTAATACAGAATCTGCCATTATGGTCATCTAAGTCTCCTCTCTCAGTGAAGATATAATCCTCAACAAAGAATCCACCACCAAAAAGTGAAGTTGGTGGTCTATGAGTTTCATCAACACTTAATTCATAACCAGATTGAATCTGCTTGATATTACCACCATCAGCATTAGTATAACCATAAGGACCATAAATTGGATTTCCATCATATGCCCATCCCAAAATAGGAGAGTGATAATTGCTGGCTATCTCAACACCATTCTGTACCTTTAAATCAGGAACACCATAAAGAGTATTATCTTCATCCTCACCAGCGACGACATAAGTCGATTCTCTTAAAGGTCTTGGTGCATAAAGATGTGAATACTCCAAAGATGAACTATCAATATTCTCATTAATAAATCCATCATCATCTGTCAAAGTATTAAAGTTTCTTTCAAATAGATTAATAGACCAAGTACGTAAAGTGCAATCAATTTTTGAATCTAATCCAGCAGAAGTTACTGTTAATGAAGTAGATTCTGTATCGAAACCTACGCCACCATTTATAATTTTTACTTCTGCCAAAGTACCAGTAGCTGGATCTATAACAGGAGTAAGTCTAGTATTGCTCCCAGTTCCACTAACTACAATATCTGGAGGAGAATTATAACTATTACCTGGTGAATTAATAATAACCTCATCAATCTTCCCATTCTGAATAATTGGAGTTAAAATAGCTCCTTCACCACTAGAAAGATTAATTCTAGGTTGTCTATTAAAATTAAAGACTTCAGAAGCACCATATCCAACACCACCAGAAGTTAAATCAACAGATTCAACAGAACCCCTGAAAATGGGTTGAACTTTGGCTGCAAAATCTTGACCTGTACGAATATTAACTCCAATATTACCCTCAACACTTACTGTTATAGGTTCGTAATTAAAAGTTCCATCTCCAACAGAAATAAGATCTACCTTAATATCATTATCATAGTAATATTTGAAATCTGTTACTCCTGTCCCTACAAGAGTTAAACAGAATACATTATTATCAACCTTCTTAACATAATATTTTTCATTAGTAGATAATCCTACAATAGGTGTGCTACCAGGAGAATACTGAATAGTATCTCCACTAGAATATCCGTGATTTTTGATAGTAATCTTATCGAGAGCTGTACTAATACCTGTAGATACAACTTGCCTCTTTCTATTCTTATATCCTCTACCAGGATTAGTAATAACAATATTAGATACTATTCTCTTCCTAGAAGTTGATTTAATATTCTGTACACCAGATCCGAAAGAAACAAGATCTACAGTATTAATACCAACTCTAGAATCATCTGGACTGGTATAAAGCTTAATGGTGTAATTGTCTACAATTCCAATATAATAATAGTTATCAGTAGTGAGTCCAACAACTCCTGAAAGATTATTGGGGTCATATATTACCCTCTCATTATCATCAAATTTATGGAATGTAGAGAATCCAATAGTATTATTAGCAATACTAACATCCCCACCATTCCTCTCAGCATTAAATGAAGGGCTGTGAATAACAAATGCCATATTGACTGCAGCCGCAGCATTTTCAATAGGATTGCCACCAGTAATCCTAACAGTAGGAGTATCTACATAATCATAACCAGTATCTAATAATTCTAATCTTTCAAGTTGTCCTTCTACATCGCAAATACCAGTAGCACCAGTTCCAACAGCATCTTGCACAATTAGAATGGGAGGATTGATAATATCATAATTTTTTCCGCCATTTGTTACATCAAATGACTGAATATCTCCATAATATAAAGAATTTCTGGATTTATAGTTAATAATTTCAGCGCCATTAATTAAAATACCAGTATATCCTGGATCTGTCTCATAAGTCCCACTTTTATTGACTGGTTCTGCAATTTCTCTATAAATTCCTTGAGGAGCAAGATATTTTAAGTAAAAATCATAGTAGCAAAACTTATTATCAGACACTTCCCCAGCTAATTTAAGGTATTTTNCTCCAAAAATATCAGATTTACTGTTAGATAACTTAATATCAGTAGAATTTATCCTTTTTACGTAATAAACACCAGCATCTATGTCATCAAATTTACTTTCNGACTCAANANTNAGAACAACTCCATCAGAAGTTANTTCAGTAGTCCTAATAACTCCTGGTTCGTAGAAAATTGCATCACCAGTGTAGAATCCATGATCAGTTCCAGAGGTTAAAGTGAGAGTTTCAGAGTCACTTTGTGCTGATCCATTAAAAGTGACTACTTTATTATAGGCATTTAATGGCAAATTTGGATAATTCGGTATAGAATTGGAAGCAACAAGTACTTCTTCATCAAAATTTACATAAGTATTTTGTACATTTGCAAAGAAATCTTTAATTTGAGTATATTTTGAAGAATCTCCCTTCAAAATATCATTTCTAATAGTAAAATTCTTCCCGACATCTATCAAACCTGATAATTTTATGATGAATTTAGTACTAGAAATAATTCTTGATACTGATCCTGATGTTTTTTGATCAGAATCATCAATCAAATTGACAAAATAACCAGGTTGTAAGAATTGATCATCATAAGTAACTACTTCATAACTTCTCTCAGAAGAGTCAAGAAGTGCAATACTCTCTACTACCCATTTTGTCTTAACATTAAACTTCCAATTTTTGGATTTTTCAAGATCGGACTCTTTTCCTAAGGACTGAATCCTAACAGTATCATCTTTATTATAAAATTCTGATGGTCCATTTACCTTAAATTCAGTTAAAGTTGAAGTTATTCTGACTTGAATGGATTGTCCAATACCAACAGTAGCATAAGAAAAATCATCCCATCTAATATTAGTAGCTTCAGGAATAATGGCACTTACTCCACTTACACTTAAAAACTGTGTAGAGTTAGTTCCACTGTAACCCATACTTACCGAATTACCATCCGCATCATATCCTACAATTTTTCCACTCCACGGGAACCCAATTGTTGAATCTACGTCAACAATTGTAGCTCCGATAGAAACTGCATTCAACGCTTGGGTCTTCGGATTAGGTTGAAAGTCCCCATAAATGGATCCGAGAGTGTCAATATCCCTCTGATATCCAGAATCTACTGAAATTTGGTAATAATCACCTTCCGAATACTGAATTTTTTCAACATTTGTAACTGTTCCCCTAGATTTTGAAGAATCTTGGAAAATTGTTCTATTTTTTAAGTCTAAAACGTTGCCATTTACGGATTCAACAACAAAATCTTGAGTAACTCTATAATCTGCATTAGAGGGCTTAAGTAAAAACTTACTCGGCTTGATAATTTCTACTTCTTCGCCATATAATGCTCTAAAAAGTATCTTAAATGACTCATCCGTACCCTTCGATTTGTAAAAAGTGTCAGCACCGAAGATAAAATTCCTCTGATCAATATCAGAATGAAGATTTCTATCAGTAAATCCGGGAACAAACTGTCCTTTTATCTTCTTAAAGAATTCCTGTAAGAAAATAATGTTCAAATTATGAACAACTGCTCCCTTAGTATGGCGCGCCTTCTTCGAAGTAGTAAAAGTGAGTTGATCTGATTCAAATCCAAGATAAGTGGTAATACCACTAAATCCTCTATTACAATTTACAAATGTTTGATCAGTTTTATACTCATATTCTATAATTTCATCATCAATTTTAATTAAACCATCTGTTTCAGGAAAACCTTCAGTAAAATTACCATCTACAGATACAGTAACAGTTCTATCATTATAATTAAGGTCTTTTTCTAAAATCGTATAAGATTTGAGATTGACAAGTTCATCAACTTTGACGTATTGGTCAATATTTTGTATTAAATCGGCTGGCGCGCCTTGAAATTCTTGAGAAACGTAATATTTTTCTAAAAATTCTCCTAAAAGAGGAAAATCTTCTCTAACATATCGTGGAAGCTGACTCTGAACGATATCTTGGAATTTTACTCTATCTATTGACATCTACTGTTATCTTGTAAAAGTACCATTGGAGTAACTAGAAGTTACGTTATAATTACTACCTGAAATATCATCGCCAGATGCAATATTATCCGACTTCATAGTTACTGTTGAGAATCTAGTATCTAATTGTAGATAAAGATCCTGCAATCCAATAACATCATTAGAATAAGGAATAGTTGATATTTCTATAAGGGGCGCTCCTCTATTTACCACAGTAGAAAGAACCTTCATTGGGTTCATCTTAATTTCACCTTTCTTATAATTAATAATACCAATGTTCTTCTTAACAATAACTGGTTCTGCAAGAGCATCCAATTTGAATAGGAATACAGATCCAGTCAAAAGATCTTTATTAGGAAGATCCCCAAGATATACAGTTCCACTAATACCACTTACAGCAAATCCAGAAGATTTAATGTTATAACCATCTTCACTACCTACGTGGAATCTATTTCCATAACAAATCTCATATTCAGCAAAAATATTAAGAGCGGGTCTCAAATCTCTTCTCATATTAACTGTCGTAATGTTGGAAGTAATAGATGAATGACTATCATCAATAACTTTCAAGAATTTACTATATTTAAATCTTGCTCCAAACCTATTAAGTTCAGTAGAATCAGCATAATCTACAATATTATTTAAAATGATATCTTTTACATAATTGTAAGAAGGTGCCAGATTTGTATTATAATAAGCTGTAGTTTGTGTATCAATATATAAGTATTTTAAATCTACAACTTCACTTACAATACCAGCAACAGAATATCTCTTCAAATCCCTCTGAATATTTTCTTTAATTGTTGAAGAAAGATAAACACCATTTTCGGGTTTAATACTAACATAAACTTTTCCATACTGGGGAGGTTCTAAATCCTCTCCACCATAAGCAGATACTGATTCACATTCTGGATAGATTGAAGGAATAATAGCTTCATAATCTGATGCTGTCACAGCTCTATTTTGGGATGCGTAAATTTGAGATGCATATTTCTTAATGGAGTTTACATCCTCAATAGATTTACCACCATAAGATGTTGTATATGTGGAAAGTGGTGAAACTCCTTTCGTAACAACTCCACCATTATTGTCTCTAAGAGAACCAGCAAAAGTAAAGCTGGAAATATCATTACCTAATTCACCATTACCAGAAATATAGTTAACGGTAACATAATTTGGTTCTTGTAACTTTAGACCAAATGTGCCATCACCAAATAATAACTCATATCTCTCATCTGGTATTTCTTGAATAAAGAAAATTGGTGAAGTTGGCCCAACTTGTACCAAACTATTTGATAAGGTATATTTCCTTTCGATAGTAGAACTTTGTGAATCTCTAACAATTACTCTAATAGTAGAAGTATCAATACCACTATTAGTTAAAATATACTTTTGATTAGGATTTCTAGAACTTACAGTAAAATCCTGACTAATATAAGTTCCTTCATAAATTTTAATATTATTGAAATTTGCAACCCCATCAGAATTTACATTGACAGTAATATCAGAAGGAATGGAGAAGATATAACTTTCATTACCAAAAGTCTGGTAACTTAAAGCAACAATACCTGATTTAAGAGTTAAAGTAACAGCACTTGTACTGGATACGTCAACACTAAAACTAATATTTGCTACAGCAGATTTTTTGGAATGAGGCAAATATCCAATATTACGTGCTAGAGATACCACATTTTCTCTTAATGTGGCACTATCAATAAACACTTCATTAGATACCATATTGGCATTATATGAAGTGATGTAAGTATTATATGCTAGAGTATCAATTATTGTTGAGAGATTGGATCCCTCAAAATCATAATCCGTAAATTTTGAATTAGATTTCAAATAATCCCTAATGGAAGTTTTGATCTGATCAAAATCTAGGTTGCTAAAATTAACTAATGGCATTTACTTATTACCTAGTAGATTCTAATGCGAATGTGAGTGTTTGTTGTGGAACATCAATACCTACAATATTATATCTTATAGTTACGTCAAAACTATGTTCTATTTCATTAGCTAATACATCAACCTTAGTTAACCTAACACGAGGTTCATAGGAAGTAATAGTATATTCGATTTCATCTCTAATAGAAGAAGAAGTCAATCTATCCAAAGATTCAAATAGTAAATTAGAAACATTAGAACCTACTAAAGGTTGAAATGGTTTCTCACCCGGTATAGTATAAACTAAATTACGAATGGAACGTGCAATAGCAGTCTCATTCTTATTATCAATCAGATCATTATTGATAGGATTAGTCAGAAACGAAGCACTTATATCCTTAAATGCTTGACTGATTCTCTCAACGGGCATTGAAAAATGTTACAACAATATCGAGTTATTTATATTATAAAAACTCATTTAAGACGTTAGGATCCCCAAAAGCTTCAATATCTTCAGGATCAGTNACTTCGAATAAATCAGTACCTTTGGATTTCTTCTGAGGGGTTATATCATCTTGATTGATCTCACGTAACATTTCTCTTTCATCATTAGAGATTGGTTCAACTAATATTAGTTTGCGGTCCATAATAGGGTCCTTTATATACTACTATTTACGAGCAATAAAAAAGGGGAATTACTTCCCCTGTCCTCTATATTCTTTCTTAGCTTTATTCCTACTAGTAGAAACATACTTAGTATGTTTACCATGTCCTTGTCTAGTCTTCTTAGGGATGGACTCAATATAGTCGCCCCCAAGAACACCTTTTACAATTCTAGCCAT
>JGI25134J35505_10001168_pt1 | contig 10467 bp, 7 predicted proteins | sample ETNvirnome_6_100_FD_35505 | JGI IMG/M metagenome (IMG submission 35505) | reverse complement strand
GGATCTATAGTACCGAAGTGACAGAGGGTTGACGATACGTTAACAGGCTTATCAAGCCGTCCATCTAATGTCACTATAACCATGCTGCATCGCAAAATCGACTCAGACCATTGGCTATTTTCTTGCACCATGGTCGAGTTCAGTCTGAGTTCGGTTTGTCAGCAGGGGCTAAGGTTCTTATAATCCACGGCGCGCGACCGGCAGGTAGGTGGTCGTGCCCGACTTGGCAACGGCCGAGCCCCTTCCAGCAACCACTGCCCGCTCGGGCTATGCCCGACCTGTCGCTGAGCGGGCCAAGAGAGTGTGTATAACGCCGTGAATAGCAAACGACCCGTAAACCTAGATCTAACGACGATACATTTCCCACTACCGGCGCTAACGTCGATTACACACCGTATCACGGGTGTGATCCTGTTCGTTGGCCTGATTTTCGCTTTTTGGGCGTTGGGTAAATCCCTGTCATCTCCGGCTGGCTTCGATGCTGTCAGCAGTGCCTTAGCCAACAACTTCTTTGCCAAGCTCGTTGCGTGGGGGCTGCTGTCTGCCTTGGCATTCCACTTTGTGGCAGGCATCAAGCACCTGCTGATGGACGCCAATATTGGGGTGACCTTAGAAGGTGGCGTTAAAAAAGCACAGGCTACTGTGGTAGTGAGTGCAGTTCTGATTATTCTGGCAGGAGTTTGGGTATGGTAACCAATATCACAAGTTTTGGCCGTAGCGGGCTGTCCGACTGGCTGATGCAGCGCGTTTCTGCGGTCATCCTGGCCCTTTACACGGTTTTCGTTGTTGCCTACNTGCTGTTTAATCCNAACCTGGACTACTACNCCTGGAGCGGGCTGTTCGAGCAAACGTGGATGCGCATTTTCTCGCTGCTGGCGTTTGTCTCTATCGCTGCGCACGCCTGGATCGGTTTGTGGACCGTCACCACCGATTACCTCAAGTCCACTCGCCTGCGCGTGGGTGCCCAGACGCTGATCATTCTGGCCATCTTCGTGTACCTGGTGTGGGGCATTCAAATTCTGTGGGGAGCTTGATACATGTCTAACCTTCGTAGCCTGACATTCGACGCCATTATCATCGGTGGTGGTGGCTCTGGCCTGCGTGCTGCGCTTGAACTGGCAAAATCTGGTAAGAAGACAGCCGTACTGTCCAAAGTGTTCCCGACACGCTCTCACACGGTTTCTGCTCAAGGCGGTATTACCTGTGCGATTGCCTCCGCCGACCCGAACGACGACTGGCGCTGGCACATGTATGACACCGTCAAGGGCGGCGACTATATCGCTGACCAAGACGCTGCCGAGTACATGTGTTCGGAAGGCCCCAAGGCCGTCTTCGAACTCGAGCACATGGGCCTACCGTTCTCGCGTTTCGACAATGGCCGCATCTATCAGCGTCCGTTCGGTGGTCAGTCCAAGAACTTTGGTGAAGGTGGTCAGGCCGCACGTACCTGCGCCGCCGCCGACCGTACCGGTCACGCGCTGCTGCACACCCTTTACCAGAACAACCTGAAGAACAACACCACGTTCCTGAACGAGTGGTACGCGGTGGATCTGGTCAAGAACGCCAACGGTGACGTGGTGGGCTGTATCGCCATGTGTATCGAAACCGGCGAAGTGGTGCACGTCAAGTCGAAAGCCACCGTGCTGGCGACCGGCGGTGCCGGACGCATCTACGCGTCGACCACTAACGCCCTGATCAACACCGGTGACGGTATCGGCATGGCGCTACGCGCCGGCTTCCCGATGCAGGACATGGAAATGTGGCAGTTCCACCCGACCGGTATTTACGGTGCGGGCACGCTGGTCACCGAAGGTTGCCGTGGTGAAGGTGGCTACCTGGTCAACAAGGATGGCGAGCGTTTCATGGAGCGCTATGCGCCCAACGCCAAAGACCTGGCGGGCCGTGANGTCGTGGCGCGTTCCATGGTCATGGAAATCCTCGAAGGCCGCGGCTGTGGCGAGAAGGGCGACCACGTGTTCCTGAAGTTGGATCACCTGGGCGAAGAAGTGCTTGGTAAGCGTCTGCCGGGTATCGTAGAGCTGTCTAAAACCTTCGCTCACGTTGATCCGGCGAAAGACCCGATTCCAGTCGTCCCGACCTGCCACTACATGATGGGCGGTATCCCGACCAATATTCATGGTCAGGCGATCACCCAGGACGAGAGCGGTAACGACAAGATCGTCAACGGTCTGTTCGCGTGTGGCGAAGCNGCNTGTGTATCGGTACACGGTGCTAACCGCTTGGGCGGTAACTCGCTGCTGGATCTGGTGGTCTTCGGTCGCGCTGCGGGCATGTTCATCGAAGGCGCGCTGAACGAAGGTATCGAGTATCTGGACGCTTCCGAGTCAGACATCGAATTCGCCATGAAGCGTATTACGCGCTGGAACGAGTCTGAAGAGGGCGGCGAAAGCATTCCTGAGCTGAAAGCCGAGCTTCAAGACATCATGCAGAACTCTTTCGGTGTATTCCGTGAAGAGAAAAACATGCAGGAAGGTGTCAAAAAGCTAGCGGAACTGCGTGGCCGTATTGCCAATGCGCACCTGCCGGACAAATCCAATGTATTCAACACTGCTCGTGTTGAGGCGCTGGAGCTGGACAACCTGATGGAAGTGGCAGANGCNACGGCGATTGCTGCCCTTGAGCGTAAAGAGAGNCGTGGTGCCCACTCGCGCTACGACTACCCAGACCGTGATGATGTCAACTGGCTGAAACACTCGCTCTACTTCCCAGCAACTAAAGAGCTGAAGAAGCGCGACGTNAACTTCAAGCCGAAAACTGTTGATATGTTCGAGCCTAAGGTTCGCACCTACTAATCTCCGCACTGACGAGAGGGAGTCACCATGTCCAATCTTCAGGTATCCGTATACCGCTACAATCCGGAAACCGACTCCGCGCCTTATATGCAGGAGTTTCAGGTCGATACCAAAGGCCGTGATCTGATGGTGCTGGATGTTTTGCACCTGATGAAAGAGCAAGACAGCGGTTTAGCCTATCGCCGTAGCTGCCGTGAAGGTGTATGCGGTTCCGATGGCATGAACATGAACGGCANAAACGGCTTGGCATGCATCACGCCGCTGTCCGATGTTGTGAAAAACAACAAACTGACGCTGCGCCCGCTGCCTGGCCTCCCGGTCATCCGTGATATGGTGGTTGACATGGGTCTGTTCTATAAGCAGTACGAGCGTATTCAGCCGTACCTGCAGAACGATACGCCAGCGCCAGCCATTGAGCGTCTGCAGTCGCCGGAAGAGCGCGACAAACTGGATGGTCTGTACGAGTGTATTCTGTGTGCGTGCTGCTCGACTTCATGCCCGTCGTTCTGGTGGAACCCGGACAAGTTCGTGGGCCCGGCGGGTCTGCTGCAGTCATACCGCTTCCTGGCCGACAGTCGCGATACCGCCACGCGTGAGCGTCTGACCAGCCTGGAAGACCCGTTCTCGGTGTTCCGTTGCCGTGGCATCATGAACTGCGTGGCGGTATGCCCGAAAGGTCTGAATCCGACCCGTGCAATTGGTAAAATTCGTGAAATGTTGCTTGCAGATGCGACGTAACTCATTAATCCTGTGAAAAAAAGCGACTACCACGTAAGTTGCATCACAAAGCTACTTAAATCGTGGCGCTTCGCTTGTTATCATAGGGGCTGTCATGGTGCGGCGACGCGCCGCACCATGGATCAGCCAAGTTTAAAAGCCGGTGCGACAAGTACCGGCTTTTGAGCATGAACTGGTAATGAAACGCGTCATCATACGTGTATGAAAAGGGCTACCGGCCACAGGTCGGCGCCGCCGGCAAACGTCCCGCCCCGCCGGCAGGGCAATAGCGATGTCGTTGCACGCATGCAGCGATGCCGATACCACCCCATCAGTGCAGGGTGACCGAGAGATGCAACAAGGCATAATGGAGTTGATGTGGCGTTCCTCTCACGTTAGTGGTGGCAATGTCCACTACGTGGAAGCGCTTTACGAGCAGTACCTCGCCGATCCTGATTCTGTCTCAGACGAGTGGCGCAGCTATTTCGATCAGTTGCCGCGTGCTGAAGGCAGTGCCTCCCACGATGTTCCACTAAGCCCCATTCGTGATCAGTTCTACCAGCTTGGCCGTGAAAGGCGCCCAGGCCGGGTGGTCGCCGCGTCCGACAGCGGTGAAAACAAAAAGCAGGTCAAAGTTCTGCAGCTGATCAACGCGTATCGCTTCCGTGGCCATCAAAAGGCCAATATCGACCCGCTTGGTCTGCGTAATCCCACCCCCGTCCCCGACCTCGACCTGTCATTCCATCAGCTGTCCAAAGCTGATCTTGATACCGAGTTCCAGACAGGTTCTTTCTTCCTGGGTATTGATAAAGCACCGCTGCGCGAGATCGTCGACGCGCTGGAGCAGACCTACTGCCGCTCCATCGGCTGCGAAATCATGCACATCGTGGATACCGAAGAGAAGCGCTGGCTGCAGCGTCGTTTCGAATCGGTACGCAGCGCGCCCAAGTTCAGCGATGACGTGCGCAAGCACGTACTGGAACGCCTGACGGCTGCGGAAGGNCTGGAAAATTACCTGGCCTCCAAGTACCCGGGTACCAAGCGNTTCGGCCTGGAAGGTGGCGAGTCGTTCGTACCGATGATGGACGAACTGATTCAGCGCGCCGGNGGCTATGGCACCAAGGAAGTCGTGATCGGCATGGCCCACCGTGGCCGCTTGAATCTGCTGGTCAACATCCTGGGCAAGAACCCTGCGGATCTGATCGACGAGTTCGATGGCAAGAAAGTCATCGAGCGTGGTTCTGGTGACGTGAAATACCACCAGGGCTTCAGCTCCAACGTCATGTCGCCTGGTGGCGAAGTCCACCTGGCCATGTCGTTNAACCCGTCGCATCTCGAAATCGTCGCGCCGGTGGTGGAAGGCTCGGTACGTGCCCGCCAGGATCGCCGCAATGACGCTGACGGAAGCAAAGTGCTGCCGATCAATGTTCATGGCGATGCCGCCTTCGCGGGGCAGGGTGTGGTCATGGAGACATTCCAGATGTCTCAGACCCGCGCCTACAAGACCGGTGGCACGGTACACATCGTCATCAACAACCAGGTGGGGTTCACGACCTCCAACCCGGCCGATGCACGCTCCACCGAATACTGTACTGACATTGCCAAGATGGTTCAGGCGCCGATCTTCCACGTCAACGGCGATGATCCGGACGCGGTCATTCACGCCACCCAAGTGGCCCTGGATTACCGTCAGCAGTTCAAGAAAGACGTCGTCATCGACCTGGTGTGCTACCGCCGTCGCGGCCATAACGAGGCCGACGAGCCATCGGGCACCCAGCCGCTGATGTACGCCAAGATCAAGGANCACCCCTCCTCACGCACGCTGTATGCGCAGCGCCTGATCGAGCAGGGCGTGCTGTCCGAAGACGACGCCAAAGCCATGGTGGAAACCTACCGCGATGATCTCGTGGCAGGCAATCACGTGGCCAACGCGCTGGTTCAGGAACCCAACAAGTCGCTGTTCGTCGACTGGGCTCCCTACCTGGGCCATGAGTGGACCGGCAATGCCGACACCACCTTCGACATGAAACGCCTGCAACAGCTGGCGGCGAAGATGTGTGAAATCCCCGACGGTGTCGATGTTCAGCGTCAGGTCGCCAAAATCTACGAAGACCGACGTAAAATGCAGGCGGGTGGCATGGGGCTCAACTGGGGCTTTGCCGAAACGCTGGCCTACGCCACGTTGCTCGACCAAGGTCATCCTATCCGCATCACCGGGCAGGATGTGGGGCGTGGGACGTTCTCCCACCGTCACGCGGTCGTGCACAANCAGAAAGACGGGTCGACCTATGTNCCGCTGCAGAATATGGCCGACGGTCAGCCGCGCTTTACCATNCACGACTCCTTCCTATCAGAAGAAGCCGTGCTGGCATTCGAATACGGCTACTCGACCACCGCCCCGAATGACTTGGTTATTTGGGAAGCGCAGTTTGGTGACTTCGTCAACGGCGCTCAGGTGGTAGTGGATCAGTTCATCTCTTCCGGTGAGACCAAGTGGGGTCGCCTNTGCGGCTTGACCATGCTGCTGCCTCATGGCTATGAAGGCCAAGGGCCCGAGCACTCTTCTGCCCGTCTAGAGCGCTTCTTGCAGCTGTGCGCCGAGCACAACATGCAGGTGTGCGTACCGACGACGCCAGCGCAGATTTTCCACCTGCTGCGCCGCCAAGTGATTCGTCCGCTGCGTAAACCGCTAGTGGTCATGTCGCCTAAGTCGCTGCTGCGCCACAAAGAAGCCGTGTCGAGCTTGGAAGATCTCGCCCACGGCAAGTTCCACATGGTACTGCCGGATCAAGCGAATCTCGACGCCGACAACGTCACCCGCGTCATTATGTGCGCAGGCAAGGTCTACTACGATCTGGTTAACTGGCGCGCTGAAAACGAGCGTGACGACACGGCGATCATTCGTCTAGAGCAGCTCTATCCCTTCCCGAAAGAAGAGCTTCTGGAAGTGCTCCAGGCGTATGCNAATGTGGAAGACATCGTATGGTGTCAGGAAGAGCCGCTGAACCAAGGCGCCTGGTACTCCAGTCAGCACCACATGCGTACCGTGGCCGATATGTTGAAAGATGGCCTTGGACGTGAGTTGAAATTCGCAGGGCGTCCTGCCTCGGCTGCTCCGGCAGCGGGCTACATGTCCGTCCACACTGAACAGCAGCGCCAGCTGGTGGAAGACGCTTTTAACCTATAAGCGCCCACCGGGTTTAGAGAACACATAAGGGAAACGACATGGCTACTGAGATCAAAGCGCCAACCTTTCCGGAATCCGTTGCCGAAGGCACCGTGGCCGCGTGGCACAAAAAGCCGGGTGACAGCGTCGAACGCGACGAGCTGATCGTTGAAATCGAGACCGATAAAGTGGTACTTGAAGTCGTCGCACCGGAAGCGGGAACCCTGACCGACGTGATGGCCGAAGAAGGCGATACCGTCGAGTCCGAGCAGGTATTGGGCAAGATCGGCGAAGCGAGCGGTGCTGGCAGCAAGAAAGAGAGTGCCGCCAGCGATGACAGCGCCGAGAAGGCCGAGTCCAAAGAAGCCGCCAAGCCAGCCGGAGGCAAGCAGCACGACGTGAAGGCGCCTAGCTTCCCCGAGTCCATTCAGGAAGGCACCGTGGCGACCTGGCACAAGAAAGTAGGCGAAGCGGTCAAGCGTGACGAAGTGCTNGCCGACATCGAAACCGACAAGGTCGTGCTGGAAGTCGTAGCGCCTGCCGATGGTGCCCTGGCGGAAATCAAGGCAGAAGAAGGCAGCCAGGTTGAGTCCGAAGCGATTCTGGCAACCTTCGTAGAGGGCGGTGGCAGTGACCAGGCCAGCGCTTCTTCTTCCAGCAGCGCTTCCAGCGACGCTGACGATGAAGGCGCCGATGAGAAGGTGGGTGGCAAAGTGTTGGCACCGGCTGCTCGCAAGATGGTTGCCGAGCACGATCTGGACGTTTCCAAGATCGAAGGTACCGGCAAAGGCGGTCGCATTCTGAAAGAAGACGTTCAGAAAGCCGTCAAGGATGGTTCGGCCAAGAAAGCGGCCAAGTCCTCTGCACCCGCCAAAGCCGCTGCTGCGCCAGCGGTCGAGGGTGAGCGTGCCGAGAAGCGCGTACCGATGAGCCGTCTGCGTCAAACCATCGCCAAGCGCTTGGTTCAGGCACAGCAGACCGCTGCCATGCTGACCACGTACAACGAAGTGGACATGGGTGCGGTGATGTCGCTGCGTGCCCAGTACAAAGATACCTTCCTGAAGGCCCACGACACCAAGCTTGGTTTCATGGGCTTCTTCGTGAAAGCCGCCTCCGAAGCTCTCAAGCGTTTCCCGGATGTCAACGCCTCCATCGATGGCACCGATATCGTTTACCATGGTTACCAGGACATCGGTGTTGCCGTATCGACGGATCGTGGTCTCGTGGTGCCGGTTCTGCGTGACACTGACAACATGAAAATTGCCGACGTCGAGAAGACGATTGTCGACTTTGGCAAGCGTGCGCGTGACGGTAAGCTCGGCATCGACGAAATGCAGGGCGGCACCTTTACCATCACCAATGGTGGTATCTTTGGCTCGCTGATGTCGACCCCGATCATCAACCCGCCGCAAACCGCTATCCTGGGGATGCACAAGATCCAGGAACGCCCGATGGCGGTGAACGGTAAGGTCGAAATTCGCCCGATGATGTATCTGGCACTCTCTTACGACCACCGCATGATCGACGGCAAAGACGCGGTACAATTCCTGGTTACGATTAAAGAGCTGCTGGAAGACCCGGCCCGTCTGCTGCTAGACGTATAACGAAGCGCGCTGANCCGCCTTCGCTAGTGCTGAGCACGCTGAGTTAATCGCACACAGCCTCCTNCCCGCTGTCATCCACCCGGGAGGAGGCCACCAAGCTAAAGGAGCCAACATGGCTGACAAGTTTGACGTGATCGTTATTGGTGCAGGCCCTGGTGGCTACGTAGCGGCTATCCGCGCTGCGCAGCTGGGTTTGAAAGCCGCCTGTGTTGAAAAATGGATCGGTAAAGAAGGTAACGTCGTTCACGGCGGTACCTGCTTGAACGTAGGCTGTATCCCGTCCAAAGCGCTGCTTGAAGCCTCGCACAAGTTCGTCGAAGCCAAGCACGATTTCGACGACATGGGTATCGAAGCCGGCGACGTGACCATGGACGTCAAGAAGATGATGGCGCGCAAGGACAAGATCGTTAAGAACTTGACCGGCGGCATCTCTGGCCTGTTCAAGGCCAACGGCGTGACCGCCATCGAAGGTACCGGTAAAGTGGTGTCTGGCAAGCAGGTTGAGGTGACCGACCTCGACGGCAACACCACCACTTACGACGCCGACAACATCGTCATCGCGGCAGGCTCCGTGCCGGTGGAAATTCCGCCCACGCCGCTGACCGAAGGCCTAATCGTCGATTCCACCGGCGCACTGGAATTCCAGGAAACGCCGAAGCGTCTTGGCGTCATTGGCGCGGGCGTCATCGGCCTGGAGCTGGGCAGCGTATGGAACCGTCTGGGTTCTGAAGTCACCGTGCTGGAAGCGATGGACTCCTTCCTGCCGATGGTCGACACCGCGATTGCCAAAGAGACCCAGAAACTGCTCAAGAAGCAGGGGCTGGACATCAAATTGGGTGCCCGTGTGACCGGTTCGGAAGCGAACGGTGACGAAGTCGTCGTCAAGTACACCGATGCCAACGGCGATCAAGAGATGACCTTCGACAAGCTGATCGTATGTGTCGGCCGTCGTCCTTANACCAAAGGCGTTGTGGCCGATGGCGTGGGCGTCGAGCTGGACGAGCGTGGCTTCATCTTCGTGGACGACCAGTGCCGCACCAACGTGCCGGGCGTCTACGCCATCGGTGACTGTGTACGCGGTCCGATGCTGGCGCACAAAGCGTCTGAAGANGGCATCATGGTGGCGGACATCATCGCNGGNCACAAGGCCGAGATGAACTACGACACNATCCCCAGCGTCATCTATACCTTCCCGGAAGTGGCCTGGGTCGGCATGACCGAGCAGGACGCCAAGGCCAAGGGTATCGAAGTCAAGACNGGTAGCTTCCCCTTCGCAGCCAGCGGCCGTGCCATGGCCAACAACGCCACCGAAGGCAGCGCNAAGATCATTGCCGATGCGGAAACCGACCGTATTCTCGGTATGCACATCGTGGGTCAGCACGCCGGTGAGATGATCGCCCAGGGCGTGATCGCCATGGANTTCGGCTCCAGCGCCGAAGACCTGGCATTGACCTGCTACGCGCACCCGACNATGTCGGAAGCCGTGCACGAAGCTGCTCTGGCGGTAGAAGGTCATGCCATTCACATGGCCAACCGCAAGAAGCGCAAGTAATTCGCTAAGCAACAACCAAGCGCCACCGTCAGGTGGCGCAACACTTTCATGGCGGCGTGGGCAACTCNNCGTCATGAAAGNACGGGGATGACCAGCACCTGCAAGATGTTCTTCAGGGCGACTGATCATCGTTCGAGTCACATGCAACCAATGGCATGAATCGATGAACCTTCACGAGTATCAAGGCAAACAGCTGTTTGCTGATTATGGTCTGCCAGTGTCCAAAGGCTTTGCCGTGGACACTCCCGAAGAAGCAGTAGAAGCGTGCAAAAAAATCGGCGGTGACATGTGGGTGGTTAAAGCCCAGGTTCACGCTGGTGGCCGCGGTAAAGCGGGCGGCGTTAAGCTGATTAAAGACCCGGCAGAAGCTAAAACCTTCGCCGAGCAGTGGCTGGGTAAAAACCTGGTGACTTACCAGACTGACGAAAAAGGTCAGCCAGTTGCTAAAATTCTGGTAGAGACCTGCACCAACATCGCAGACGAGCTCTACCTGGGCGCGGTCGTTGACCGTACTACCCGCCGTGTGGTCTTCATGGCCTCTACCGAAGGCGGTGTTGAGATTGAAACCGTCGCCGAAGAGACGCCGGAAAAGATTCTCAAAGCTGAAATCGATCC
>JGI25134J35505_10001157_pt1 | contig 10509 bp, 10 predicted proteins | sample ETNvirnome_6_100_FD_35505 | JGI IMG/M metagenome (IMG submission 35505) | reverse complement strand
TAAATTAAACAGAGATGATGTTTCATTGATCCCTGTTAATGTTCATGGATATGTAGGATATGTTTTTGAAAAGAGAGATAAAGAAGAAGGTTATTTGTCAGAATATTATGAAGGATTTTTTATTGTAGATTTTCCACCTACCTCAGAAAATCTTTCTAAATGGATTTATGAGTTTACAAAACTTAAAATGAAACCACTTTGTGAGGTTTCAGGTGTAACTTGGCATGAAACACCAAAGAGTGTTTCAACTTATAGAGGATGATTATATATGAATACTAAGTTTAGTGATGAATTAAGAAAAAGAATGACGACAATAAAACATAAACATTTTGCAAATGATACAATATATACCTATCTTGATCCTGGTGATCTTAAACATATTGAAGATGAGGTCGCAGAAGCATTTCAAGGTGTATTGAAAGCACTTGTTATCAATACAGAAGATGATCATAATACAAAAGATACAGCTAAACGCGTTGCTAAGATGTATGTTCAGGAAATCTTTAAAGGTCGTTATACAAAACCACCTAAGATTACAGCATTTCCGAATGCGAAACAATATGATCAATTATACATGACAGGACCTATTAGTATTGATTCAACTTGTGCTCATCATTTTCAACCGATTAATGGTAAATGTTATATTGGTATATTTCCAGGTGAAAAGGTAGTAGGTCTTTCAAAGTTTAATCGTATGGTTGATTGGATTGCCTCAAGACCACAAATCCAAGAAGAAATGACGGAACAAATTGCCGATATGATTGAAAANGAAACAGGGGCAAAAGGTGTGGCAGTTATTATTAAAGCAGAACATTTTTGTATGACAGCTCGTGGNGTCAAAGANCATGAAAGTGATATGTTGACATCGGTTGTTCGGGGAGTGTTTCGTGATACACCAAATATTAAAAGTGAATTTTTCTCACTTTTAAATAATATGAAAGGGATGAAATAATATATGAAAGATGCTATCTATATACCAGCTTATAGTGATGGTCTAATGACCTTTTTAGAAAATGATGATAAACATATTAGAGAAGTTTATCAACCTGATTATGATAAAAAGAAATCATTTAGGATTTATAATGAAGATTTTGACTCATACTATAATAGAAAAGATTTTGAAGCAGCACATTATATGTTGGTGTCNGCTGGTGTTCAATATAAACGTGATGATTTGAGAAGTAAAATTAATGCAGATAAGGCAACAGTTTTTATTGATAGTGGTGGATATCAATTAGCTCAACAAACAGTAAATTATAAAACATATACTGATAAAATTGCATTAGAATGGAGTGAAAAGAATGGTGATATATTTCCAATATTAGATAGACCAACATTTTCTCTTGGTATGATGCGAGATGGAAAACCTGTTTCACCTTATAAAGACTATCAAGAATGTTTAGATTTATCTGTTAATTCTGCTAAGTATTATCATGAAAATAGAACTAACAGTAAATGTGCTATTTTAAATGTTCTTCAAGGTCGTAAGATTAGTGAAATACAAAATTGGTATAAACATATTTCCAAATATAAGTTTGAAGGTTGGGGATTGGGTGGAACTAGAGGTAATTTAGGTCGTATTGTTCCTGCTATGTTGTTCTTGATCGAACATGGTGAATTTGCCAGAGAAGAATGTAAATGGTTTCATGTGTTTGGTGTTACCTCTAATGAAAGTATGGTATATTTTCAATATCTTCAAATGTTATTGAACAAATATGATATTGATGTTCAAATTACTTATGATTCAACGGCATGGAATAGAGGATGTGTATATGGTAACTATATGTTACGACCTAAGTATGTTACAGGTAGTGGTATGGAATCTATGAGTTGGTCGAGTAATTTTGATTATAAAAAAATGGCCAAAGATTTTAAACTTCCGTGTTCTTGTCCCGTATGTTCTGATATTAAAGATGTTTATGGTTTTTTTAATTATTATGAAATGAAAGAAAATAAAGAAACTAAAAAAGTAGAAGAAACGATTGTGTTTAAAAAATACAATACTACAATAGGGTTTCATAATTTATATCTTCAATTAGATTATCTTGAAAATGTTCAGCGTGTATTAGATTGTGGTATACCAGAGGTTTATCAGGAGTTTTTTCCTAAAAAGATAGCAGATAATCTTCTTTTCCTGGATAGAGTATTTGAAAATCCTAAAAAAAATTGGGAAGGTGAATTAAATGTTAGATTTTTAGATACTCATATTAAAAATGAAATGAAATCTAAAAAAGATGATGGTGGGGAAGGAGGTATTCAGAACGGTCTCGGATTGTAAATGTATAAATATATTATGAGGGGGTATTACTGATGGAAGAAATAAAACCAGATGGTGACGGTAAAATACATTTAAAGTTAGATCGTGATGATAGTGCTTTAGTTGTTCGTGCTGATGGGACTATTGAACTTGTTAGTAGTGAAATGGCAGATAATCAAGATGGATATGTTGGTGATATTGAAGATTTGAATAAAACATTTTCACTTGTTTTAGCTTTAGCCGCTTCGTTAGAGGATAAAGATTTATATGATCGTATTTTTCATAATTTGAATAAGGTTTTGATGAACCAGTGGGATAGCTTAGATGATGAAAAGAAAAAAGATATATCAAAAATAAGAAAAGAAAGAGAAGAAAAACGAACTGATGATGAAAAGGAAGAAAAGGATAAAAGAGTAGACGATTTTAAAGATAGGATGAATAGACATAGACAAGATTATTATGCAGATCAACAAAGAAGAATGATGGAAGATTTATATAATGAAAAAGAGTTTTTGAAAAGAAATGAAGCTGAATTTGCAAAACCAAAAAGGAAAATAAAAAAGAAAAAAGCATCTTTAGCATACTTGAAAAATATTGCATGGAACCCTAATGATAAATCATTAACTGCACACTTTAAAGAATTTCGTGCTGATGCACCACCACCTGATGAGGAGGAATAATGAATCCCTTTGAATATGCGAATGACTTGATGGTAAAAGAAAGTTATGATGTTGATATTGAACAAAGAAAAGACTATAAGGTATTTCTTATTAATCGTTCATTATCATATCAACCAGACTTGATTCATATTATTAATGAGATGAATAGATATCCTGATGTTGAAAAGAAATTACATTATGATTTTCTTCATAGTATTATTCCGAAGAAGAAACGTCCAAGAAAGTTCTGGATAAAAGGAAAGAAGTTGGAGAATTTAGCACTAGTTAAAGAATTTTTCAAGTATAGTAATTCTAAAGCTGAAACAGCATTATCAGTCCTCACTGATGGTGATATAGAATATATCAAGAGCAAGATGAATAAAGGTGGTATGTCCTGATATTATAAATATATATAATGATTTTATAAATTTATTGAATTGAAAGGAATAGGACAATGACTGATATTATTAAATGGTCTATGGAAGATATGATTGAGGTGAGGTTGAAAGAAGATGATGACTTTCTGAAGGTTAAAGAAACTCTCACACGAATTGGGATAGCTTCACGAAGGGAAAAGAAGTTATATCAATCCTGTCACATACTCCACAAACAAGGTAAGTATTATATAGTTCACTTCAAGGAATTGTTTGCACTTGATGGTAAGCCAACAAACCTTTCCGAGAATGATCTTGAACGAAGAAATACCGTTGTAAATCTTTTACACGAATGGGATTTGGTTGAAATTATATCTCCTGAGAAAGCACAACCAACAGTTTCAATTCGTCAAATGAAGATTCTACCATTCAGTGAAAAATCAGAATGGGATTTACAAGCTAAATATTCTATAGGAAATGTTGGTATGAAGACTACTAATAAGGAGTCTAATAGTGCCACTGAAATAAGCGATGATGTTTTTAGGTAAATGTGTTTTGATTGGTAGTATATTTCTATCCGGTTGTGTCGGTTTAGAAACATTTTTAATTGGTGTTACAGGTAATGTAACATCTCAATACATTATTAATAATGTAGATTTAAAGGAGTATGATCCCGTGAATGTAAAAATAGTAAAATTAACAAATGGTGAAGAACTAATAGGTGAGTATGACGAAAAAACAAATACAATAACTAATCCGGTTGTTATGATTCCAGTGGATAAAGAAAAGATTGCTTTCCAACCATGGATGCCTTATTCGGAAGATAAGTCATTTACAATAAAAGATGAAAATATACAGACAATAGCTACTCCAAGCAAAACCATCGTAAATGAGTATAGTAGAGCCTTTGGTAGTGGTATTGTAGTGCCCTAAATAGTTCCTTGACTTTTTGAACCTTTTTTGTTATAATATATATTATGAAGTTTTATACTTATGTAGCTAAAATTGGGAACAGGATATATACCCGTGAAATAGATAATAAGGGTGAGCGTTACTCTGGTTATACTAATTTCAAACCAACCTTATATCTCCCATCACCAGAAGAAAAATCTGATTACAAGAGTTTAGATAATAAACCACTTGGGTCACATACTTTCGGTTCTATCAAAGACTGCCGAGAATTTGTTGACTCTTATGATGGGACTGTTAATTATTCTATTCATGGTAATCGTAATTATGTATCTCAATACATAACAGAAACATATCCCAAACTTAAATGGGATTCTAAAAGATCAATATACAATATAGATATTGAAACATCCATTGATAATGGCTTTCCGAATATCCGTACAGCAAATTCTGCTATAACATCCATTACAATCCATAACAGTATAGATAATAAGTATTATGTTTTTGGGACTGGTGATTACATACCTGATCAATCTGATAAAACTATAAATTATTTTAAAGCAGATGATGAACGTGAGATGATGAATATGTTTTTGAATTGGTGGAAAGAATCACCACCTGATATTGTTACAGGATGGAATTGTAAGTTTTTTGATATTCCTTATATTATTAATAGACTTGAAGTTCTTAGTCTTGAACCAAAATATCTATCACCGATAAAGAATATATTTGAAAAAAATGTAAGGATAGCAGGACAAGAAAATCAAACATATCTTATAACTGGTATTTCTATTATTGATTATCTTGATTTGTATAAAAAATATACTTACAAAGTTCGCGAATCATATCGGTTAGATTATATTGGAAAGGTTGAGTTGGAATTGAGAAAAGATCAAGATGAAATTCCAGGTTATGAGTTATACAAAACAGATTATCAAAGTTTTATTAATTACAATATCAGAGATGTTGAGATTGTAAAGAAACTTGATGAAAAAATGAAGTTGATGGATTTGGTTATTACGATGGCCTATGATTCTGGTATTAACTTTGAGGATGTATATTCTCCAGTAAAAACCTGGGAGTCTATTATCTATCGCTTTCTCAAAGAAAAGAAAATAGCTATTCCAGTCAAACCAGAAGGAAGTGAATCACGAAGTATTGAAGGTGGTTATGTAAAGGATCCACATATTGGTTTACATGAATGGGTTGTAAGTTTTGATTTAAATTCTTTGTATCCTCATTTGATCCAACAATACAATATAAGTCCTGAAACTCTATATAAAGGTCCTGTTTGTGATAATTCCAAAAATATTGGAGTTAAAGGATTATTAGAACAAGAGCTAAATACTGATTATCTTAAAGAAAAAAATATAACATTGACTCCTAATGGTGTTCATTTTAAAAATGATAAACAAGGCTTTCTTCCACAATTGATGGAGAAGATGTATAATGATAGAGTTGTGTATAAGAAGAAATTGTTAAAAGAACAACAAAAATTAGAAAGTGGTGATTATAAAAATAAACAAAAAGTAATTAATAATATATCTACCTATAATAATATTCAAATGTCTAAAAAAATATTATTAAATAGTGCTTACGGTGCTTGTGCTAATCAATATTTTTTATACTATGATCCTAACTTAGCAGAAGCTATTACCATGTCTGGTCAGTTGTCTATTAGATGGATTGAAAAACATATAAATATGTATATTAATAAATTGTTAAAAACAGAGGGTGTTGACTATGTCATCGCGGCAGACACTGATAGCGTTTACATTACGTTTGACAAATTGGTTACTAGCGTGTTTCCAGAGAGAGTATCGACTTCAAAGATTATCACCTTCTTGGATACGATCTGTACGGATAAAATTCAACCATATATTGACCAAGGTTATAAAAATCTTCATTCGTATGTAAATGCTTTTGAACAGAAAATGTTCATGGAGCGAGAAGTAATTGCTGATAAGGGTATCTGGACAGCAAAGAAAAGATATATTCTTAATGTTTATAATAATGAGGGAGTATCTTACAAAGAACCAAAGTTAAAGATAATGGGACTTGAAAGTGTAAGAAGTTCAACGCCAGAATGGTGTCGGGATAACTTACAATCATTGATTANAACTATTATTACTACAGATGAAAAAACAGTAATAAATTGTATTGATGATTATCGTAATGTGTTTAAAAAATTAAGTTTTACAGATATATCATTTCCGAGATCAGTTCGTGGTCTTGATAAGTATAAATCTTCAAAAGATATCTATGTTAAAGCTACGCCAATTCATGTAAGAGGTGTTTTGCTTTATAATCATTTTTTAAAAGAACAAAAACTTACAAATAAATATGAATTAATTCGTGATGGAGATAAGATTAAATTTGCTTATCTNAAAGANCCNAATAGAATTGGTGAGAATGTAATTGCAGTTTNATCCGTTTTACCAAAAGAATTTAATTTAGAAAAATATATAGATTATGATACACAATTTGATAAATCATTTCTTCAACCAGTTAAGAATATTTTAAATGCTATTGGATGGAAAAGTGAAAATACTGGAAGTTTAGAATCGTTTTTTTGAGGAGGTAGATAATGGCAGTTAAAGATTTTATTAAACAATTAATCAAGGAGTCACAAAATGATATGGCGTCGGTTGTATCCAGCGGTATTGTTGGGGATTGTAGCACTTTTGTGGATACTGGATCTTATTCCTTAAATGCATTGACATCTGGTTCGATGTATGGTGGTGTTCCGTCAAATAAAATTACTTGTTTTGCTGGTTCTGAAGCTGTCGGTAAAACTTTTATCACATTAAGTATTGCAAAGAATTTTCTTGAACAAGATAAAGATAATCTTGTAATTTATTTTGAGAGTGAAGGTGCTTTAACACAAGATATGATTTCTGAACGAGGTTTAGATACAGATCGGATTGGATTGTTTCCGGTAAGTACGGTCGAGGAGTTTAGAACCCAATGCGTTCGTATCATTGAGAATAGTAGTAAGAATAATGGTAAGATGATGATATTTTTAGATTCATTAGGTAATCTTTCTACTATGAAAGAAATGGGTGATGTTGCGGGTGGTTCCGATAAACGCGATATGACAAGAGCACCAATGATTCGTGGAACATTTCGTACACTTGCCTTGATGTTAGCAAAACATAATATTCCCTTGATAATTACTAATCACACTTATGATGCTATTGGTAGTATGTTTCCAAAGAAAGAAATTTCTGGTGGAGGTGGAATCAAGTATGCCGCATCAACNATTGTTACATTGGGTAAACGAAAACATAAAGATGGAACTGATGTTATTGGTAATATCATCAAAGCAAAATTAGTCAAGGGTAGAATGACTAAAGAAGAATCAGTTGTTGAAATGATGTTGGATTATCAAAAGGGTTTAGATAAGTATTACGGTTTAGTACCGATTGCAGAAAAGTATGGTATCTTTAAAAAAGTATCGACTAGATTTGAAACACCATCTGGAAAAGCATTTGAGAAAACTATTATTAATGATCCAGAAAAGTATTTTACTGATGATGTTATGAAACAACTTGAGAAAGCTGTATTTAAGGAGTTTAATTATGGTAGTAAATCAGAGCAACCAGAAGACGTTTAATGCGTGGATAACATATCAAGCATTATATGCACACTTTACTAAAAGTCGAAAAGGAGGATATGATTATTTTAAGTATAATGGAAAGTTAAATATGAATGAAGCTTCTATGGAAAAGCAATTTGCTAAATTGGCTGGTAAAAGAGGGGGATGGTCAGTACATAGAGCAATGTTTAATAAACTTGGTACAACATTTGAAAATAAAGAGGATTTGTTATTTTTCTATCTTTCGCAATTTACAAATGATATAACATATCCAGATAGATTTGATAGTGATTTGTATGAGGAATATAAAGAACGAATGAATAATTTCCATTTTCACTTAAAACGTGATACAGAGGAAATTGTGAAGTATATGGAGGAGTATGATAAAACATTTGATGAATTGTTTCAGTCAAAGGGAATTAATCATCCACCTATAATGAAACTTGGTTTATCAAAAACTATATCATTAGAAACATTTACTACACTTGATATTATGTTAAATTTTCTTACACCTTTTGAGAAAAAATTGATTGATCCAGCTTCTAAAGATTTTATTAAATTAGTAAGAAATTATAAACCATTTTTATCTATTAGTGTTGAAAAAGAAAAGAAGATTATAATGGATGTTTTGACAAAAGGATAATATGAGAACAGAAAGTTTAATATTAGAAAATTTGATACATAGTGATAATTATTCAAGTCTTATTGGTATTTTCTTAAAAGCAGAATATTTTAGAGCTCATCCTGAAAAGATTATATTTTCAGAGATACAAAAACATATTTCTGAATATAGTAAACCACCTACAGTAGAATCATTATCTGTAAAGTTGTCAAATAGNGATGATCTAAATGAAGCAGTTTATAATAATTGTATTGAACTTCTAAAGACATATAAGAAAAAAACAGATGATGAAGAATGGTTGATTCAAGAAACAGAGAAATGGGCAAAAGACCAAGCTGTATATAATGGTATAGTTGATAGTATTTCTATCTTGGAAGGTAAAGATAAAAAAACTTCTAAAGATGCTATTCCAGAAATTCTTACAGAAGCACTTGCTATTTCATTAGACCAAAGTGTGGGTCATAGTTATATGGATAATGGTGATGATCGTTGGGAATTTTATCATAAGAAAGAATCAAAAATTCCATTTGATATGACTATGTTGGATAAGATTACTAATGGAGGAATATCACCAAAAACACTTACAGTATTACTTGGTGGAACTGGTGTTGGTAAGACATTAGTGAAAACACATTTAGCTTGTCAATATATGAGACAAGGATTAGATGTTTTATACATTACAATGGAAATGGCAGAAGAAAGAATAGCAGAAAGAATTGATGCTAATTTGATGGATATTGATCTTGGTCAATTACATATAATTCCAAAAGACAGTTTTCAAAAGAAGTTAAATAAATTAAATGTTGGTAAATTAGTTGTCAAAGAATATCCAACAGCAGGAGCTCATGTTGGAAACTTTCGTGCGTTAATCAGAGAGTTGAAAATCAAAAAAGATTTTACACCTCAAGTTATTATTTTAGATTATTTAAATATTTGTGCGTCAAGTAGAGTCAAGTGGGCTGCAAATATGAATACCTATATTTACATTAAGTCTATTGCAGAAGAAATTAGAGGATTAGCGGTAGAGTGTAATGTTCCTATTATTACAAGTTCTCAATTGAATAGGGAAGGGTATTCAAGTTCTGATCCTGATTTGACTAATACATCAGAAAGTTTTGGTCTTCCAGCAACAGCAGACTTGATGTTAGCAATTATGGCAAAGGATGGTGATCCTGGAAGTAAAAACCAAATACTATTTAAACAGTTGAAGAATCGTTATGCTGATTTGAGTATGAATAGTAAGTTCTTGGTCAATGTTATTAAGAAACGAATGAAACTTGAAGATATTGAAGAAGATAAACAACCTGTATTGGCTAATGATGGTAGTAATAAGTTTTATGAAAAAAAGACTGAAGCTAATACTAAATCTAACCCATTTGTATTGAAGATGAAACCAGAACGCAGAAAAGTGGATAACTGGAATATATAAATATATAATAAAATGGAGGCGGAGAAAATATGAAAAAACTGATTGTTTTACTTGTTGTATTATTTACTACTAATGCCTATGCAAACATTAGGACATTTGGTAATCTCCCTGAAGCCGTTCCTACAACTAATGGAGAAGCAATCTTCCAAGACATGAAATGTGTTATATGTCACGGTTATGGCGGGAATGGTGACGGGTTACTATCAAAAGGTCTTGACCCAAAACCCCGCAACTTTAATTCCTGGGAACAGATGCTCACTAAAACAAATATAGAGCTTTATGATTCTATAAAGAATGGAGTAGAAGGTTCCGCGATGCCAGCTTTTAATTACCTAACAGATAGCCAAATAGAAGACCTAATAGGATATGTCCGTTCATTCTTATACGATGCACATAAGGTAATCACACTATGTGCCAACCAAGATCACTTCATTATAACAGACGCCCAATGGGTAGAAACAAACATCAACGAAGATTGGCAAGAATCCAAGAACGGTTTCTTGTCCTTTGAGAACATAACCGGAGGTATACTTGTTAAGGTTGATCCTATAAAGACAATGAAACACCTGAGAAAGATCAATAAGAAGTTAGTGAGAGAGTATATATTAATAAAAGAAACGGATGGGCATAGGGTACTAGTTGCCCTAAGAATATCAAATTG
>JGI25134J35505_10001093_pt1 | contig 10737 bp, 27 predicted proteins | sample ETNvirnome_6_100_FD_35505 | JGI IMG/M metagenome (IMG submission 35505) | reverse complement strand
TAAAAATAAATATTTATATTTATTTTAATTTGGTATGAAATTTGCTGTAAAAATAAATATTTATATTTATTTTAATTTGGTATGAAATTTGCTGTAACGAAAATTTTGCGTATGCATAGCGAAAATTTTGCGTATAGAAATTGAGAATCAATCTCAATTAGAAGGAAAGGAAAACCTTTTTACCTAGAATAGTCAAAAATGGTCGGTAATTTTTTGAGTTTAGAAAAATATCACTTGAAACATTTTGGTTTTTCTTCGTCAAAACACATTTCACATAAAGCTACATATTTACTAGGGAAATTGAAATCGTAATCTATCCAAAAGAGTTCAGGGTAATCATCAATTATCCCACATTTATCACAACTGTTTAAATCATAATCTGATATTTGTTCTAGTTCATCTGGTCTTAAATCACTTATATTACAATATCGTAATTCATGTTTTTCTCTCATCTTTCAATCCTTTCTGTTATAAATAGCCCTAGATGTTCATAGAATCCTCACTACGACATCTTATTTTAATTAGGCAGTATAGACTAGCAACTTATTTAAAACTCCTGTTCTTACTCATTCTGTCGCAATTTTAGTCAATCATTTTTCAGAAATAAATCTCAAATTTATAAGGGGGTATCTGTTTTAACTGAAAATTAATTTTATAATCATAAGCATATACTCCAAATAATTAGAAAAATAAAATTATGCTATTGTAACAAGTAAAAATTCATAATTTTTAATTCTCTTTTCTAATTCTAAATCACTCATTATTTTAGTATCAATCCAATCTTGTTTTGATTCGTCAAAATCATAATATAAACCAGTAATCTCTTTTGTCTTTAAATTTAATTCTACTTCAAATAAAGAATCCATATTATTCCATCTTACGATATTGCCATTAACTTCCAATGGCATAGAATCTGGATTTATTTGTTTTGTTACTGGCTTAAAATATTTAACATCAATTTTTTTTAATTTCATTTTCTTTTCCTTTTAGTTTATAAAAATTCATCTTCTGTCTTTTTATACTTCTCCATCATATAACTTCCAATGGCATATTTTTTCAAAAGTTTCATTTGGAAACATTACAATTCCATCTTTATATAATTGAATATCTAATATAGTAGAAATTGTATTTCCTTCTTCATCAGATGAAATATAAACTGGCAAATTCAATTTTTGCTGTCTTTGTAACACGCTTATCAATTCCCTCGTACTAATCTTCTTCTGATTATCAAAATATAATTCTGTTGTTTTTCCTCTAATATTCATTACTTTTCTCCTTCTTCTAATTTATCTTCTAGATTTTTAATCGCTTTCTTAATTTCTTTTTTATCATCAAAATAAAAAATTAATGTTCTTTCCTCATCTACTAATAAATTTCCAGAATTATCATAAGTTGGTTTATTGTTATACCAATAGATTTTTACAGATTCTTCTTTTTTATCCATTCTTATTCACCACCTTCCTCTCAAATATCTCTGTACCATCACTATTGGTATCGCAATTATAAAGCAAATTATACCATTCAGTTCCATTGAAACCACACTTCTCGCACTCGTACTTATAACCTATACATTCTCCTGTATTCTCGTTGTCAAAATAATCAATTTCCCCACTTCCACATTTTGCACATTCGCCTTCCATCTTTCGCCTTCCTTTCATAATAAAACTAAACATCTGTTTTTGAATTGAGAGTTATTTCTTCACAATTACCACTTTTATCTATAACCCATTCCGAACCACAAATTTTACAGTTCATCATTGTTTCTGGGTAATCAAAGTCTTTCCGAATATCAACTGATTTGCATATTGGACATTTCATTTACCCACCACCTTCCTTTTATAGAAAAGAGGATATAGTCTTTCTCTTATCTTATAACATTCTGGACAAATAAAATCGGCTATGACTCTCGCCTCACTTGGCACTTCTTCATACCTCATATACCTACCACAGTCGTTACAAGTGGTACAACAGCGACATAAATCAAAAGTTGTTGATATTTTTCCGTCTACTATTTTCTCGTCATCACATACTTTTTTTGGTAATTCCATTTTGTAAAGTTCTTCACCGAATAATTCAGCAAATAGCTGAATAACATCATTTCTGAATGAATGATAGGTACTTTCTGTATAGTTAGATGCAATATCAATTTTAAAATGTTCTTCTATTAAGCTATACAATTTATCATCAATCTTAATATACTTATCATCATCTATACCATATTCGTTATACTTCAACTTATCTCACCCCCTTCCTTTCTTTGCTTTAACTACTGCTCTCCATATTTCAGAGTCAGTATAATTATCTTGCCCATCATATTCATCTTCTTTGAGGTCTACACGCTGTTCTATCTTGATAATGGGATACTTTGAAGATTCAATTAGTTCTTTGGTATATAACCTTGCATTTTTAATATTTCCGAACACACAACACTCTGTTAAATATTCGCACTCTGCATCATCAAAGTTTTTCTCTGTTGTATAGCCCTTTACATCATAATAATATTTCATTATTCTTTCTCCTTAATAATTTCTTTAACTTCAAAATCCTTATCCAACACAAGATTAAATTGAATTGCATTTCCATTCATACATATNGGAAACTCTTTGTTTGTGTCAATACTAACTGCCATATTTTTATTATCACTACATGGCAAGTAAAAAATTAATTCATCATTTAATGCCATTTTCTCTAATTTTTGAAATATTAATTCTATTTCCCACTTATAACACTCACTACAATAAATATCAAAACCTTCTTCGGTAATATCTACCATTGTACCATATTCTTGTGATTTACCACAAGAACAACAAATGTCATATGTCATTATATGTTCTCCTCTTTATTTTTCAAGTTGTTTGAATGTGTTTTATTGAGTTGCATAAATGAATAATCTAAATCTTCTAAACATTTTTCCCAATTTTCTTCAGTCGCTTTATTTAAATCTTCATCACAAATGGTTTGGTTTCTGGAATCAGCAAAATAAGTGTTAAGCGATTCAATAATATCAATAATAGTTCCTATGCAAAATATTCCATCTTCGTCATATACCTTATACACAGGGGGAAAGTGCTTAAAGTGTAACATCATTTTCTGCCACTTTTCACTTATTTTAGTATCAAGATATTTTTCATATTCTGTTGCCCTTCCAGAATTATCAATATGAGTATCGCTTTGTACTCTAATTACCCTTTCTCCATTTCCAATAGTTTTATAACCTTCATCTTCTTCTTCGTCAGCAACTTCAAAACTAGGCAATTCTAATGTACCTATTGTATTACCGAAATAATCCTCAAGTTTTATTTGCACATTACACCTTCCTCTCTATTCTGTTAGTGATTTTTTTAATACCAAATCACCATTGAATATACTAATTTTATTAAAATAATTTTCCCTTATATCCTCAACAAATTTAAGCATAGTTTCTATATCAGCAAAATTTCCATTCTGGATTTCTTGTAATTGACTATGAATCCATTCTAATTTATCATATTCCTTCATTTTCTTTCCTTTCTTTTTCTTTTAAAATTTTTATGTAAATGTTCTTTCTTAAATTTTATCTTGCCATTCTCATCATGGGTATCACTAAAGATATAATCGTTACCAAATCTGTTCGCCTCTTGCCAAAGTATTTCAGTATCGTTAATCTGTTCAAGTTCGTTAGTATGACTTGTTTCCTCTCTATCATAATCATAATGATTAATTCTAGTTTCGTCAATGTACTCAATTATTAATCTTTTCTGTTTACTTGTTAATTGTCGCATAATTCCTCACATTCTTTTATATAAGGCTTTCTTTTCTATCGCCTCACCAATATTTGATAAAGTAAATAATTCTTCTTCTGTATATTCTTGCATCATACCAACAACATAATTATAAACATAAAATGTGCTTTTCAAAATCCCTGAAACTTTTTCTTCTACACAATAATGTATATCCTTGCTACTACACAACCCACCATTAAGAGCAATAAAAAATTCGGATTCTTCTTTTGCTTCTTTCTTTAAATGTTCTACTGAAGTAATTAATTTATGTTTCATTATCTTTCCTCACTCTCTATAAAATTATAAATAGTTCATTCTATTCACAAGTATATTTATATTTTACTGCATAATTAGGATTTTCTTCAATTAACTCTAATAGGTCAACTATATCATTAGCAAGGATATCACCTTCATCATTAACAACTTCAAAATCCACAATTATTTTTTCTTTTACTCTTTTTTGTTTATTCAACACTCACCCACCTTCCTTTTCTTTTAAACTTTGTTATATTCATTTAATATATAATCACTACCCTCTAAATCTACCAACCATTCTGCCCATTCAAAAAAAGTCATATTGTGTGCGTTATCTCTTTCACATAGACAATCATCAATGTAAGCCTCTTTATGATTGTCTATTAAATAATCAATTATTTCATCTGTTTTCATTTTCTTTCCTTTCTTTAAATTTTTCCAAAATTTCCATTTCATACATATCCCTTATTTCATTAATTTCTTCAAGTGATGTTTGGTATTCTTTTGTATAAAAAGAAAACCCACATGACAAACACTCACCACTAATATATGGTATGCGTGTTTCATATGCCGTATATATTTCACCACCACATTTCCAACATTCTATACTATCACTAAATGTACCCATTATTCTCTCCTTTTTATTTCAAATCAAACAAATAAAAATTAAAATTTAAGCAATCTATACATTAATTCTCCATCTTTTGTTTCATAATGTTTACGGCTTACAAATTTCCATTTATATTGTCCAATTTTGTGCTTGTACTCATTAAGATTGAAATAATATGTACCACAGGAATAGTGTCCATCATCAATACTTCGCAAATATTGTCCATCATTTGATTCTTTCTCAAGTTCACCATAACCATTACTCTCACAAATTGCATGACTCATTTTTTTTCTCCTTTTTCTATTTATAAAATATGACCTATATTATAATTTTCATATTTGTCTAGTGTTATGTTTTCAAAATCTAAATTTATTAATTCTAAAAACATAGCTTTTGCAAGACTTTTGTGTTTTAATTCAATCCCTGTAAAATAATGATTCATTTCACATTTTGCATTTTCTTTTTCGTATTGATGTATTATTATTGAATTTTCACTTAATGCAATTATAATACATTCATCATTATTTTTAAAAAAAGAGTGCATTTCATTTTTTGCGTTATCTTTAAAAATAATTTTATGTTTTACTTTTAAAGATTTTAATTCATTTACTGTATCAATTATTTTATTCATTTTGTTCTCCTTTACTAAAAAAATTAAAGGTCTTTCAATGTAAACATTTATTCTGCAACATTCCCCTTCAATATATTAAATTTTAAATTTCTTTCTTCTTCGGTTTTAAACCATTCAATATAAAAGTTCTCCACATCATCATCACCAGAAACACCATAAACTAAACCATTGTTATCATCAGTTGGTTTGTGGTCATACCAAAACACCTTATGATATTCAATTTTCATAATTTCATCTCCTTCTCAATCAATGACTATTTTATATAAATGTAAATATTTATCAGGAATATAGATTATTTCACCCCCTTCCGTAAGTAACAAATTGCCATGTTCATCAAGTAATCTGTCGTGTTTATCTTTCCATTCAGATTGTTCAAGCTGATATGGATATGGAAAAAATGAATTATCCGTCATCTTTTTTAAACAATCTTCCATCTCTGGTAATAAACTTTCAAGCTGTTCTTTCATTAATAAATAATTCTTCCTGAAAATTTCTTTCTCATCTTCTACCATTACCCACCACCTCTCTATATGAAAAGATTATTTATATCGTGGAATCGTTTATTTGTAACTTCTACCATGTCTACGGCATATTTCTTACCACTTGCAGAACATTTTAATTCTTTTATATATGCTTTGGAATGTTTTGCAGTCAAACCAAATTCTTTTAATATATCAGTTTCATATTCCTTAAAAAATATACCATGTCCATTATGTCGGTATTTATCCCATAAAATAAAATGCAACACTTCATGTATCATATATGAATAACAATATTCTAATGAAGTGTAAAAAATCCATGTCGGCATTGTTATTTTTCTTGTATCATAATATGCACGACCACCTTGCACATCTTTAAATGTAGTTTTAATTGGTTTAATATTAAATTTTTTTATAAGATAATCTTGCACTTCTAATAACTCTTTTACTTCATCTTTTATAATGTTTTTTTCCATTTCCATTTTCTCCAGATTTTTTGGTATTATTCTATTAACATCTTTTCCATCTATCAAATTCTTTATGAAATCTTTTTGGTACTTCAATTCCATTACTAAAATATTTTGGTAATTTACCATCTTCTATATAAGCGTGTGTTCTATTAATAATTCCTTCATAATAATCATGCACATCTCTAACCAAAACCAAATCAAAATGTCCATCTTGATTATTTTTGTGCAACCATTTACTATCTTCATTTAATCTCTGCCTTGTATCTTCTAATTTTCCCATGTGATTATGGTCTAATACATCATACAATCCTTCATCATCTTCTTTTGTACATTCTTCCCAATCCCACTCATAAACAATTTCTTTACTTCCCTCAACCTTACTTGAAAATTCCATTTCCATTCTCCTTTATAAGATGTTTCTATTTCAACTATGCCACCATTATACACTATTTTTTTCAAATTGCAAGCATAAAATAAAATAATTATTACTCACTTTCTTTTCTTTTCAATAATCTGAATCATCTGATAAGTGGTCAAAAGAATTTGTTGGCAATAAAAGATAATGCGATAATTCACTATCAGGATAAATTGTCTTTGCTTGCTTTAAACTAGAAAAGGTATTTAAATAATTTTTTCTGTCCTGTCCTGCCAATACTGAATTTGTAGGATATGTGTCATATCCATATACTGCAAATCTTCCATCATGTTTTTCAAGGATAACCAAATAATCATAATTGTTTGCTTTTTTATTTGTCATTTTTTCATCTGTCCTCACTTTCTTTTTTTAAATATTCCTGTAAATCCTTAATAAGATATTCAATTTGTAATGTGTCTAAAACTTCAATTATGTCATTTAAAAATGCATACCTACTTTCATCTTGATACATATTGTCCTCACTTTCTTTTTAGTCTTTCACAAAATTATAATATTTTCTTGGATTGTGGTCAAATTGTAAACTGCCTAATACATTATCCGATTTTCTTTTAACCACTACAAATGGCGATTGAAAACCTATCACTTCAAAATCTTTTTGCAGTTCTTTAGTATCCCATTCTGTTTTCTCCATTTTCACTCCTTTATATAAAGGTTATTCATCTAATTCACTTAATCCCATAATCTCAAAACTATCAACTTTATATTCATCTGGTAATTCTACATTCTCTAAATAATTTAATGCTTGTTCCTCTGTTGTTGCTTTAAAATCATATTCTAATTCTATTCTTATTATTCCTTTCATCTCACTCTCCTTTGATAAAAGTTAAGAAATTTAAAAACTAAACTTCGGATTAACATTCATGGTCATGACTCCACAAAAAACCAAAGCCTAGTTTTCAATTATGTTTTCATTCTACCATAACCAACTTCAAAAGTCAACAACAAAATTAAAAAAGTTTTGTAGCAAACGCTATGCCAGACTATCTTCCTCTTTTGTAATACTCTATTCCATTATCATATGAAGATGTTAGCTGATGAACATATGCTTTAGCATATTTAGGTTTCAATCCTAGTTCATTTAATAAAGCAGTTTCTTGTAGTTTAAATCCCTCACCATGTCCATCAAATATTTTGTTATCAAATAGTATGTAGTGTACTACTTCATGTATCATGTATGCCCATGCATATTCAGTTGAATGGTCAAATATCCATATAGGCATGGTTATCCCTCTTGTCCTATAATTTGCCCTACCACAGTTGACATCTTTAAATGTTATCCTAATATCATCAAGAAAGAATCTATCTACTAGGTACTGTTGTAAATCCATTAACTCATTTATTTCATCATTAAATCTTTCTCTTATTGGTAAGTTCTTCTTCCTCTCATAAGTCTTAAAAGCTCGTTCTTTTATTTCCTTATCTTCTTCTGTATCATGTCTAAAATTTAACAACTTATCACTTATCAGCATTTTCACACTCCTTTATATAAAAGCTAAAAAGTTTTCATTTCAACTACGCATACCCTACCACAATCACTCACGAAAGTCAACAACAAAATAAGAAAAGTTTTGTAGCAAGTCTTGTGCCATTCAAAAATAATTCTTGGTTTGGCATGGATTTTGCTACAAAAATATATTTTATTTTTTTCTTGACAAACAGATGATTTTATGGTAATATGATGGGAATGAACAGTTTTTCTTTGGCATGGATTTTGCATATCGCAAAAATGATACCAGAATGATGTTATAAATAAAAAAGATTTTGAAAAAATAATTTAAAAATTAGGAAAAATAATTCTTGGTTTGGCATGGATTTTGCAGTAAGTCAAAGTAAATCAATGTAAGTCAAAGTAAATCAATGTAAGTCAAAGTAAATTGAGTTGAAACTAACCCTAATTGAGATTGAGTCGCAATTCAAATTGCGACAAGGAAAAGAATAGGAACACCTCTACCTAGAATAGTCAAAAATGGTCGGTAATTTTTTGAGTTTTTAGATTTTGACAATAGAATAAATTTATTTTATTTTTTTCTTGACAAGCAACATGTTTTATGTTATAATGCCCAAATAAGAAATTATGAAAGTAACTTACAACATAAAAAAGAATTGTTTTATATTAAAAAGTGGTAAAAAATTTCCACAACGAACTTATCAAAACATCAAATTCATAGAGAATATGAAACAAGTAAGAACTAATAAAATAACTATACCTCATACAGAAACCAACATCGGAATTTTGAAAACTTTGAGTGGATTTAAATGGTCAGATTTGGCTTTTCAGCATCTATATATTGAGAATAAAGAGAAAGCTGAACAGAACATTAAAGGACTGAACCACGATCTGTTCGCATTTCAAAAGAAAGGTGTTGGTTTCTTTTTTTCAAATAAAGGAAGGGGGGTATGTTGTGATGAAATGGGATTAGGAAAGACAATTCAATCTCTCGCATGGTGCAACCAACAGGATAAACTTACTCTTATTGTTTGTCCTTCATCAGTAAAATATAATTGGGAGAAAGAAATTAAATTCTGGTTGAAAGATAATAAAAAAGTCTTTGTCGTGAGTGGAAGAAAACCAGAACCAATTCCAGAAAAAGTAAATTACATTATAATAAATTATGATATACTTTCTCATAGATATAATGAACTTGCGAAACTTGCTATTGAAATAATAATACTAGATGAGTTTCACTATATAAAAGAAAGTTCAACCAAGAGAACCCAAGCTGTTAAAAAATTGTGTAAGAAGAAAAAACATATCATAGGTCTTAGTGGTACTCCAATCAAATCCAGACCTGTTGAATTTTTTAACATACTACATATAATTAATCCAATCATGTTTCCTTCTTTCTGGAAATTTGCACACAAATATTGTGGTGCTAAACATAATGGATTTGGTTGGGACTTTAAAGGAGCAACTAAAACAGAAGAACTTAATCTGTTACTTAAAGGAACTATGATTAGGCGATTAAAAAAAGATGTTATAAAAGATTTACCCGATAAGATTCGTTCAATCGTCCCTTTGGAAATAACAAATAAAGCAGAATATAATAAAGCAAAAAAAGATTTTCTTACTTATACACTAAAGAAAAAAGGCATTGAAAAAGCAAAGAGTGCAAGCAAGGCTGAAACCCTTGTTAAAAAGGGAGTCCTCAAACAACTAGCCATTCAAGGCAAAATGAATGGAATAATAGAATGGTTAGTTGATTTCCTTGATGAAAATTCAGATGATAAAATAATCGTGTTTGCTATTCATAAAAAAACAATAGCTGAATTAAAATCACACTTTAATAAAGTGGCTGTTGTTTTAGATGGTTCTACCACCGCAAAAAATCGCATTGAAATGGTTGATAAATTCCAAAAAGACAAGAAGATTAGAATGTTTATTGGTAATTTACAATCCGCAGGTACAGGAATAACCCTCACAGCCTCATCAACAATTTGTTTTCTTGAAGTAGATTACTTACCCAATGAATACTTACAGGCAGAAGATAGAGCACATAGAATCGGACAAATAAATTGTGTAAACATCTATTATTTTTTAGGAATAGATACTATTGATGAAGAAATTATGATTGATATACTTAATCCTAAAATGAGTATATTTAATCAGATTATAGATGGTAAGAGTCAAAAAGACACAAACATTTTCGAAGCCTTAATGAAGGAAAAAAATAATGAAAACATATTATAGTTTAGAAGAATTATTAATGATACTTGACCAAGACGAAGTGCTTGCTCAATGTGATGAAACGGAAGCAGAAAAAATTATAGCTAGTGCTATATATTATAACGAGGAAATAGAAAAACAGGAATGGGAGAATTTAGGTCTTGAAATGGCTTGTGGTCAACACACAGAAGAAGAAGCAATTGAGTTGTTAAGAAAACATGATGCACCTGATGGGATAATAGATACAGTGCGTTATGAATATGGAGAACTAAAAGAAATAGAAGAAGTTCGGGTATGTTGTTTGGCATGTGGAAGAGAAACAAAAGCTCCAATAAAGGAAAAATCCCCATTATGTTTTAGGTGTGATTCTAATTACTAAGGAAAAAAATGAAAAATAAAACAAGAAAAATGTTTTATCCAGTAAGTATTGT
>JGI25134J35505_10001091_pt1 | contig 10740 bp, 13 predicted proteins | sample ETNvirnome_6_100_FD_35505 | JGI IMG/M metagenome (IMG submission 35505) | reverse complement strand
AGGTAGAGTGGGAAACGATAAAAAAATAGAAGATATATCGTTAGAAATATCTAACTACTGGACATCAAATGATTTTTTAACAGAGTCTAATAAAAATTGCGGGACTCTTGTTGCATTTGATTGGGTAGATGATTATTTATCTGAAATAAATACTAATATAGATTTAAATAAAACAGAATGTAAAAATTTTAAATTTGATACTTTTGTAGATTTTTTAAAAGATAATAATTTTAATCATGTATTGGGATTAAAAAATGCAGCGTTTGGAGATAATCCATCACCAGTATGGACAGATAAATTAAAAGAAACATTAAAGTCTAATAGTATGGATTATGATGAGTATGTAGTGGATGAATGGCCATTACGAATTCCAGAATTTGATGTCCCAGATAACATTTTCATTTTAAGATATTCTTATGATGAATATAGTAAAATAGATAAATTTGCATCAACCACTCTTTTATTTAAAGAGTTTATAAAAAATAGTAATTGGAAAAAATATTATAAAGATATTGAATCTGAAGAAAGAATGAGAGTTATAGTTTTGTGTAGTGATGTAGAAAATTTAATATTACATGAGAGTTTTGATAAATGATTAAGTTTACTTATAATTTATCAAATTATAAATTAGTTAAAGTTTCTTCCAAAATAAAACGACTTATTAAAATTAATAGACAAAAACTTCAAGATAGTATAGATATATTTCAGAGTGAATTAGATTGGACTGAAATGTGGTCTATTGAAGATGCACAAAAACGACTGAAAGAAGGCTGGTGGTTTTATGTTATAGAAAAAGATGATAAATATATTGGTTGGGCTTGGTTTGATACTGAAATAAAAAGGTTTTGTAATTTATATGTTCATAAAGATTATAGAGATAGTGGATATGGTAAAGAATTAGTATATGCTCGATTGAATGAATGTAAAAAACAGAATATTGAAAAGGTTTGGATGGAAGTGGATGATTGGAATATACCTATTCAAAAAATTGGTCAAGAACTTGGATGGACACCAAAGATACATTATACATTTTGGACAGGTGGTTATGATTCTACTTTTTTGATTTATAAATTTTTATTGGAAGAAAAAATAGTTCAACCTATTTATATAGACGATAGAGTAAATCATGGTGGTTATCATGCAAATCCACTTGTAAAACAAAGAGGTGGTGATACTTATCCAAGAAAATCAACTGAAATAGAATTGGAAAGAATGGATTGGTTACGAAATAAAATATATGATAGAATACCAAATTCTAAAGAGTTATTGTTAAATACAATGGTTATTGATGAACCAATAAAAGAAGATGAAGAAGTAAGTAGAATTATAGAGAAATATAATGAGTGGATACCAGAACCATTATACAAAGACAAACAAGGCGAACCACATTGGTTAGAAGCACAGGCAGATATAATTACGAGATTCCAGAGAGATTTTCCATTTGAGATATTTTATTCTAATGATTATATTGAGGGTGAAGTGTGGGAAGTGTTAGATGATTCAATTGGAGAAGATGGTAGGCTTAACGTAGATATATTACCAGAGGAATATAAAGAACTTAGTATATTTGAGGGATTCAATCAACCATTGAGAACCACTAATAAAAAGAAAATGTTAGAAGAAGCAAAAAAACTTGGGTTTGATGATTTGTTATATTATACTTGGACTTGTTGGTATCCAGTTGATGGAAAACCATGTAATAAATGTAAAACTTGTAGTGAAAGGATAATAGAATGTCGGAGTATTGGGGATACCATTTAATACTTGATTGTAAAGGTGGTAAAAAATTTACAAAAAATCCTAAAGAAGAAATAAAAACTTTCATCAAGGAACTTGTAGAGAAGATAGATATGGTTGCATATGGAGAACCAAATATAGCATATCTACCAACACCAGATACCCCAGAAAAATCAGGATGGTCGGTAACTCAATTAATTTATACGAGTACTATTACTTGTCATTTTGCAGATGAAAGTGGTAATTTTTATTTAGATGTATTTAGTTGTAAAGAATTTGAAATAGAGAAGGTTACAGAGTGTGTGGATGAATTTTTTTCACCACTTGAAACAAAAAGTAGATATTTATTAAGAGAATAAGGAAAAGTTATAATGAATAAAATAATAAGGTTATTGTTGATAGGAATGGTTTCAATGTTATCGGCCCAAACCGCAACAATCAAAAATAGTATAGTAGGATATTCTACATTAGGAGATACAGTTTCTTTTGATAAACCATATCTTTGGTCATTCATAAAGAGTGATGATTCAAAGTGGATGGCATCAATATTTGTAGAAGCACCTTGGAGTGATGAATCGGTATATGTCGAGGAGTTGTTCTATAAACCGTATAGTGATAAATTTACTATTGGTTTAGGACGACAGGCAATTCCATTTGGTTCTAATGTTCCATATCTTGATTTAACAAGAGGAGATAAGTTTACTTATCAGACACCAACAGAACACGATGTTGGTTTGTTATATTTTGGTGATGGAGTTAGTGCATATGGTGGAATTGGAAATTTCTTTATTGAGACATATTATGGTTCAGATATTGAAAATGGTTGGAAAGGTTATTCTACAACCAGATTAAGTTATGAATGGAAAGATCAATTTGTAGGGTTTTCATATGATAATCAAGATAGACAAGTTCTTGATGTAAGTGGATATAGTAAATATGTCGATTATGTTAGTGAAATAGGTTTAAGTCATGATTATCAATGGGTTAGAGCAATAGTGAAACCTGGTTTGTATGGTGTTTCTTTATTGACAGGATATGAAATAACTAATGGTGAAAGTCAGGCACTTTATGGTCTTGTGTGGCAATATGGAGAACCTAATCGTTTCCTTTCTGCTGAATTAAGTGGTGAAGGTGATGTAAGGGTTAAATTGTATTATGGTTTTAATTTAAAGATAGGAAAAGAAAATGACTAAATTTTTAAAAGGATTTTTAGCGATAGCAACTGCAGTATTGGCTTGGTCAACTCTCGAAGTAACTGGTAGTTTTATATTTGCAGAGGGAGCAGGACCTGTATCGGTATTGTCGGTTAGGTTTCTAATCGCCACATTATTGTTTGGTGCGGTGATGTTGTGGAAGAAACAAACAACAGGTGAAAATCTGTTTGTAGTGGAAAAGGAAGATAGGAAGAAATTTCTGTTAAATGGTGTAATATTAGCAGCACACTTATTAGTGTATTGGTTCGCTTGGGAATTACTTGACCCGAACCTACCTGTGATTTACGCACTATTCTATATGTATCCATTTGTGTTATGTCTGATTTCCATATTTTACTATGGAGAGAAATTCAGTAATAANCGAAAGATTGCATTAGGATTGGGAACACTTGGTTGTATGTTTGCTATAGAGTTGATACCAACATTCTCAACTGAAGCCTTAAACACCAAAGGTATATTGTTAGATGTGGCAGCCTGTTTTACTTGGGTAGCATACTTATTGGTAGGACAAGACATTATGAGAAAATATAAACCACTTACGATTGTGTTTTATGACTTCCTACAAGTCTTTGTTTATGTTTCATTATTTCAATCACCTATGACAACACTTTCAGAAGTAACATTTAATGGTTTATTGGCAATCACTTATATTTCAGTAGTAGCAAGTTTCATAGCCTACTTCTGTTATTGGATAGCAGTCAAAAATATTGGAGCGAGCAATACAGGTATGGTTGAATTGGGAACACCAATCTTCGGAGTAACACTTGGTTACTTTTTTCTATCTATGACACCATCATTATGGCAAATACTTGGACTTGTGATGATTTCAAGTGGGTTGTTTTTAGTTTATAAGGAACAAGAAGTAGTGTATGACCAATGATGAAAAATATATATTAGAATGGTATAGAAATAAAATATGGGCAAAACCATTTCTATCTAAAATATGTAATGGAATTGGAATGGTTGCCATTCGTGATATACCTAAAGGAACGAGTATATTTGATTTAGCAGAAAAGAGTGTATACGGTTGGATTCCTTGGGGCAATGCAAGGTCAATACCGAGAGAAGTTTTAGAATGGGTATTGGAATGTCAACCACAACTTGGTGATAAAGTGGTGGATGTTGAAACACTACATAATGAATTTTTCAATGATGAACATGAATCTATGTTTGGATATACACAACAAGGAATGAATTGGCAAACAACTTGGTATTACGTTAACCATTCATCAGACAACTCTAATGTAGCTGCACATTCAACTGGTCATCCAAGAGTTCAAAAGTATATCACCCGCAGAGATATTTGTAAGGGAGAAGAAATATTAGAGGATTATAATGGATACACAGAAGAATGGAAATTAGATATTTAGATTTAAAAGAAATTTCACCAGAGGTTTATACATCACTTTGGGAATACGATAATGTAATTGATTTAAAAGAACCAACCTTTATAAAATTTTCAACAATTACACCATATGTACAATTTTGGCAGGGCCCTTATTGGGATAAAAAAACTCAAGAGTGGAAAAATGATTATACAGATTTGAGTACTTTTTATAATTCTAAGGAATTAGCTGGTGTACCTTTGTGTAGGTGTTATATTAAAATAGAATTAAATTATGGTGCCGATATAGCATATTATATTGCTAGTCCTAATGGTACTGATTTTATTTTATATGTTCCAGATAGTGATAAAAATAAAAGAAAAAATATAGATAATATGTTTCAAAAAACTTTATGTGAAATTTTAGGTGATAGAAATATTAATACTAAGATTGATGGAAATGATGTATATTTTGAGTTAAATGGAACATATAAAAAGTTTTCTGGTTCATTATATCGTCCTGCAACAAATGGATTTGGTTACGTTGATAATGGAATAACTTATAGTTTTGATTCTGAATTAGCAAATAAATTAAGAAGAATTACTAATGAGATAAATATTAAAAAATTTGAGGTAGAAGATATTTCTGAAGTTGCAGGTGGAGTGTGGGAAGTGGATCCTACTATAGATAGAGATGAATTAGATTTTGAAGTTGTACAAAGAATGTCAAATCATTTAGGATATACGATAAGACATGATATTTTGACAAATAAAGAAGAAGATTTATTATTTGAGAGAGGTCATAGGAGAATGACAGATAAAGAATGGTATTTATATGGGAATAATGACATATTTGATATTTATTAATGAAATAAATTGGGAAAATAAATGGAATTTAAAATAAATAATACATTTCAATACATTTCAAGTGGTTCACTTGATGATGTTATATATTCTGTTAGGTATGCTTTTGTAGAAAGTGGTTCTTCGGAACACGATTCACTTTTGAATTATGAAACTCGTAGATATTTTCATACTTGTGATCCCGTTACTTCTGATGATTTTGTAGCATTTAATACTGCTACTTCATCATTGAAGGACTGGATTCAGAGTTCATACGGAGAAAGTTGGGGTTCATTTACTTCGAGTATTCAAACTTCGATGACTAACGCATTAAATTCAAGAACTTCATCCCAACCAACAGATGTATATACTTGGAATTCTGGATCATTGGTATTGGATGTTAAAGAAATAACAAGTGGGAGCGGAGAAGTAGAAATAGACTCTTAGTAATGAGTAATTCACCAAGAGGTCAATGTTATACAGGTTATTTATTTGCTAGAATGGATGCAGGTGGTCAATATAATATTTGTTGTGGTTCAGTACCAATAGGTGGTTCATATAAAGAAGATGGAAGATTTTTAAAGTATTGGAAATCTGATAAACTTAAAAAGTTACTATACGGATTAAAAACAAACTTATTAAAATATAATTCTATGTGGGATAATGCATGTGATGATTGTCCTCATGTTGTAAGTAATAATGAGATATATGACCACATAGAAGGTGTAAGAGAGTTGCCTAAAGGTCATGGATTGGATCCTTATCTTGAATCATTTAAATCTGATGATTTTACATTGGCTCCCATATCTTTTTCTTTTGAAATTATAAATCCTTGTGACCATAGATGTAATTTTTGTTGGAATTGGTCGTATAATATGTTAGATAATAACGCACAATGGGATGGTTGGAAAGATTGGGCAAAAGAAAAAATGTCATTTAAGATGTTTAAAGATACGGTAGATGATTTGATAGAACTTGGGAGTCCATCACCACTCGGTAGTGGCCTGGGCGGATGTGAAGATATATTGATTTGTGGTGGTGGAGAACCATTTTTACATCCACAAATTATGGATATGATATCTCATGTTAAACATAACAATTTTTATTGTCAGGTTACAACAAACTTTAGTAATAGTGTTACAGATGAAAGAATAGATGAGTTAATAAAGTTACAAACAAATCAATTAATAATCAATACTTCGGCAGGAACAGAAGAAACTTATTGTAAAACGAGAAAAGTTAAAAAATCAGCATGGGATAAGTTATTACATAATTTAAATTATATTAGTAAAAGAAAGAAAGAAGTTGATTCGGTGAATCCAGAAGTTATAACTAAGTTTATTTTGACAAGAACAAATGTTCATGAGATAAGTGAAATGATAGATTTAGCAATTAAAACAAAAGCGGATACAATTACATTTAAAAGGTTTTTAGTAAATGATGTTTATAGTGGAAAAAATTTGACAGTAACAGATGAACAATATAATAAATTTCGTCCAATTTTAGGGGATAAATTGGAACAATATGAATTTGAAAAAATAATAGACTATAATGGAATGTATAATTTTAATTATGTATCAAAAAAACATAATGTTACTTTAAGAAGTGATATAACTGGATTTTTTAGTAATTCATGAAAGAACAACGAAATATTTGGACAGATGTAAATGGTAAAAAGTTATCCATGTGGACTGGTGAAGAATTGTTAATGTCAGATGATAGCAAAGCTTATTGGGGATATAAAAGGGAATATTCATTTGGACTTATGAATGTGGGAACACCTTGTAATGAGAAATGTTTCTATTGTTCACAATATTGGAATCCTCCTGATTTAGTTGTATCTTATGGTGGTTGGCTTACTATGGAAGAAATAAAACATTTTCTTACATTTGTACCAGATAAAGTTATTAGAGTAATAGGATATGGACACCATGTAAATAATGGAGAGTTTTTTGCACATCCTAAGTCACTTGAGATACTTGAATATTTAATAGATAATGATTTTATTGTAAGGGGAATAGATACGAATGGACATTCACTTACAGAGAATCATATAAAGTTTATAGAAAGATTTCATGTTAAAGTTGCTGAACATAGACATTATGGGATTTGGCAAGGACTATATTTACATCTTACAAATTATGAAAAAACAAAAGATACATTAGAGTTGTTGTCTAAATATAAAATTCCTTATGTGGCAGTTATAGTTATTTCGACAGTAGATGTAAAAAACGGCCGTACAGAAAAATGGATAGAACAATTACAAACTCATAATCCTACTGAACTGGAAGTTGTTCCAACAGGATATACCAAATATACTCCTGAACATATAACTAAACATATGGAAATTTCTTGGGAACAACATTGGGGTTATATGAAGAATTGGAGAAGGAAATTTCCTAAAATTCCAATAGAATGGGAAGCCAGTAAACTTTATAATGGAATGGCTGAGGAAGAAATAACTTATTCTTTGAGATGGTTATACAAAAGATGGGCAAATACTGATAAGGAGATTCTTTTTCTTGTAGCAGAATCAGTTGGGGGTATATTTGAATCAATAGTTGAGAAAGAAAATTTATTTACAAATTATAAAGTGGTTGTGGTGAAAAATGAAACTTTTGGGGGAAGTATTAAAGTATCAGGATTATTACAAACTTCGGATTATATATCAATATTAGATAAAACTGTATCGAAGGAGTATAGACCCGACCTTGTTGTTTTACCAAAAATGAGCTTTTTCTATGATGATTTAGATTTAAGAGGAATTTCAGCATATAGTTTAGAAAAGAAATATGGGATTGAAGTTATATGGTGTTAGGAAAAATTAAATAATGAAGGTTTTTGAAATTGGAATGATGAAAACAGGTACTACGTCACTTGGTCGGGCTTTTGAAATTTTAGGATATAAACATAAAGGGTGGTCTTTAAAAATTTATAATCAATTTCTTGAATCAGATAAAAAAGATTATAAAATTTTATATGAGGTTATTGATAATTATGATACATTTGTAGATGCACCATGGCGTAGTTGTGATTATAAAATATTAGATAATAAATATCCTAATAGTAAATTTATTTTATTAAAAAGGGATGATGAAAGTTGGATTAGAAGCATGGAACATTGGAGTTCACCAGAGTTAAATAAAGGTTGGGAAACGTGGCCAACTGAATTTGATAGAAGTGGAATAGATAAAAGATGGGTAACAGATAGAGATAATTTAATTAAAGAAAAGTTAGATAGTAAAAAATTACATTATAGTGAAAGAAAAAAATATTTTAAAGATAGACCAAATGATTTATTGGTAATGAATATTTGTGATGATGATGGGTGGGGAGTATTGTGTCCATTTTTAAATAAACCAATTCCAAATGTTTCATTTCCCAAAGAAAATATTGGTGAAAATTATGAGTAAAATTTTATATACGATTGGAGATAGTTGGACATATGGTGATGAGTTGAAAAATCCTAAAGGAGAATCTTATCCATATCTTCTATCTAAAAAGTTAAATTGTGAACTTGTAAATGATGCCGTGTGTGGGGGACCTAACGATTGGATGTTTAGAAAAACAATTGAGTGGGTTTGTAGTCAAGACAATCTTGATGATGTGATTGTAATCGTGGGATGGTGTTCAGTAAATCGTAGAGAAGAAAATTATAAAATTTATCACGGAGCATATCAAGATGATGAAATAGATAGTTTTATTTTTAGTAAGTTATCAAATAATGAATTAGAACATTATAAATCAGTATGTTATATGGTTTCTTTACAAGAGTTTTTAAAATCTAAAAAAGTAAAATATCTATTCTATCAGCCGTGGTATGATATAGTTAATTGTGAAAAAGAGTTATCTGAAGATAGAAAACAAAAAGATAAAATGAAATGGTTATTTAAGGATGATGTTAGAGATGGATATGACGAGAGTTGTTATACTGATGAATTGACGATTGGTAAAATTATAGATAAAGTTGATAAAAAATATTTAGTAGGTCCATCAGTAGATGATGTTAAAAGAATAATGAGTGGGATTTATGGTAGAAAAAAAGATGGTAAGAAAAAAATGCATCCTAATAAGAATGACCATAAAGTGATGTGTGAACTTTTGAAAGAAAAATTGAATGAACTATACTTATGAAAAAATTAATTTATACAATAGGAGATAGTTTTACATATGGAGATGGATTAGAAAATCCCGAAACAGAATGTTATCCATATCTTTTATCTAAAAAACTTGGGTGTGAGTTGGTAAATGAAGCATTGCCAGGAGCATCTAATGATTGGATGTTTAGAAAAACTGTTCAATGGATTTCTAATCAAAATTTAGATGACATTTTTATGGTTATAGTTGGATGGAGTAATCCACATAGAAGAGAAGAAAATTTTGATTTTTATTGGGGTGGTCCTGATAAGTATTTTGATAGATGGAATTGGTGGAATCAAGGAGAACATAAAACAATATCTAAATTTATTAGTAAATATTTGTGGAATACACGATTATCTTATTTTAAATCAGTTACTTATATACTAACATTACAAGAGTTTTTAAAATCTAAAAATATAAAATATTTGTTTTATGATCCATATGTAAATATATTCCTACAAGACGATTGGTATTATGAAAATGTGGCAGATATAGAAAAAGTTATTGATAGTATAGATAAAAGATTTTATGTTGGTCCTGAGATTGATGGTAGATGTGTCGTTGAAGGCCAGGCAAAAGAAAATAATGTTACTGGTAGACACCCAAATGCGGATGAACATAAATGGTTATCAGAAAAACTGTATGGTATTATATCATGAATGAAAGTTTGATTAAATTAGATGAGTATTTAGATTTATCTAACTTGGAGTTGGTTAATAAAGAATTTATAGATTCTATTCATAAAGTACCAAAAAAATATATTGAAGATTTTACAATAAATAAAAGTCATTTGAGATATGAAAATACTATACAAGAAGGTGAAACACAAACAGTATGTTTAAGAGATGTTATTCCTAAATATTATAAAACATACAATTATTCTATGATAGATAAGTCTGATTATTGGATGGACGATTTAGTATATGATTATTTTCCACTTTTAAAAGAGTTTGTATCAAATTTACCATTTAAGAACATCGGAAGATTGTTTTTTATTTTTAATGAGAATACTACAGACCCAATAATTCATGTGGATCACGGAAAAAAAGAATGGCGACAAGAATTCATATGGATATCTCTGAGTAACAGCAGAAAATTGTTCATTATGGAAAATAATAAACCTATTTATATGAAAGGATATTCGTGTTGGTTAGATAGTACCAAAGTACATGGTTGTAAAACAAATGGGTATGGTGTTAGTGTAAGAATCGATGGAGAATTTACATCTGATTTTAGAAGAAAACTATTTGGTAAAAATTCAAAATGGAAAACTATACCGATAATGGATAAATATGAAGAATAAAAGTCTATTCGATCACATTACTCACATTACACAAAAACAAACAAAAGGTTATTGGGATTCTCTAAACGAAACAGAGAAGAAGCAATGGTCTAATTATATGATACATAGATTTCTATCTATGAAGATGGAATATGTTGATGTAGTAAATGAAATTCAGAGATACAATCTTAAACCAAAAG
>JGI25134J35505_10001086_pt1 | contig 10775 bp, 10 predicted proteins | sample ETNvirnome_6_100_FD_35505 | JGI IMG/M metagenome (IMG submission 35505) | reverse complement strand
TTAGGCATTAACGCCCCCCTCCTAATCTTTTAAGCTCCTGATCATATAGAGTCTGAATGCCTACAATCTCCGCCTGCATACTACCGGCAAGTTCCGGGTCTTCATCTGTATGGATCAGTATATTTAATTTTGTCTGCAAAACTTTTAGCGCAGCACATAGAACTACAGCATATTCTGCTTCATCAGGAAAATAATTTATGCTCACATCACCTTCTGAAAAAGCAGGATAAGAAAAGTAAAATATATGACCATCATCATCTCCACCAGCTGCCGGGTCTGGCTTGATATATAAATTATTTGAATCTATAAAGTGCATCGGATTCAAGTTAGATGCTGCATGCATACTGTTTACATCCGATAACTTACCAGACATAGACGGAGGCACAGATGNTGAAGGATTGCCCTCCCGGTCAACTGCAATAACATTCTTACCTCTAATATCGTATCCATTGGCATCAGNTACCGTTTGCTTTCGTGCGTGCTGTATTTTAAGATACATTGGGAGTGCATCAGCAACAATAGCACCAGAGGCTACAAGCAGTTCATCTAAATCCACACGAGAATCAATTGTCCCTGTTAAATCTTCTATCATTGCTTTAAAAGTTGATGGCATTATTTGCCTACAAAAGTCTTGTAGTGGTTGCGGAACAAGATCAGGCATTGCTTCTCTCGCCCTATCTGTTCCCATGTATTCTTTTTCTAATGCTTTAGCCAGACCTCTATGGCCTGACCCTAATTGTAAATTACCATCTAAATTTATTAATTGTGCTGCCGCACGATGTATAGCCGCCGGCAACAGTTGATCCGGAAGATCAATCCGGCTTGTATTGTCCGTTTTCGGCTCTGGCCTTGCGTAATAGAACACCCTGACAGTAGAACTGTCTGATGAAGGAGTTTTATTAAAGACTATTTTTACTGTATCTTCCTGCCATTTGCCGGCTGTAGCGTCAGCGCCATATCCTGAACTTGTATCTACTGCTACGGTAAAAGTATTTGCATCAACCACTGTAACCGCGAGTCTTTTACCGTTAAGCGCATTAACGCTTGTAGCAGTTAAATCAAGTCCAACTACTTCGCTGAAAATCGCAAAATCCCCGGAGTCAAGCCCGTGAGATGCGGCAGTAATTGAACATGGATTAGCTCTTGTCCCGGCAGTAAGGCTGCCGGATGTTGCGTCCGTTCTCAATGTATAGCCAATATTCGAAATTGTGTCCTCATCTGTACTGAAAAACATAACACTATCATCAATGTAAGGCACTGCTCTTGTTGAACCAGAGCCATCTACAAGTTCAACTTTAAAAATCTTATTAGACCGCTTTTCATCGGTCAGTACATACTCTNTCCCTGAAACTGAAAAACTTGCACGNACTGATTTTTTCACCAAACGCAATCCAATATTCTCCACTTCCTGATCAAAAAACATTGCTTTTAATGTTTCCGTAACTGGAAAACCAAGTTCCGCTTTACCGACTGCGGNGTCAATTAATTCGTATGCTTCTCTATATCTCATTATTTCTTTTTCTTTAATCTTTTCTTACGTTTCTTTTTCATAATCTTCAATGAACTGACAAGTTTTGTCTGCCCATCAGAAAAACCGGTTGCGCCAGTACCGTATGTTGTTTTATCAGGCATATTTTTTCCTTCTTTGTTGTTTGGGGGGCGGAAAACCGCCCCCACAAACAGTTTAACTGAAAGTAATCAGACTTATTACGAGAGCTTCAAAATAGCATGAGTTTGTTCATTCCGAGCTTCCGGGCCGAACTCCATCATCCATTCATCTGTTTGCCCATCACGACCATCTTTAACGATATCTCTGCGAAGNTGCATATCGCGACTTGCCAACGGACGAACTGCAAAGTTCGCCGGGTCAATCACAAGAGCATAATCTTCTAAAGCACCATTTAAGAGAGGGTGAGGAATAAAGTCTAATTCACCAACTGCGCCAACGAATCGACGCACACGAATACCAGCGACCTGTGAAGAATCACCAAGATCGTAGGAAGCCGTTGCTGCTGTTCCAGCTCCAGATCCCAAACGCACCATTGAGGCGAGTTTCTTCAGCCACTTGTTTGATGCAAACACTGTTTTACGCATTGAGCCATCAATCAGATCGTGGAATATGTATTCGCACGCACTGTCCAAATCATCCATTGTACCAGCGGAATAACCCACTTGTAAGTTTGAGTTACCGCGACCATCATTGGTCTGGANAAATCCTGTGCCAGCAGAATCGCCAATACCGAAACCTGCGAAGGTTCGTTTTGGATTTTCTGCTGTAGCATCGAGCGAATAGTCACCATTAGACAACAGTGCATATTCACAATCAACNTTGATTTTTGCCAGTTTACGTGCTTGAAGCCGAGCCAGTTCTGATCCGCCATAATGTTTTGAAGCATTGGCAGTTCCGGTAATGGTGTAAGGTTCACGGAAAATCTGTGTGCAGTTCTTTAGTCTGCGAACTTTTTTCCGTGTTTCTACACCAACTGCGGCACCTTCAGCAATTCCGGAAACTCCATTCTCTTGGATGAAGTAATCTGCATCCGCAAGGTTATGAAGACCAAAACCACTATTAGCGCCAGTCGGAGATATGTTATGACCGTAGTAAGCGGTCGCACTACCGGCATCATAAAATGCGCCAGCATTGTTAACATACGTTAGATTGATCCAAGCGTCAGAGTCACCTGTAAACAGGTCAACTCCATCAGCATTAGCTTCAATATACCAAACAGAATCACTGCCAACAGTACCTGTATGACAGCCAACGAATTGAGCAGCTTTGTGATTATTGGTATCACAGTCAACATTCACACCAACAGCCACACACAATACATGGGTGTTAGCTGTAGGCAATGTTGCCGTAGTCCCAGAAGTTTCTGTAAAAGAAACCGAATACACAGCGCCTGCTTCGAGGCCTTCCATCTGCGCTTGTCTATCAAAATTAAGAATAGATGCGCCGTTGTTGACCCCTTGCGTTGGTTCGTATGCTGTATCAGAGATAGCTGTTGTAGCCGAGTTAGCCCCGGTATCAAAAACATCCTGTTTGATTGTTCGCTTGATCATGTACTCATCTTCCATCCACTCAAAAATGGGGACGGGAGTTACAGAGCTTTTCAATCCGAAAATGGAAAGAATTGGTGTTACATCGGGATTGTAATAGTGAATTTTACTTCCAAGTTCCAGTACCTGTCGTTGCGAGTCATCGGTGAATTGCAACGCTGTACCAGTACCATAAGTAGTAGCCATTATTATTTCCTTTTGTCAGGAGTGTAAGAATTAGAAAACTGCATTATACCATCCATAAACTCATTTGTTTCCTTATCTGACGAATTAAGTGGAGAAGGTGTAACTCCGCTGACACTCGCAAGGCTCGTTCGACCTCCCGAACCGGAAGATTGAGTATTGGATAGTTCATCCGGTACAGTTTTCTCTTTTCTTTGCTCACTCATGTGACGCCAGATATTGACAAGATTTTCAGGTGTAACAATCTTGGGATCATTAATAAAATCCCTGTACTCCTGAATATCAGTATTTGAAAGTCCAAGATTTTGCAATACCTTTTCTTCAGCCTGTACAGCTTCTTTAGCCGACATTTCCTGCCGGAAACCGGCAAGTTCTTTTCGGGCTTCATCTGCTCCCAAGCGAACAAGGTACTGATCATAAGCCTGCCGATACTTCTGTGAAGAAGAATCTTCGATATTTTCCTCGTAGGGATCATAATCTTCCGGTTTATCCGGTGGCTTGGTTCCTTGACTTACACTACTGATCTCATCACGAAGTTTCGATACAATTTCCGGATTTTCATGCAGGAATGTGTCCAGCTGATCCAATTGCTTGTATCTGCCGTCCCTATCCCCTAATTCGTTTGTTATACGATCCTTCTCACTTTGCAGTTGTTTATAGGATTCAGCCAATTTATCACGGCCTTCCGGGTCATCCCGAAATTTGTTATCAATCAGCCAGTTTTCCTGTTCCTGCGCAGTCATCTGCCGCTGTGAGCCAGCACTTTCTTCAACAGAAACATCACCATCAACCTGATCTTCATCTGGAGAGCTTTTGCTGATTCCTTTATTAAACTCATTCAATGTGTCTACCATAAAGTCACCAGTTGGGTTATCTCCAGCTGTTGGTTCTGTTACCTGTGCTTGTTCATTAGCCATTCGATGCTCCTTTTTTTGTGCGGTTATCCACGTGCGGGAGCCGCTGTTTCAGAGTTAATCTCGTTTAGAACAGAAGATGCACCCTCTTTAACCTTTTTTGAGGCATCTCTCTGTCTCGCTTCTTCAAGTTTTGCGTTCGCCTTAACATTGCTCAAAGCCTGTTGTACTGGCTTGGTGGCTTCGGCAATTTCCGCCCTCATATTGGCGTGGAAAATTTCTCTTTCGCGGGTTTGCATATCGCCCTGCAGCTTTTTGAGCTGTTCTTCCATTTGTTCAACAGCACCGCGTAGCTGCTGAATTTCACTATGTCTGGAAATAAGGGACGCTTTATCCATATCACCCTGCATATTCATTATCACCTGTGTGCGGTCATATATACCGGCATTTAACAATGTCAAGTCCCGCTGTAGATCGGCGGCTGGTGATTTAGCTCTTGTACTGCCGACCACAACTTTTACATCAACTTTTGCAGACTGTACATCATACATTCGCATTACTGCCCCGGTCTTATCGTCAATCACCGGTTCATTCAGCATTAATTCTTTTGATTCACCGTCCGGGTTAACGACTCGTAGGATTCTTTGTGTATTATAGACAGAAGGCATCCATTCCTGCGCCACTCTTGCTGCCCGGGTGATCATATCGTATATCGGCAGGATTTTCCAATTTTGTTTTCTTGCCACCGCCTCATCCACGATTTGCGCTTCGCCCACTGAACCCGGCGCATCCGATGCTGAACCCTGCAGGTATTTATATGCGCCGAAGACCTGCTCAATGTCCATCTCATAGCGTTGTTTTTCTGTATACAGCTGACTACTTACGGAGGGCGGAGCGAACTCTTTAATCTTCTGCTCCCTCAAAGCACCCGGATTAACCCGAATTAGCGCATTTGGAATGTGCCACTTGTTAACTTCACCCGGATCTATCGCCCCGTCCTCGTAAAGCAGTTTAAAATTTGTTGTTGCGCTGGTATGTGATATTAACAGCGCCTCTGTTCTATTGAGCATCCGTTGCGGTGATTTTGAATGGCGCACATCGCCGGACGGATACGGTGTAGATGTATGTTCATTGCAGGCTGGTATAATAGGATATTTTGTAATTGGCAGGACTTCATCGTATATCAGCTGGTCTCCGAACAGAGCCACTTCGCGGATATGTTTTTCATAGACAAGTTCTTCCATAATGACATTTTCTTTCACCAGTTTGCCATAGCGTTCGTCTTTTGCCATTTCCTTATAGCCTTCGCGGGACAATTTCTGTGATTTGCCGGTATTAACGTCGGTAATCATCACCATTGGCACATTGACTTTACTGAAGCGCACATATTTACGAACCATTTCCTGATGATCTTTACCCACATCGTCCCTTGTCCACACCTGATCTCTGGAATATTTTCCGGAACCCTGCTCATTGACTTCGTAATCTTCTCTTGCTTCTTCGATTTCTTTTTCATACTGCGGGAACACAGAGATCAGTGATTTCTTGGTATGCAGGTCGGAAAATATCATTGAAGATGCGTCTGAAAAATCAGACAGCATTGTATTCGGATCAACAAATACGGATTCCGGCGATAACCGCCGCACCCGGACACCGCCTTCGCCACCGTCGACATTCCAATCGGGGAAAACATAGAAATAAGAAAGTCCTTTTACAATAAAATCTTTACAGGCTTTACGAAACTGCACGTCTCCATTTGATTCCCGCCATATCCAATCGAGCATCTGATTACAGACGAAGGCCATATCGTTATCCGTTTTACCGACAGGGCGCACATCCCATTCAGGGGAAGCCGCCGCTATGTTTGCCAACACAGTCTCAACTGCCGGCCTTATTTTGTTATTAGCCTCCGGCGGCTGTCCCACAGATTCAAGATATTCTTTTTGGGTATCTGTCAGTTGGTTGCCGAGATAAAAATCTTCATCTTCCGCCATTTGGTAACGCCATTCTTCGCCGGAAGATTGGAATAATTTATAATCATGCCATACGTCAGTATAGTCAACGTCTGGAAGGTTTAATTTTTTTATATTAATTGCCATCAGCTATAGAACAACTGACCGGTTTCCCAATCAGCCCTTATTTTACTTGTATCCGGTTCGACCCACACGCTGTCTTTGAGTTGCAGGTTTGGTTTCCACATATCGTCCAGCGCCCAGCGCAGTGCATCGAGTGTATCTTTTTTAGATGATCCTGTTTCCTTAAACTGCAGCAGTTCATCGATGAGGTCATAGTGTGTTTCTTTAACAAAGACAGCTTTTGATGCAAAGTACGGCTGCATTTGTTTAATGCGGTAGAATTTATTTTTAATAGCCTGTTTAGGGTTAATATTCAGAAACCGTCCAGATTCCTTACTGCGCCGCTGGATATAGTCAGCCAGCATCACATGGCCTGTTTCCTCAATTTTGATTGCCCGGGGATTATAGATATCAGACATAGCAAATATACGATCTGCGCCGTCCATTGGTGACACCTGTCCGCGGAAGTAGTCGATTACATAGATATTAAATTCCGGATCGACTGCAATAGTCATAATTACAGTATAGTCAGCTTTTTTATTTTCCGAGGAAGCTGGGTCAACGCCCATAAAAGTGTTAACAGGAACTTTTTCTTTGCCTTCTTTAGATATTTTCGTAACATAAGATTGACCGTTTTCAAAGGTATAGAAGCCATCCCAATACTGAATATCTTTTTCTTTGAATATACGAAACGCATCATCCATAGGAATATTCTGATATTCCTGATAAAAATAAGATACATGGCCTTCGGAGGCTAACCTGTCTTTTTCGGCTTTAAGCCATTTGTACGGTCTATGCTCCTTCCATAAAACTTGAACTTGTTTGTTCTTTTTATATTCTTTGCCGGATGCGGTAAATATACCTGCGCCCACATTTTGTGGGATTGCCTGATAGAACCGTGTTTTCCAACCTTTAACGATTCGCTCTCCAGCCTTACTGTATGATCTGCGACCAGCAATCCGGTTTAAATACGAACTGTCGTCGACAATAGTTCCGATAAAGCACAATTTAGCGTCTGTAGAGCCGGGGATTACAGCAGCATTAAACCAGCGTCTGAATTTTTCCCTTGACATCTCGGTCATCGTATTTGATTCACCTTCGCCGTCATCGACTATGGTTAATGTAGGTCTATATGGCCCATATTTCAAACCTCTAACTTTTTGACCGGTACCGCGGATCAATATTTTACACATTCCGGAGGGTTTGCCAAATTCATCAAAGCCGGTGATAACTTCTTTTTCTTCTTTTCCCCAAGTTTCGCCCATTCTATTGCCAAAATATTCATGCAGTTTTTTATTATACTCAATTTCATTGCCAATAGCTTCCAGCAGGTATTTGGACTGTGTTTCCGATTCGGAGATTAAAAGAACAAAGCGTTCTTCGCCAAAGAGCATTTGGTGCAGGGGGTAAATAAATGAGACGAGGGTAGTTTTAGCGTGTCCACGGGGGGCGACCACCGCCATTTTGTCGCCCTGTTTCAAGTGCAGGAGTTCATTAAAGATTTCCTTATGGAATTGCGGTGATTTACATCTCATGTGGTAGTGCATAGTGTTATTTTTTTCACCAAAAAGCACTTCAGCGAAGAAGAAAGGATCAAGATACATCCTTTGCAGTATTTTTTTGCGTTCAAGATCGGGCGACATTATCGTGATTTTTTAATTCAGACAATAGATTTTCAAGTTCCTCTATTTCGTTCAGCATATCGAGTATACAGGCTGTGATTGCAGGTGAAATGCTGTATGTATCACCTTCAATGCAAATAAACCCAACACGAATATTATCAATATCCTCTTTAAGTTGAATTGATGTTCTTTGTTTCTGTTCCACTTGAGCCATTTGTGATAATATCCACTAATTCTCTATCCGGGAGCTGTTTTTTATGCTGTGCCAGCAGCTTCTTATCACCATCGGAGAGCATAAATACAGTTTGTTCTGTTGTATTTTCCTTTTTTTCAACGTGGCCCATGATATCGCTCACCCTGTTCAGGGCTTGCAGGCGTGTACTGGCAGGTGCGCCACTATCCTCAATAAATTTCTTGTACTTTTTTGCAACATATTCATCATCAATACCGACTAACTCCAAACGCTCTTTCATTTTTCCTGCCATAACTTCTTTCACGCTATCCTTTCGTAGTATTGCCATTGCCCGACGAAGTGAACTTGACGGATTATTGTCGCAATAAACAGACATATAAGCATCGATAATGTGCGGAATCTTCCACAAACCGCGTTCATCAGGCTCATAGTTGTCCATAAGCTGCTGAATGAAAGCGCCCTGTAGCGCAGTAGGCTTAACATTCCTGACCAAGCCTTTTTTATACCTGATATCCCACTCGTAATCGGGCTGCCTGCAAGCAAAAATTGACCTTCTGTATGTGGGTGTTTCACCATATCCAGTCCGGATTAAATAAATATCCTTTTTTCTTCCTGTGTCATATTTCCGCCTGCCTAATACCTGTAAAACTATTCCGTCATCCGCAAGAATCCAATCATTCTTGGAAGCCTTACGCCAATCCTTGCAGTNTTTTATGCCAAGATCGTCAGCCTCTGAAATTCTGTAAACCTCAAAAGTTTTGTTGCGACATTGTACTTGCACTTTCAAATGTACACAATAATTATATAAAAGTTTCATAGTTTTCTTACGCGCGCGCTCTTTTACTTACACTATGCTTACTACATATACATATACATATACATATAGGGAGCCTTTCACTAACCCTTTACTTAACCCTTTATGAAAGGCTTCCGGGAAGGGTTCTTTTATAGAAGAAGAATAAAGGCTTAACCCAACCCTTAAAATATAAAAATGATACCATTATGATATCGTTTCCTATTTACCGCAAAATTTAAGAAAAAAAATCGCCTATTCACTGTATTTTATACTACAATACTACTATTTCCACAACTTGATGCCTCTTTTTGCAATATCAAAATTAACTAAAAACTACTCGTAAAATCTATGGGAGCTTACTACAGTGCGAGCCGGGGGGTGCAAAGCGGAAGCCAATCTGCGGATTTCGTTGAGCAGAAAAAACGCTTTCCCGGTGTGTTAGTGTGCCGGCCTGCCTGATCCGGGCCAGATTCACAGACAAACAGCCGGGGATCTGTCGCGCTTCGGTTGGTAATACTGGACACACTGGCCACCGCGCCCCGCTCAGCTGGTTTAGGTGGTGTTTTGTCGTCCTGCGATCTGTTTTTATTTTGTGGTGTGCTAATGGTGGCCGGTGTTATATTGTTTTTATGGATTCGAGCCAGAAACCACACCGAGAGCAACGCACCCCCGGAAAGAGCCGACCAATTACGGCTATATCTGGCCCTATCCCCGACAGAATACACCAACAAAGAAGGAGTTATTATGTTATTTATTAATGATTTCTTGGGGAATCATTCCGAACTAATAGACAAGCCCATTACAGAAGGCAAGAAGCAGGGCTTCAGGTTGTTAAACGGTGTTCGGATATTCTTCAAGGAGTGGAGACTAACAACCAAGAACCGGGCGAAGCTGGCCCGGCTCTACAAAAGAAAGGGTATAAAATGACGACGAAAGCCCAATTTAAAACAAAGGCACGCAAACGAGTCGAGAGGCTACTTAAACAGCGCTCGCGGTTTGGTGTGCTTGTATCAGAGGCCGATCTAATCGCGGGAGCTTCCGCGGTTATGGGCCTTGTAAATGAGCTGTGCTTTGAGTCCTCAGAAGATGACTCAATGGACATAATCCCGCCAATGTGGTTTATATGTTCCATGAGTGGGCGGAGCATAGTCGAGGAGTTGAAACAATGAGTAAAAGACAACGCATATACTGCATCATCACGGCGCTGGCCGTGTGTCATCTCGTCCCATATTTTGGGGCGGTCTGGGGCGCGCCGTTGGCCGTGGTTGTGTCTTGTTATGTTCTGGCGGTGTTTTCGGTGTTCTTCACTGATTACACCATAAACAAACAAGAAGTAAAAAAGCCTGTCATTTATTGCAACGTCTGCGGAGAAGGTCGAACCCCGGAAGATGTCGGGCAGGTTTTCGGAGTGTTGACGTGTTCGGAATGTGCGGAGAATATCGGCGAACCGCTACAATATAAGGGAGTCCATTAGATGAGCATATACACACCAAACAAATACGCCCGGCGGTTGGTAGATCACCGGGAGGAGTTCCACGGCTCGAACCTCTTTAGCAAGTGGAACGATGAAAGGTCAGTTTACACGGTCTATTCTTACGGCTATCATTGGCCTTTGGTCGCTTGGGTTCTTGGCATAGGGCGCGCGGGCGGTTGGTTCGTAAATACTGACAAATACAGTCATTCGACATCCTGCCACTTGACCCACGCCAGACCAACGGCGGACGCGGTAGAAGTAGACACGGACGAACTCAAACAGATCATAAGACAGCGCAACGGCCAGAGCGAGAGCGACCCGCTACGCCTCGGCGCTATGGTTGCCAGTTTCGGCGAGGTCTTATATCAGGATGAGAAAGAAAAGAACGCTTTTAAAAAGCGGATTCTTTCGGCATCCTCACCCAAAGACCCAACCGGCGAACCGGTTTTGTTTTTTCCTGATGATTGGGAAACCCTGCCGGAAGAAGAGAAAGCCCGCCGATTAAATAAAGTGATCGAAAC
>JGI25134J35505_10001085_pt1 | contig 10776 bp, 18 predicted proteins | sample ETNvirnome_6_100_FD_35505 | JGI IMG/M metagenome (IMG submission 35505) | reverse complement strand
ACAGAAACCTCAGATTTTTTAGTCGGTGATCTGAGTGGTCACCATTCTCTGCACTTCTTCCACTCGGACCGTATCGGAACTTCTTGCCATCAGTATATTCCTTCCCAATTAAGTAGTCCTTCCAGAAATCAAGTACGTGCAGAAGTCCGAAGATTACGAAAGGGATAGTAAAGGTGAGCGGGAGGACAAATGAAAGCATCCCGAAGATTAGCATGACGAGTCCTCCGGCGATCATCGGAGCAATGTGACTCCACATGTCATCTAACTTGTTGGATGGATCTGAAGCATGAATGCGGGCCCACAAGATACGGAGTCCACGTGATTTATTGAGCTTAAACTTCCAGAAGTCGGCTTCCCAGAATGGGATTACGGGGAAACCAATTGGATGGAACTGATGTGGGTACATCCAGTATTTAATATTAATATATCCAAGTAGTTTTAATGCTACACCATGTGAGAGTTCATGGACTACGATCTGGAAGTAAGCCGCAACGAGACAAGCAAAAGTAAATGCGAAGATTGTCATGCTTCTCTCCTTAGTTGCTTCACTTTGGATATGCGTTGCATCCTTCCCATCCGAGATAGGATGGTTTGACCCTGTAGGTGATCATATTCATGTTGGAATACGATTGCGGCGAGTTGGCGAAATGGGGCCGACTCTACACCTCCCTTGTCGTTCTGGAAGGTTACTTTTACCTCTTCGAACCGGCAATTGAGGTTTCCCTTTACATTTGGGTAGGAAAGGCAACCCTCTTGTGTCTTGATTGCTGGACCTACTCCTTTTGACAGGATGGGATTAATTAGTCGCAGGATGTTATCACCAGGTATGCGCATGATAATGGCTTGTGCGAGAACCCCTACTTGGGGAGCAGCAAGTCCATAACCATCGTGATTGAACATGATCCTCTCCATACCCACGAAGAGCCGTTCGAGCTCCTCTGATCCGATATCAGCAGATGGGATCTCTTCGCATTGTTGTTCCAGGACTTTGTCGGGCCAAGTTACTAATTCGAATTTGTCGGGTAGATTCATAGTATCTCCGCTACGTTAGCAATTCTTGTCTTTTGTGGATCTTCGTCACGTTTGACTTCTTCTTTCCTTTCTGTCGTAAGCGAAACTAGCTTGAAGGCTTTTGAACGTTTACAGGACCCACAGGTTACTTCTTCTGGAGTGCGAGTATAAAACTCGTAATCGAGGTGTACCAGTGATCCCCACACGGCTCGGAAACCACATGCAGCCCACGGCCCACTTGCCTTTATGTAGTGGACTTTTGGCATTAGTCTCTTCCACCAGAAAGTAAATTGTTTTCCAACCAATCATGTTCTTCTTCGATCCCAAATGGTGGATCGTCTACGAAGATGGGGATGGCCGCAACATCTTCTTCGGTTACCTCTTCTCCACCAAGTAGTTCAGGAAGCCAATCAGGGGGATTTGTTTCCATTGTAGGGGATGGTTCAGGAACGTAGACTTCTCGTTTGTCTCCGTACAATCTTTCCATGTTCACGGTGATAGTTTTGGAGGCAAGCTCGCGGGTAATCTCTCCTGCTGCTATTAGTTTCTGGTACTTTGCAACCATGAAACGACGGTATTGCCATGATGGTATATTACACGATCCGTTCACTTCGATGTTACGGCGTTGCCAAGTCTCCCATATCTTCCTCACGTCCGATTGGGACATCTCGTGACGAGGAGCAGCAGTTCTAATACAGGCCTCGATGTTCTGGGCCTTGATAAGAATCTGCCCTCTCCTTTTACTGAGGGGCATTTTGAGAGCATCTGCTTTCATCTTTGCGACTAGCGCAGGTCTTCGATCTACTTGCCGACCAATCATTTTCCCTACTTGTTGCTTGGTGAGGTTTTGTCTTTTAATGGTGTCTACGATCTCACGAGCACGTGCAGAGCGTATGCGTTTGTCTACGGGGTACGGAAAGAAGTCTGCCGAATAGACCATCGTGGTGAGGGCACCAGGGATGATCCTTCCATTCTTATCTTTTCGGTCGTATATGTTATCCCACTCAACACGGAGGGAGAGCTGCATAGCCTGTATAAATTTCTTGAGGTTACTGAGATAGGCTTCAGGATTTGTATCGCTTGCTTCAAGCTTCTCGAGGCGGTCCATAATGATATTGGAAAACTTCCAGTCTTCACGAGGACCCTCAAGTAGCTCTGCGGCATCTCGAAGGTCTTCTCCTCTCTTCCGTAGGTTAAGTAGATGCTGTTGGAACTCGGTTGCGTCAAACACGACATCCCATGGGTCGAGGGGCGCGNAGTATTCCCTATCTACTTGTACAAATTCTACTTCATCGGACTTGTATACATCATCAGGATTCTCTCGACCTCCTGTGATCTCATCAAACTCATCTTCAGAGAGAGGGCAACGAGTGCCATCAGCTGTAAGACCCCAGAAGGTTTCCTTCCCTTGGGCAAACCCTGGCTCTCTTTTCTTGATTATCTTGGTGATTTGTTGGTGACCAGCTTCAGTTTCTACTAATTCTACATGCACATCTGTGCTCATCCACATGTCTTTGATATGGGAGGGTAGTTGGTCGAGAGCTGCGATGAACTTGCCATCTTCTATGTTTTGGAGATCATCGGTTGGGTCTCGGTGGGAGAGGTCCGATGGGATGAGGCCTCGGGTGAATCTTGCTGTTGGAACACGAGAGAGTAACTCTTTCCAAGTAATAACGTCTACTCCGCTACGCGGTGTCGTGCTGCTGTCTCCGTGTTGTCTCATTTTACGCTCCGAATCCTGGTGGGTACGTTACGAAGACCGTTGAGTCTTTCCTGGAGGGTCGTTTTGAGCTCTGGATCTCGTGTTGTTTTGATGAGCTTGAGTAGGTCCCTCTCCTCGTCTGTCATGGCGAGGTCCTCTTCGGCGATAGCCAGCATGCCTTCGATGTCTGCAATTGCCGCTACTCTTCCTCGCTCTCGAGCTTCTTCTTGGAGAGCCTGATTGTAGCTGTCCTTGTAGAGCTTCTTGATGCTAGCAATCATCGCTTTTGTTGGCTCGAGCTTTTCGAGTTCCTTTGTGATGACAGCGAAGAACTTGGGTCCAGCGGCGCTCTTCATATCGGACATGTAGCTGTCGAAGACGCTTTCCCTTCCATTATAGTAGTCCATTGAAAGGGTGCCTTTCCAGGAGTTCCTTTTGAGACCAAGGCAGTGTAGGAGTGTTTGCTCCCAGGCCTGCTGGAGTTTCTTCTCTGCCCACTCGGTGATCGAGTCTCCTTTCATCTTCTCGGCAAGGAATTCTTTCCGAACATGGTCTAGTTCTTCTCGTACGTCGGGGGGTATTTCTGGGGCGGGGGCGGTAACTTCAGCTCTCATTGTTCACCTTTGTTATCTGGAGGGGTATGTAATTACTGTTTCTCTAATGGGTCCTCGACTTGTATAAATATTCTTAAGGGGAAGGGCAGACTCGAAGAGACGCGCGAGGTGTCCCATATCTAGCAAACGTGACCTCCCGGATGGCATGATAAACTTCGGACCAAACATACCTGAGACGCTCTGGAGCGAACCAGATGGCAGATGGCCGTGGGAATGACGTTTACCTTCGGGGGTAACGACAGTATGTCCACATTGAGCACTACTGCCATATCGGAGAACACGAGTGCGATCGGGATCCGCGAGGGAGGCTTTCCAGTCTACCGTGAGACCTTTCCCTCCATCTCCCCAGCCGCAATCAATTACGATTGTAACATTCATGATTTTGGAGATTCCCAGTTTGTGCAATCACGATTAGAACATTTGTATAGGTTGAAGACGAGGACCGCAGGTTCACCACACACAATACATTTATCTGGGTATTGGTCTTTATCTACTGGAGTTTTACAGAGGAAGAGATCATCAATTTTATGGTCAGGCCAATTGCAAATGAAGTATCCCTCTGCTCTTTCTGTGTAGTAGGGTAATTCATCGGCCCCTGTACCTTTCGGAGAAACCGAAACAACTTGTACGTAATTATCGTGAGTCTCGGTGATTTTGAATTTCGAGAACTTGGACCATCTAAATGGTTTTTTTGCCTTATCTAAATATTTGATGTATTCAGGATTAAGTTGCATAATTTGTCCTTTACTGAGTAACATCTTTATCTCCGATTTTTGCGGATCACGGCTGCTCCTTTGGGATCCTTTGTGGTCACTTTTTCACCCGGCCCTTGCCGCCTAGGCATTATAAACCTTCTCCATCATCCTCTTCGAGATCTACGTAATCCGGATTGTCCTTGATGATGCCTTCTAACAGTTTGAAATTAAACGAGCTCAATATCTTCATTGAAGACTCCAAGGACACTGGTTTTGCCAGTTGGTTCTCTATTCTCAGTTGGAGTTGGCCAACTTAAGATTCAACTTCCTCCGTGTCGATGTACGAATCATTATTTTTGATAATAGATTCCAGCACTTTGAACTCGAATGACTTGTCCTTCAAGAAGTAGGTGTTGCCTTCCGGACCGTCCACTCGGACAATCACGCCCTCACGAATATGGGAAGGGTCGAGGAGGGATGGGCCTTCGATGAGACCTTCGACCAGGTGCTGAAGACCATATAACCCAAGGACACCAGTTTTTACAGCAAGCTCTTCGAGCTGGTAATCAACTTTCACATAGTGGTTTGGTCCCAAGTAAATAAACGGACCAGCCAGCTCGCGTACAGTTTCGAGGCCAAGCTCAGCAGAGCGGGCTTTCACCTGATCCCAGGTCAGCTCGGTTTCCACGCCGTCCACATTGGTCATTACGATCCGGTAGACATGGAAGGCGGAGGTGCCGGCGGGGCAGCCGTACTTATACTCCATCACGTCGCCGTACTGCTTGCGCAGGGGCTTCTCTAGCTTAGCTGTACTCTGACCCTTCATGATGGAAGCACCGGTGTCCGTGTAGCCGACGATCTCACCGTAGATGATTTCGCCCTTATGCATGCGCGGCCAGACATCCTTCATGAACTCCCAGCGGTAGTTGTCAGTACCGTGCCAGTCTACACCAGGCTCGCCCTTGATGACGCGCCTCGTCCCCATCAGATAGGCCCAGAGAGTCAGGGTCTTGCCCATTAGGAAACGAATGTTCACGCCGGGGATCCGGTTGATCTGGTGAATCAGGAAATTGATCACGATGAAGAACCAGCTGAGGGGTAGCTTTACCGTCTCCTCCACGTGCGCGTATCGGCCCGAGGTGCCATGCTCCTTCTCGGTGATGGTGATGGTAGAGCCCGCAGGAATCACGCCCATCTGGTGACGGAACTGCTTGGTGTCCCGATGCTCCGAAAAGCACAGGTTGACACGTTTGATCTTCTTCTGCCTCTGCTTGCCTTGTTTCGCTCGTTGTGTCGCTGGTGTCTCGTACTTGTTGCAGATGGGCACACCAGCCAGCTCGCTGAATGCATCGCCGTCCTTCAGATCGTGAATGGCAGTTCGAAGCGGCCAACCGGCCTCGGTGTCCATGGCCTGATAATCCATGTGCTGCGAGAGATTGAATAGCGCATCGATCTCTACAGCAAACCCGTCAGACTTCTCTCCACGGAACTTCTGGGCACGTACTCTCCGGTTGTCGTCGAAGTAGCCCTTTTTGGTTTTGTCCCAGTTCAAATCCGAGTGGGAGTAGAGGTTATTAGCCGCAGCAAACCCGGGGCTTAATTGACCGTCACAGGGGAAATAAAGGAGGAGGTCGCCGTCTTTCACGTCCAGTCCAATCACTACAGTTTCTCCGCAAACCTCACCGAGCTGGATTCGAGTGACTTTTGGGTCAGGGTGCGGGCGAGTCTTAACCTTACTTACTACTGCTTGATACATTTTGTTCCTCCGTCTCTTCTGAAACTAATGTAGCCATCGCTATACTTTCATTGGATTCTGTTGTCTTTGTAGCGTTTTCCCATCGCTTGATCAACAGCCATAGAAACACAGCTGTTAAAAGAAACACAGCTGTTAAAACACCAGTTCCCCAGAAGCATATCCAGAACATTAGTTCAACCACCTTCCTCCCACTGAAGGCCATTTAATAGCTTGAGGTCTTACAATGATGAGAGCTGTTGGACACTTATCGTAGTTCTTTCCCCAGTACAAACTGATATTTACGAACGGAAGACGAATTGTCTTTTCAGAAAAGCGCATTTGTTTTTCCTAGAAAAAGGTTGTAAATCGGTAAAATTGGACCGAAGTATAGACACGGGCGGTTACGAANAATGCCTCAGGGTCTGCGATCAGGATGATTAGGTCGGTAAGGAGTTCCATAGCACAATTCCACTAGCGCAACCAGTCCCCGCCCACTGTGGGCCATTTAATAGAAGGCCAATGAGGCTCGTCTGCCTCTTTCGCGATGAAACTGATAGCATGACGGCCATATATGCGGCCCCAAACCACTGCGAACTCGAGGGGACCAAGCTTAAACGACTTGTTTTTGAAGTTGTCTGACATGTCTTTATCCGAAGTAGTTAATGAACCTACTGAACCCTTGCGAAGAGATGGCTCTAGCTGTTATGAAGAGGAGCTCGGGGTCTGACAAGAAGATGGCAATGTCTACAAGTGTTTCCATCAGTTTTCCAGCTTGGCTAGTGTCTCGGCTGCTCCCTCTAGTTCTACGAATTTACGAGCTACGGGTGTGCTGCTCTTATGAGAGAAGATAACTTTGTTGGTGCCCTTCTCTACCAGCTCGTAGTAGGCCTTGAAGCGAATGTGGTAATCCACTCCGTCACACACATTCCAGTGGTCACGTAATTGTTTCATGACAGCAATGGACGCTTGTTGTTCAATCTGCATTTGTTCTCCATGGAATGCCTTGCATATTTAAATGTTCGACTATTTCATCGAACTGGCCCTCGTCAACTGAGAATACGTACTCGTTCATATCATTGCCGCCCTCTGGGATATACCCATAGTCAGCAAGCCGACAGAGACCGCGTTTATGTACGACGAGAGTTTTCATTTTTAGCCCATTACCTTTTTAAGACTACCCGTCATGATGCGGGAAGGCTTGTAGGAGCGTGTGGCCTGGGTGACTGTCTTAGCGGTGCCGTCCATGATGCGGAGCACATTAACTACAGTGACCAGATCAGCCTTCGCGGGGTGTTTCTTCAAGACCTTCCCGAGAACACGCTGTGATGGAGTTGCTCCACCAGGGGTCATCACGATGAAGTCCACTTGGCTGCCTTCCTGTACCTTGTTGTTGAATCCTGTCATTACTGCTCCTTTCACTTTGCTGGTAATTAGTTACCTGGCGATGTTTTTGGTCTGTTGCTACCATTTCAATACAAGATAATAAAATCAATAAGAAGAAAAAGAAGAACCAGCTGCCTGTCGTGATGGCTCCCCATAAACAACAACACCAGAAGATACGAGGATGCATCTTGAGGTCTTCGAATTGAATGAATCTAATCAATGAAGTAATTCCCGTTGCTGCCCCCTCCGAAGGTTTGGGCACCTTCTTCGTTGTTTGAGACAACTTCTCTCCAGTGGTAGAACTTAATAGTCTTGTGGTCCACATGACGTACACATCCTCGGATGAATACTTTGTCACCAAGCTTCCAACTGGGAGAGCTCATGACGAGACGCTCATCAGCAATATGGGGGTTCCCTCCACGTCCGAGGGGGATCTTCTTCTGGATCGCAACGATGTTTTTGTTTAGGGCATTCTCGATCTGGTCGCGCATTGCCTCATCGGTTTGGAGGAAGAACCACTCACCTTGTCTATCAGCAGCGCTTCCCTTCCTGATTGCTTCGTGTACTACAACCTTATTGCCAAGGCTAGCATGCGCCTCATCAACGGTTGTACAGGGACTCATGGTTTGGGAGATGAAGATCTGGCGTTCATCCAGTCCCATGAGAAAGGTGCGGGCATTTTTGGGTGTCTTATTCAGAGTCACAGAGTGCCAAACGGTGGCACGACCATTTGTTTCCCTTTCCACTCGCAGAAGTCTGCGCGGGTTATTCGCATGCTTCTTGGCGTGCTTGAAGGCTTCTGTTTTGTTCATTGCACTTGTGCGCCACATAGCTTCTTTGATTTCGAATTCCCGAGCAGGTTCCATGACCAGCAATACGACCTGATGGCGCTTCTTGCAGATACTACGGACTTGGATGGTATTGTTCTCTGCTCCAGGATAGATCTCGATCCATTCAGTACGACGGTTATTGGCTCCAAACTTTCTTCCAACGGTCATCTGGACGATATCTTGTGTGCTACCACGACCAATAGGAGTATCGCGGAATCGTAGCTCCAAACCTGCTTGCCTAAACTTTTCTACTAGATTCTGTTGAATCATTATATTCTCCTAAGTTACTCGACGCGATATCTCATCGTCTTCCTTGCAAATGATTGAGAAAGGGTATTATCCCAGATGATCTTTACGCCGGAACGCTGCCGTGCACAGCCTATCGCCCAAGAACGCCCTCGTAGTTCCGTCACCAGTTCCTAGGTGGGCAACGATACGACACCAGTCTCTTCGACTGGATCTAACGAGGTCATAGAGCCGAAGCTCCTTCTCAATGGTACCGGTGCCAGGAGTTACACCTGGAAGTCACATTCCACTAGTGACGGCAGTTAGCCGCGTTTGCTTGGGTCGTGGTACACCCGAGAGCCTTCTAGACTCTTTCGCCACACCGGTAAATAGACGGGGTTTGCCAGTCCAGCTGGCTACTCTTGGCTCGATAAACCCCGCAAAACTCGAGTCAAGGATTAGTCCCGTTAACTACATTACCACGGTTAGGATAACCATATGGGAAGAGGTTGTTATCGGGCATCACCTGGTTAGTTTCTCTCCCCCAGTATCGCCAGGCACGCACTGAGTGGATGCTTCCAGGTTGTCAATAATGTTTTTCAAAGGAGAATGAAGATGAGGCCGAGGATAGCCAACCAGAAGGTCAAGGTCTTCTTGTCGGTAGTATGAAATTCGACCATCTCGATGAGTGTGTTGTAACAAGCGAACAAGAACCGCGTGGATATCCTTTTTTCCCATCTAAGTTGCCGCCACTCATTCATTGCGATGGTAGCGAGTGAAAGCCCTGCCCAGGATACAAGGATGATTCCAATTACGAGAACAGCTAGCATGTTATTACCTCACGGTGAAAAAAGCAGCAATACCAATTAGCACAAGGCCAATCATGTGTACTCCAATATATTCGGATTACGTGTCTCTTGTGCAGTTAGGCATCCGCCGGAGTTATTCGTTATCAAGAATGAGTGAAAGTTCTTCTAGTAATTCTTCTTCTTGTTCTTCTTCGTACTCAGCGAGGAGGTCGTCTTGTTGGGGGTGTTTGGAGCGTCTTCGGTAGTCTCGATCGGAGTCGTGAACCATATGCCAACGTGAACGAACTGGGCCACGAGGTCTGCTCGGCTGTGTGTCTTTGTCGTATCTACGTGTCTTTCCCATGTTCCTGTCCTAGATAAAAGTTGGAAGTCTTTTGAATTCTTCTCCTGGAGGGAGAGGGCGGTCTTTGATCCAGGTAATACCATCTTTTACTTGCCAGCGAGGATGTACTTCTCCGTATTCAACGCCCCTGAAGACATTGAGTCTGAAGGAACCATCAGGTACATCACAGGCTTGCATGAGCTCATCGAACCGCGCCATTTTCTTACCATCTTCTTGTGTGTGAAGAGTTAAAGTAATACCATCACAAGTACCATTCCTAATGGTACTAGCAAGAAAGGAAGCCACTCGGAGTGGTTGCTCTACGAGGGCGGTATAGACGATAATCTGTGATTCTGGATTGTCCCTTCTTGCTGCGTTACACCATCTCAGCATGTTGATGACCTTACCACTATCAGCGAATGGCTCACCACCAGTAAACATGATTTGGTCATATCCGTCGAAGTTCTCGAACGTTGGCAGGTTGGGAAGGTTGAACTGTTTATTACAACAGCCCTGGCACCTGCGAGGACAGTCAGTCGTTACGAGTAAACGTAGGGATTTCATGACAGCTCCACGATTTTGTTGTCCATGATATGGGCACAGGCTCCATGTAGGGGGAGCTCACCATATACAAGTGCCTCAGGGGTAGGGAGGTCTTCCTTTGAGTTCCTGGTTGTGTGATACCACCGGCTTAGTTCTTTTCGGGTCAAGATGGGCCAGGTCTTGGTATTACTCATCTCGTACGCGATGTACCGATCTCGTGTTACTCGGGGAACTAGGACAGTCCCGTGTTCTTGGGGGCCTGCTACTCCCAGTGCGTCTACCATTCCGCCACACCGACAAAGATCCCGACGCCATAATTAGTCATGTCCAGCTGACTCTAGGATACGGCGGCAAACCCAATGTTGTAGCTATCGGGGCTCACTATATCTGTAACTTAGCGCTTCTCGGCTGACTCGCCCATCTTCGTGGACGCTTTACCAGCCAGTACTTTCAGCCTACACGGTAGGAGAAAACAGCTAAGTCTCAAAATACAGCTAGAACCAGCGCTATCTGGCGGTGGGAAAAACGAATCCCACTAGACTCCCTTACGGGTGTGTTTCCATTACACCATCGTTACGTCCAGCTTTCGCGCTTGGTTCGCCTAGAACGGTACTTCGTCCTTGGGGACCTCGTTATTGTCCTCGACAGCCGGTTCCTCGGCAGGAGTCTCGTCGGCTGGCTTGCTTGCGGGCCAGGCCAAGAACTGGACGTTGCGAGCGACGACTTCGGAGACTGTACGCTCGACCGGGATGGTCACACCGTTGTGGACCTCGTCCTTGGTGTACTTGCGGTATTTGACCTTCCCTTCCACCAGCACGCCTCGGCCCTTCTTCAGGTACTTGTAGCAGCTCTCGGCCTGATCACCCCATACAACGATGCGGTGCCAGTCAGTCTGCTTGTGCTTCTT
>JGI25134J35505_10001073_pt1 | contig 10815 bp, 9 predicted proteins | sample ETNvirnome_6_100_FD_35505 | JGI IMG/M metagenome (IMG submission 35505) | reverse complement strand
CCTCCAGCTTTTAAGAGAGCCCCGCCGACCCCCATTGTTATAGCAGCTGCCAACCCAATCAACGCTACACCTCCGGGTAAAAAAGCCAGTGCTAGAGCCCCTATGATAGTGGCTGTAAATAATCTTTTCAGTTTCTCTTTCGTATCTTCACCAGACCAGACAAAATTCCACACACTCTTAATTATTTTTCCTAGGCCTATGAAAAACTTCTTTGCATTTTCCATAGTAAGTACATCTTCCCACAAAAACTTGTTAAGGGAATCAAATATATTCTTTAATATACCTACTATCCTATCCTTAAAACCTTTAGGTAAGGCAAAAATTGCTGCAACTGCGAGAGCGAGTTTAGCGAGGGTAGCTAAAATACCACCCTTTTTTGTAAGATCCTTTACCGTTTTTTTTGTTTCATCAAATTTATCTATTACTCTCCGGACAGGGGTTTTAGTTTCCCCCTTATCATCCTTCCTCGGGTCTACTCTCCTTTTAATCTTATAATATGTATGCCAGAATACTGTAGCCTTAGCAGCAAGTATCATCTTATCACGTGAAGATAGTATCGTTGAGCCAGCCCCACCACGGCCTCCAAAAGCAGAAGGATTTTTTATATTTTTCTGAAAGCTGTTTTTTTCCTGCTTCTCTGTATCTGTAACCGATCTATTTAAAAGGTCACTGAAATTAGCGAATCCGTAATCTGTTTTATCTTCCACATTATTATTTAATCACCAGGTGTATCAAAGAACGTAGAATCTATAACAAGCTCGCTGCTATCCACCGTAAGCAGTNTATTANCATAATCATTAACCTTTTCAATATATTTTGAAATACCTTTATAAAGTGTCAAAGGTAGCTTTTCGACTAGTCGGATCCTTTCGTTAATTCGAATTTCAGATAATACTACTTCCTGCTCACCTATTGTTAACCTATCGATATACTTTAATATTTCAAATATATACAATAAACCAATCTCTTCCTTTAAGACATCATTTTTATTATTAATATCTTGATCACATTTTGTTATTAAAACACTTTCATCTTTTAAAGTTGGTATCTTTAAACTAACGGTTAAGTTTTTAAACTTAACTGTACCATCCTCTTCGAGCTTAAATTGTGTATTTTTTACGTTGTCAACTACTCGTGCAAGACTAACTGTTTCATCATCTACCTTTACTTCATCTCCAAGTGAGCTTTTTCTCAAGCCAACTAAAATAGGTATTTTGTCGTATATCTTTAAATCAGAAATACCAGTATTATCAACTATAACTTTGTTTACAGTCTTACTAAAATCCAGACTACCTTTAAGCCCATCCAATACAGATGATATTAAATCCTTTTGTTGCTTTAGGGTTAACGGCTTAACTTCAATAGTTTTCTTTCTAGAAGGTAAATATACTTTTATAACTTCCTTATTTAAATCATCCAACTTTGATAAGAAACTAGATACATCTTTACTCATATTGTTATTTAGCTAGAATTTTGATTTTTCAAGTCTTGATTTTGCTTATCAACTTCCTCTTTATAGAGAGTATAAAAATCGTTTAACTCTTTATAGGTAGAATTAATTAAAAAGTTTACATCAGGTATCCTTTTACATAATGTAAATAACATTTGCTTATAATCAGCATCACTTACACAATTAAACAATCTAACTATAAAGGCAGGTAATACAGTAGTAAGCATATTAATACTAATTTCTTCTACTCCAATTGATTCTCGCTTTTCGAGAATTTTAATATTGAAATAATTTTCGTTTTTTTGTAAAAATTCTTGTAGGTACTTTAAAGTATCTCTTGGTACTTTATCCATTACCTGTTTAACGTCTGCTTCGCTTAATGTAGATAGAGTTATAACTTCGTCTTGTATTTTTATTTTCTCTATACAACTTAGCATAAAATCAGAATCACCTAAGTTATACTGTACCGGGTAGTTAAACGTAAATTCAATATCGTCAGTTGTTATATGTTCAGATATATCTTCAAATGAGCCTATATTAGATCTTATATGCTCAAAGCTTACATTTACATTACCTTTTTTAGACCCAACAACTAATTGATCCCCAATACACACCTCTCTTAAAAATAAAAAAGCTAGGAATTTTTCGACTATATTAAGACCCTCTGTTATTATAAAGGTTTCTAAGAACTGCATTCCACTAGTGACTGTAAAGTCATCATGTAATGAAAACTTTCTAAGATCTTTAAATAGTAGCTCTCTTACAAAGACTTCCTTCTTATTAGGAAGTATAAAAGACAATTGCATACTATTAATTATAATGGTCTATAATTTTTAAAAGCGAAAGTTATTGTTTTTTCTTTAAAATCTGAAGGGTTGTAGTTATATGTACCACCTTCTGTGTTTGTTGGGAAAGCTCTTTCAAACACATATCCCTTTCTTCTTACACCGCGGTTATCATATTGTTTTACTACAATATCACATTTTAGATCATGGTTAATGAGACCGTCTATTCCTATGGATATCATCCAAGGTCTAAAAAAGGTATGCTCGATATCGATATCTGTTTCAAAGAAATTAATTGTAATACCTCTTCTTAAGAAACTCTCTCTTGAATTAGAACCAAAGGCCGGTAAAAAACCACCTCGACTAGACGGATCGATTCCATAGTCATCAAACATTGTGGTTTCTTGAGGTATAGTTATCTCACGCGCGCCGAGCATATTTCCATTTTTTTCGAAAAATTTAGGTAGGGTAATAGCTCTCCAACTTTCACCGCTCTTGCGTAATGCGTTATTAATAGCGCCACGTAGCGTTATAAAGTTATAGTTAAAGGACACCTTCCACAGGAAAGGGTGGGATAGAAAGTATTTGTTATCCTTACTATAAGCTTGTAAAAAATCTAGAGCTTCATGTGCCATTATTAATATTTAATCGGCACTTTACTTTAACTAAAGTCTCTATAGAAATGATAAGCAAAAGTTACNTCGAAGTTAACCACTTCACCAGTACCATCAGCTATANTATAACCAATGTCACCTATATCTCTAATTGAAGCACCGACTAGCTCTATGTTACGAACATCGTTTAGCTCCTTATCAATTTGAACTAAGTTAATAACTGATTCATCACCAGGCATACCATATTGACCGGTTGATGTTTCATTATTAAAAACCGCTCTTGACGCAGCTTCAAATTTTGTTCTTAACTCACAATCTTCATCATGATAGAATTCTATAGCGTAGCCATCAGCACCTTGATAAGTCGCTCTACCAGGTAATTGAAACTCTTGCCCGTAATAATTAACAGTTTGGTTTTCAATAGTCCTGCCAGGTAACTGCGCTGTTCTAGCGTATACTAAGTCTTCATCTCCATTAAAACTTACACCCCCTACTAGATCAATTTGTCTAACACGGAATAAGAAGTCTCGTGAAAATTGCTTTTCAGCCGCTCTAGTAAAGAAGTTTTGAATTGTTGTTGCCATAATATTATTTAATTAGTCGTTATATAAGCTCCTCAAAATTAGCATCTGTTCTGGTTGCGTAGAAGTTAACTAAGATGTATTCTGCCGTTCTAGTAGGCTTGAGGTAAATGTCTACTACCAGCTCATTTGCATCAATTACTGTTGGTGTGTTGTTTCTCTCATCACACACAATTAGATAATCGTATAATCCTTCATTATTCTTAGCTCTTTCAAATACAGGAGTTAAAGTATTAACAACTCTTGTTCTTGTAAACTCAGAGTTTTGCTCAAATACGAAGAACCTTGAAGCTTTCTTAACTGGTCGTTCTAATGCTAAGAACAATCTACGTACATTGATTCTATCAAATGCACTCGGCTTCTTATTCAAAGTCTTCTGCCCAAATATAACCTGCCCTTGTCCAGGGAATGCCGCTACTGGGTTAATGTTAGCTTTGTACAACTCATCACGCTGCTTTTGATTTGGATTTACAGCAAGATCGTTAGAAAACGGTACTAAACCTCTACTAAATCCGGCTGGTGCATACCATGGGAAGTCGACAGCGTCTGTTCTTGCCATTGCAGCTCCAGCGAATCCAGAGAATGGTACCCATACCTGCTGCCCTGAATAACCATCGTATACTTGNGCCCAGTTACCATAAACAGCAGCATAAGAAGTATTCTCATTTGCAAACTGATGTCTAATTGGCCAGTATATTGATGTTTGGAAATTATTATCTTTATTATCTAGGACCTTTGTATTAGCTCCAGTAATAAATATTTGTCTAATTGGATCAGCAATAAATATGCAATCACCTCTGCTTCCACCCAGATAAGGTGGCATAACAAATTGCTCAAACCTATTAAAGATGGTTGAGTAATCATTTCTAAGAGCTAATGCTGTGCCTGCAATTGGATTAGAAGTTCTTAATCCATTTACTGCAACAGTAATTGCAGATGAGCTACTAAATTCGTCGTAGTATGCTGTATTTGCTGCAGAAGTAATGGCCCAAATGGTTCCTAATCCACCTTCGACAACAACATCTATATCATATATTTCATCATTCTTAATGCCTTCAAGCGCTCTATCAATTTTAAGAGGTATATTACCAATATGTTTATCAGTAACAACTGCATTAGTATAAGTGCCTAATGGGTATAATGAATCACTTTTGAAAAAATTTCCGCTAGAGTGGCTCCCTAGAACGCGTAGCGCTGTTAACCCGCTATAGGTTGTACCAGCTGCTGGTATATATGCACTACCCCCAGTACCGGTTACTTCACTTCCGGATAAAGCTAACAGATTAGAGTTAAACATCCTAATCTTCTTGCAAACAACACCTTTAGCGTTTAATCCTGTCTGACCATTTAACCTACCAGAGACATAATCATTAACAAGTACTGTAACATTCCTTGAATTTTCATCTACCCTTTCGAGGAATATATTTTGATCAACCCCACCGTTAGGGTTATTTTGCATTCTTCTAGAGTTAATCGATCCTACAATCCCGTCAGATAAAACATAATCAAGTTTTGTAGCAGCTGTGGCCCACAGAGACTTACGTAATTTAAATACTCCAATGTTTAAGTAATCATCAAACTGTCTATTATCAATATCATAATCAGTAAGATTTTCCATTACCTCTGATATACTATTACCTCTACCTGTTTTGTAATTTGCCGTAATAGGGAAAGTTAAAGTCGAATCCGGTGCAATTGTGGTTTGAGTAAGTGGAGCATTAGTATTTAATGCTACATTTAATGATCTAACACTTGAGATGCTGTCAAAATTAGATGCAGGGTTAATACTACTGTTATCGATAACACCTAGATAATAACCTTCAAACCCATTATTAATAGTTGTCTGCGACTTGTTTAAAACAATTAGACCAGCTTTACCTAAATTACCGATAGCACCTTTACCAGCTAGGGCGCCAGTAAGGGAATGTGCTGTTGAACCCGTGGATGACCAGTCAAACCCTGTACCATCTATAGCACTAAGGTACTCTGTTTTAGATAATTCAATATGAGTAGGTGCTCCTAATACATACAACCCAGATAAGCTATTGTCTATAGTTAAGTCTCCTGGTTTCCCGGTTGCTGAAAATGCAGTGACTGGATAAGCCAGTGCAGAGTATTTAGCCCCAAATCCATCTCCCGTTCCAACGCCGTATGGTAGCCGCGATGCGTAAACATTACCAGGTGAATTTAAAAGTTCGTTTATGGTGTAGTAGAAGTATCTTTCGGCTGAGGTGGTTGGTGTACCAAATATTTGATTTAATTCCTGCTTAGAGGTTATTTTAAGTACTTCATCACAAGGTCCTTGTTGTGCAAAGCCGGTAATGTATATATTAGTGCCTACATTAGCTGGCGTTGTCAATGAAAGATCTGATTCTCTGATTTCTACTCCCGGGGAGGTTATAATGGGTCGTGCCATAAAATTATTTATCCTATTTCAGCCAATTAATTTCAAAAATCAACGATTTCAGTATGTAATTGTGAGTAGACAAAAGTAAATCCTGAAGATATCTCATCTGGATTTTGGTAATTATAGTTTACCGCTTCTATTGTAGTGGGGAACGCTTTAGTATATGTAAATTTTATTCTGGTATTATTAAATTCATCTTTACCAAAAATAGTTAAATCAGTCTGATAATCTGAAAAATCTGGATCATTTGTTTCTAATTTACGAGAATTGTATGTACCGTCATACTGATCATGTAATAAGTTAAGCCAAGTATACATAACCCAGTAGTTTTTGTACTCGTTATCTACATTAAAATTAACACTTACTGGTGGGTATGGGTTCTTAGCATGTGAAGATACATACAAAGTGCTGCCGGCATATCTATTTTCAATAGCAGGTACAGTAACCTCAGGTACAGCAGCACCAAAAATAGAAAATTGTACTGATTCACCAATAAACTGAGTTTGATCCTGTTTAAATTTTTTATCAAAGTCTCTTAATATAGGTGGTACATCAAAGACCAGTAAAAACTTATCTGCTCTTGATTTATTAAGTAACGATTGCTGTTCGGTATTTCGAGCCATATATATATTTATACCTGTTTAGGTATTCCTGCCTGCCAGTTCTCAGGAGGCTTTTCTCCTACTAAGTGGTACCCCATTGCTTCGAGATCGCTCATCTCATCCTCCATCTCATCACCCATGCCCCATACAATAGCCGGTAGTTCGTGGTTATTACTACCAACTATTTCATTATCTAGATATATTGAAGTAGGGTCTTCAAAATAACTGATACCATAATCCATAGGCTCTAGTACAAGAGGCTTGCCCATATCATCCAACTCCACAATTTCAAAAAACCTTTCTGTAATCTCCTTTTCTAGAATGAATAATGCATATAACATCGCCATAACTCGGTCATCATGAAACCCAGCTCGAGCTTTCCAGGTACCGTTAGGATACCGTACAAAGTTTCTAAGCTCCTTTACAGTGTCCTCCTCATTAATTTTAATCACTCTAACTTCATTCATAAAATAGCGCATGTTGAGAACGCCTTTATATTTGGTATTAGTGTGCGCGATCATCCCTCTCATTACATTACGTCGATGAGCTTTGGCATTACCATACGATACAACTTTTTCATATCCTAGGTCGACAGATAACCGATCCACTACCTGGGCGCCACAATTGTTTCTCTCTATGAGAGCCAAGGGAGACCCCCAGTTTCTTAAAATACCATATAATTTATTGGTAAACTCTAAAGGGGGTATTTTGTTGTTTCTGTAGACCGCTACTTGCTTTATATCTCTTATGTCTGTTATGTCTATAATCTGAATGACAGATGAATCTACACCTACACCTTCAGAAATATCTACACCTGCAGCGTACATCTTAGACTCATCTGGTTCTTCCCATATCTTATAATGACCGTCGTCTAATAAAATTTTAGGTTTAGATACCTTATTCATCATTTCTTCAAACAACTCATCATCTAGTGTGGATTCCCCAGAGTGAATAAACTCGCATTCAAACTCTTGTAACCAGGCATCAGATGATCCGATTGCTGTTTTTGTAGCTTGAGCCCATGCTTTATCGCGACCAGGGATCTCGTCCCACTTTATCATATCATAAGCCCAGCTATTTAAACCATCTACCGCTTCTGTGTATAGCTTATAAAATAGATTATCGGTACCATTAGCTGTAGAACATACAAACACTTTAGATTTTGTGGAAGAAGTAATGATAGGGAAAACAGATTTCCAGAACTCTTCTACTAAATGAGGTTCGATAAATGCCATCTCATCAATAACTAAGCAATTGACTGATTGACCACGAGCAGCTGTTCCAGTAGTAGTTGTAATACCTATTCTACTACCATTTTCCAATGTCATAGAAGTCTTTGCATATTCCTTAACCGGTGGCTTTAACCAATTAGGTAATTCTTCATACGCCATCCTAATGCGCTGAAAGATCTCAATAGCAGTAGCCTCTTTGTTTGCTACTAGAAGAATCCGCTGGTCAGGATTAAAGCATGCCTGCCATAATATATAGATAGACATCATAGTCGACTTACCTATCTGTCTAGACGCCAATAAGCAAAAGAATCGATTATCACGCATTAAGCGTAATGACCTTTTTTGAGGTTTGTATAATTTAATTTGTTCACGACCTCTATCTAGGTTAACAATATAAAAGAAATTCTCAGCAAAGTATAATATATTTTTGCTAGCTTTTTTAAGATGCTTTACTTGCTCTTTGGTATAAACACCCTTCCAATTGACGTTGGGTAAGTTTTTATTACCCATATAATACATATTATTCTGTGTAGCCACAGAAATATTTAATAAGAGCTATAAATAATTACATGTCTAAAAAAAGTGATTTTAATTCATTAGGAAAAGCCTACGGTGATGTACTGGATAGGTTAGTAGTAAACGAAGATACTGTACCGGTAGGTGAAATCGGTAAAGCGCCTCTAGAGGCTGGAGGCCCACAAGAAAAGGGTGGTTATAGACCCGCTAAAGTAGATATAACAAAGCTTTCTGATAAAGACAAAGATAATAACATTTATAATATTAAAGGATACACTTATGGTGATGGAAATGATCCTGGTGTAGGGTGCGATGAGCCATTACCTACTGGTGATGATGCGTTAATAGGTAATGTAGGGGAAGAAGATGAAGAAGAAGAAATTTTAAAAGAAACCGAGAAAAATGCTCAAAATAGCCTAAATAATTTTATGGCCAGTAAATCCGTATTTGATAAACTTTATAACAAGGTAATGGTTTCCGAAGATTTTGAGGAAACAGAAACATTTACCGACACAGAAGAAATTGAAGCCCTTGGCATTGAAACTGATGAGGTTCCCGAAGAGATCACAGTGTCAATTCCCGGTGAGTTAGCTCAAACCCTTTCTGATATTTTAACCACAGCAATTGCTCAACAGGAAACAGACGTTGACATCGATGTCGATGTTACAGACGTTACTGATACTGAAATTGAAGAAAATGAAGAGGAAGACGATGAGAAGGTTCCAGAAGAAGACGAAGAAGCAGCTATGAAAGATGGCGGTGGATATGGAATCGATGCTGGATCAACTCTTAGTAAAGAGATTAATTACGGTAAAAAGAACAAAGTTGGTAAACTTCACGCTGCTGGTGGTCCAGTCATGAAAGACGGCGGTGGATATGGAGTCGATGCTGGATCAACTCTTAGTAAAGAGATTGATTACGGTAAAAACAACAAAGTTGGTAATACTAAGCTCGGATCAATTCCAGGAGCTTAAGCGATTTTATTAATAACAAAATTAAAAGCCCGTTGAGAGTACTCTCAACGGGCTTTTTTAATAAATATATACGTGAAGTTCTATAACAAAACTCTTAATAAAAAGTTTTGGTCGGANGATAAAAAATTTGATCCGAACGTGCGTGATAAGCTATTGTCTATCACCAAAGATTTTATTACTAATTTAGACCTAGATGGTGTAAAAGTATATGATATTACCTTAACAGGTAGTAATAGCAATTTTAATTACAATCGATACTCTGATTTAGATGTTCACGTGTTAATAGATCTAGATGATATCAATGATGATGAAGAGCTTGTAAAGCTAGCGTTAGATGGACAACGCTTTATTTGGAATTTACGACATAATATAACTTTAAGAGCACATGATGTGGAAATGTACATTCAAGATAAAGATGAGCCACATATAGCATCTGGTTTATATTCATTAAAGAATGATAGCTGGATAACAGAGCCTATGTATGATAACCCAACCATTGATGAAAGGGATGTATATAAAAAAGCTAAAGCTATTCAGAGAGATATAGAAATTTTAAAAGAAAAGCTTAGTGAGGTTGAGAAGGAGGATGCAAGAGAGCTGCATGATAGAGCAAAGCGTCTTAAAGAGAAGATAGGTAAAATGAGAAGACGGGGGCTAGCTCGTGAAGGTGAGTTTAGTGTAGAGAATTTAGCCTTTAAGGTTTTACGTAATAGTAGCGCTATAGGGGACCTTATCGATTTAATAGCTAGCTCATATGATAAAATTTATAGTGAAGGTAGTATGTCGTTCCTCGAGTACTTTCAAGGAAATCCTATAATGAATCCAAAAATGCGTAATGGTAAAGATCCTAATAGAATAGGTCTTAATAAGAAGCATTTAAATTCTGTTAAACAAGACTATCAACATAAATGTCCTCATGTTTCAAATTTNGTAAATGGAGGCGCTCATCAAATTAAGCTGATGGGCATGCCTCTACATAATACATTAGATATGTATGAGGTGGATTTTAATCCAGGTATTGCCAAAACCCTCGGTAATTCTGGTGTTGAGGTTCAAATGTACGAAGATGAAGAGGGTACACATTGTGGTATATTAAAGTTAAAGTAGAAGTAAAATGCCATCCTCGCCTCCATGTAATGAAAATAGACTAAACTGTACGCCAGATAAAGTATTGGCTGCAACTATGATACCCTCATGTGGTGAGCTAGTAAATCCTGCTAACCTACAGGCAGAGCAGTTAGTATTTGATCAAGCATTTAACGACTTNATTAATAACTTNGGNNTACCAGTAGATTATTATATTAATACTTTTAATTTATCAGCTGCAGATTTGTTATATGGTACCGATTTTGGCTCATCGACAACATCACAATTTCAAGGACCACTAACAGGAGTGCAGATGTACATAGAGCTATCAGATGATGCTCTCGCTTTAACTAAGTTTGGGTTTGATCCTGGAGATGAGTTTACCGCGTTTGTTCACATTAGTACATTTGCAACAGCAGCAAGTGCATATTTCGATTATGCTTCTGTGGGTCAATCAATAGAACCAAAAGCTGGTGATGTTATAGACCTTAAAGTGTTAGGATGCGATCGCCCTAATGGTAGGGGCTCGGTAAAGTATGAAATTACTGAGCGTATGGATCAAGACTTA
>JGI25134J35505_10001052_pt1 | contig 10951 bp, 7 predicted proteins | sample ETNvirnome_6_100_FD_35505 | JGI IMG/M metagenome (IMG submission 35505) | reverse complement strand
AGAATGGGATGATGTAATCGCACCTAAAACTCCTGCACCTAAAACTCCTAAAAAAGGGAGTTTAGCTGATAGAATATTAAATAGAGCTAAAATTTTACCTANAACTAAAGATGAAATAACTCCAAAAGGACTGAGCAAATTTCACGATAATTTTTCTGAATTTGACTTATCTAATATAGACGAATTTATTAACTCCGATGAATTTAGACACAATTCCGATTATGACAAATTAAGAGATTATTTTAAATTTTCAGTACTATCATCACATGACCCTGAATTAAGAGGAAACGCTTCATTTGATGATATACATAATGTTTTTAAAAAAATCATTTTAGGGAAAAAACCATCAGAACTAAAAAAACAAAGTTGGCAGTTAGTTAACAAAGGAACCTATGGATGGGGGCAGCTCGCATCAAAAGATTCTGCATGTAATTACTTAAGATATTGGTGGGGAGAACTAACTGACTCACCTTTAACATATACAAAAGCTCAAGGATTAAACCCTGACTTTAATGGAGTTTATAAAGATGAAGCAGATAGAACTGCAACAATTGAAAAACTTATAACTGCTATCGAAGGTGGAAAATCAGCTGTTCTGGAGTTGGGGTCTATAGGTAATTATCCTCCATTTAAATCTGTAGCAGATGCTAAAAAGATGTTTCAAAGAATCCAACTAGGAAAAAAATGGCATGATGACTTCCATGCAAACGATTATGAAACTGATAATAATTTATATGAAATGAAAGAAAACGGGTATGAACCTTTTTCTGATATGAATAAACAGCAAATAAAAGATTTATCTTTAGATGAAAAAAAGAAACATATGAGAGCCTTATACAGAGAAACGTTTGATGATATGAGGAAATTATCAGTTGCTATATTTGCACACACTCATCCTAATCATAAAACAATATCTGTTTGGAGAGGGTCAAAGGGTACAGCCGCTCATGTTGAAGTAGCAGGTGCTACCCCAGGTGCTCCACTATCAACTTCTAGTTATACTAAAAAGAAAGTTGGGGAATTAATGAATGTTGATTTAGATGAATTTCCTAATGAAGGACATCCAGTCAACCTTAATGTTGCAAGTGCTGCGGGAGCCACTTTAGTTCCAAGAAGCACGGATGCTTGGCATGAAGGTGATGGATTATTAATGCATATGAAAGTTGAACCTAGAGATATTATTTTACCTTATCCTTTAGGAGTAGGAAAAGGACATCCTGGTGAAAATGAAATAGGTATTTTAAGAGGAAGTGCGGCTGGAAGACCAGGACACATATGGCATGGTACATCTGGTAATTTCAACAATATTCAACTTAGGGGGAATGGAGGAAATCTGTCTCCTGTATCAGGTGCTGATACATCTGGATATGATGAAGACGATTGGTTCCATCCAAAACATGCAAGTAAATTAACAAGTCTTCATGAATCTTTAGGTGGTTCTAATTCAGGTAGCATAATGAACAGTAAGGATGGTAAGCAGTATTACGTTAAATATGGAAATAAAGAACAAAGTGTGGTTGAAAATTTATCTAATCAACTTTATGAAGCTGCGGGAGTTCCCGTTAATAAATCACAACTTATTAAATATCAAGGAAATACAGCTCATTTAACTCCATATCACAAAACTGCAAAAACGATGACGCTTGAAGAAATGGCTAATCATGATGATATCACAACAGGATTTGTTATGGATGCTTGGTTAGGTAACTGGGATGTGGTTGGTGGTCATTTTGGACCATCTAATATTAGTATGATAGATGGTAAAGCTGTTCGTGTGGATAATGGTGGGGCTTTATATATGAGAGCAAAACAAGGTAAGAAAAATGACTCGGAGTTTTGGGATGCTACTGATGTAGTAACGGAAATTGACAGTATGAGAGGTAAGGGTCCACAAGGACATTTGCCTGGGGAAAATACAACATCTGTGTTTGGTAAGTTGTCTGATGCTCAACTTAAAGCTGGAGTAGATAAATTACAAAAATTGTCAGATTCGAAAATTGTTGGTATTGTAAAAGAAAGTGGAATACCTGACAATTATAAAGACAAGATGATTCACACATTAAAAAAACGAAGAAATGCAATTGTACAACAATTTGAAGGAGGAAAAGTTGAAAAAATGTTTATAGAGAAAGCTAAAAACAATGAAAATGATGACGAACAATTTCCTGAAGTTACAAGTGTTCTGGATGAACCTTATGTAATACTCCATGATTTTGATGACTTTAAATATGGTAGAAAAGAAGAAGAGAAGGAAGAAGAAGACGAAAAATAAGTATAATAATATATGTATACTTATAAATGTACCGTAACTAAAGTTATAGACGGAGATACCATAGATGTTGATATTCAACTAGGCTTTAATGTTATCTTGTACAAACAGAGAGTAAGATTGTATGGAATCGATACTCCAGAATCCAGAACTAGGAATTTGGAAGAAAAAGCAAGGGGGTTACTCTCCAAGCAATATGTACTTGACAACGCCCCCGTAGGTTCCATTATTACACTTGAATCTTTAGGTAAAGGAAAGTTTGGTAGAATATTAGGTAATATTTGGTCAGGTGGTGAAGAAATAAATCCAGACACTAGTATTAATAAAAGAATGTGTCTTGAAGGGTTTGCTGTAGAATATTTTGGTGGTAATAAAGATGAGTTAGAAGCCCAGCATATGGAGAATAAAGAAATTCTAATTTCAAAAGGATTACTGTAAATGCCTGCTATAGCTGAAAAAATTTATGCAAAACTAATTAAAGACCCCGATTTAGATATCCCTACTGGTTTAACTAGAGAAGAAGTTGCACGTACTGAAGCAGACCAAAGAGAAAGACAACATCAAAATAATGCAGTAGCTTTATCTTTGTTTAAAGAAGAATTAGCACATACATATGGAAACTCAATCCAAAAGATACCTTATTATAAAGCATTACCAGAGCATCAAATTTTATATGATAATCTTTCTCCAGAAGCTCAAGAACACATAGATTTATTATATAGTAAATCTAAGCAAAGTAATGTTTTTACCAAGCCCATGAAGAATCTTGTATCCAAAATATTTGAAGAATTATCTAACGAATATCATTCAGAACATGGAAGTACAGGACTTGAACATGGTGGAGAAAAATCTAATAAAAAAGTAAAAGATGCACTTAATAAAGCATGGGATGATGTTAATACCCATGTACTTAAAAATGATGACCACATGCAAGAAATATTAGGGAATCATGATGAGTTGGATTCAGGAACTCTCACACAACTACATGATTTAATTAAAACAATTAATCCTGATACTAAAATGGAAAAACCAAAAACTAAATGGTCTGGTCAGGAAAAAGTTGATTCAAGTGGGGTTAAACAAAAAAAACCTGTTAAAGCAACATTGGGAAAACCTGAAAAAGTTGGTGGTAAAGGTGCAGGTACTTTACAGCAAGATATTAATGCTGCAATGAAAGCTGAAAAAGAACATTACGGTGAGCCAAAGGATAAACAACATAAAGATTTAACCCAAGAAGAAAAAGATAATTTTAGTAGAGCAGATGTTCCCTATCATGTTCAGACAGTAGGGGGAAAATCTCACAAACTAGCTATGCAACATGGCTTGGCAGATGGAAATGGATTGTTAACCGAAAAGGGACACGGGTTAATAGATTGGTTTAAAAAAACTGATGGAGGAGTTAAATATGGAGCTAAGTTATCAACAGGAAGCTTCCAACCCAAATCTATTCAATATACCAAAGAGAAAAAATATGTTTTACCTACAAAAAGTATACAAGCATTAATAGATACTTATGAAACTAAAACGGGGAAACAAGTAAGTGCCTCAGACCACGGTATAAAAGGTGTTCCAATTCCACAAGGTTTACAAACTACACCATCAGAGGCATATGACCTTGAAGCTGAATATGAGTCTATTTCTGACGAAGCAGCTGAACCAAAACCTAAAGCAAAGCCTGCTCCTAAGAAGACTAAGGAAAAATCTTTTGATGAAAAATTAGATGAGAGTGATGAAGCAGATGCTACTCAACAATTAACTGTAGATAATGAAAAACTATTAGACCAAGCAGACCTTTCTGGATTAGTTGATTTTATTCATGAGGATGTAGAAGGNCATGGGTTTGATAATCCTTATCATACTAAGGAAGATACACTGAAAAAATTATTACAAAAAAAAGACTTAAAAGAATACTTAGGCAAGATGCATAATAATTTCCAAAAAGACATAAAGCAAAAAGAAGAAAATTATTACAAAAAAGAAGCAAAAGAAAAAGCAGCAAAAGAAAAAGAAACTGCAAAACAACAAGCTCTAGAAGATAAACAAAAACTAAAAGAACAAATGCAGACACAGAAAGAAAAGCAAGCTGAGGCACAAGTAATGCCTGAACATAGTGAAGGAGAAGATGTTAATTTACATGCTGAAGAAATGTTAGCTCACGTTAATAAGTATCAAAAACATTTAAGTGGTGCTCAGAAAAAACAAATGGCTAAAAAAATATCTGATTTATTTGATAAAAACAAAGCTCCAAAATCATTTAAAGGTAAAGCAGCTGATAAAAAAGAAGTAAATAAAAACATAGCGAATATAGGTGGTGTGTCTGCTCTTGGTAGTGATGAGCATATGGAATCTATTCAATTTGATAAAGCACATAAAAAAGACATAGAAGAACATCACGGTAAATTACATTCCAAAGAAGGAGCTGCAAGTAAACAAGCAGCATTTGAAACCGGAGACCATCATGCAACTACTAATTTTGATGAAGATGGTAATGTTACTGGGCACTCAACAAGTAGTCATAATGCTGAAGGAAAAACTACAGCAGGTAAATCAAGTGATGAAGGATATTCTTCAGGTGGACATGATGGTATACATCATTTAAATCACCCTATGAACCCAGCTCAAGAAAATACTTTTAATCAATATAAAGAAGCTATGAAAGCAGGAGATACTGAAGCTGCTGANNCANNTAAACAAAATTTAATAGATTCTGGTATTCCTGAAAGTTCTTTTGAAACAGAAGATAAGTCAGGATATCCAGACCCTGACGTTGCTAAGAAAAAAATAGCTGAAGGATACGTATTTAACGAAGAAACAAGACATTGGATTCTTAAAGAAAACTTAGATAAACTAGGTGGTATGGGAGCACACGATGCTGAAATCCATTCAAGTACTAGTACAAATGAAGCAGGACAAGCTTTTGCATTAAAGGCAGATGGTACACCACATAAAGGAAACTTTATGGTAAGTCAAGCTGGAGTTCATAAACTAGGTGATGACCATGCGACAAATATATCTAATGTACCAAAAATGGGTGGTATGACTCAGAATCAAACTAAATCTAATGCCATAGGACATGCACTTTCTAATTCAAGTTATGGAAAACTACACAAACCTGGTGATGTTACTAGTATATCAGGTGCTTTACATGAAAGAGGTAGTGTAGGTGCTTTATTTAGTGGAGGTTCGGGTGCATTATTACATGGAACTGGTATAGAACATTCTAAAAATGTAGGGCATAAAAAACCAGCTTATGCAAAAGCACAACAAAAAAAGAAGGCTGAAACAATTGATGCCGCTAAAACAATAGGAAAATATGCAGCATTAGGATACTCACCACAGGTTGCTAAATTTATGGGTAAAGTTGGAAAAAATTTATCAGCAAAAATTAAAAAAATAAAACAAGCTAAAGCTCCCAAACCAAAAATGACCACTGCTGATTTAAAAGCAAGTCAGGCTAAAGTAAAAGCTGCTAAAGCAAAAGTGAAAGCAGGTCAGGCTAAAGCCTTCAAACCAAAAACGACCACTAAGATTTCTGATTTAAAAGCAAGTAAGGCTAAAGTAAAAGATATTAAAGCAAAATTAAAAGCAAGTCAGGCTGACGTAAAAGCTGCAGAAGCAGAAGCTGGTTCAGAGTTTGAAAAATCTTTAGATAAATTAAATAAATTTCTACATAAAACGAAAGTATAATAAATTATGACTACAAAAAACAAAGGAATTGCAAGAAGTGCACCAGCTAGACCCAGACAAGATTCTAAGCTGAATGACTTGCGTTTATATTTCCAAAAACAACAAGATGATAAGTTACCACCAGGTGCTGTTTATAGTTCACAAGCTCCCCCTCCTAAAGGTGTACAAACTAAAATTACAGAAGGTGGTGCCGAATATTGGATACCTGATGGCACTGGTACTACTGCTGATAGTGATAATCCAAATTGGCATGAAGACCATAAATTTAATTATACAAATCGTTCTGGTGCTGCAAAAGACCATGATGGACCTGGTTGGTCACATAATGTTTCATTTAAAGAAGCTTTACCTAACGGAAAAGTTCCAAAAAATATAATTGATGAGAATCTTTCTAATCTAGTTCGTGATATGAAAGGACATGGGCCATTAGTAGGAGAAAGTGAAGAAGAATGGAAAGAAGGAGTTACTGTCCCGGTAGAAATTGAACCAAATGAATTCCAACTAGAAGGACTACCAGCTTTAACTCGTTTAAAAATACCTGTAAGTCCAGGACCTAAAGGTCGGGTTCCTGNAATAAAATATTCTCAAGTGTTTAATATAACTGGTGGTGGTGAATCACGGGCTGCTATTGTTTGTGAATATAATTATAATCCAGGTACATCAAACCCAGTTAAAGCAAGACAAGCGTTTTATAGACGAACAGGTACTGGTGGTGATGAAGGAACTTCTGGTAAAGGAGATTGGGTGCCTTTTGATGGAATTACAACTGATAATGGATGGGTTAATAAAGATAGATTTGCTCATGATAAAAAGGGAACTAGATTACCTGAACATGTGCAAAGATATGGAAATGAATTAAATAAAATTGTGGGTCATACTTTAAAAGAACTGCCTCACAATACAAAGATGTACGATAACCCCGACTCTCATAAATGGCAACCTTTAGATGCACACGAAGTAAACAAATTGATTGGCAGTAAATATGCTTTATCTAACAACCTTGACCCTGAAAGTAAAGAATATAAAGATGTGTGGAGCTCTCATTCCGAAAACACTCAAAGACACCTTGCTTCAAGAAATTATCATACAGATACTAGACATTCTGAGACTAGGCAAAAAAAGATTTTAAAAGATATTTATAGTGAATATTCAAAAACTCCTGAGTCTCAACATAAAGCTATAAAAAAAAGAACAGGTTTATCTTTTGAAGATGCAAAAAAATTTGAAGAAGATGATTCCACCAGTCTTTCAGACGAAGCAAAATCTAAAATACCTACTTTTTCATGGGCTAAAGCAAAAAAATCTGGAGCTGTATCAAGATTTATGGAATCACTTACTNGGAAATCAATGGATGAGATGGGTGACCAAGANGAAAAAGATTTTAATAAAGCTGTGCAAATTGCAATGGCTAGAAANTCACAACAACAAAAAGATATGACGCAAATCGGTGGTCAAGATATTTTAAAAGACGCAATTCGTAAAGCACCAAAGCTAGGACCTTGGGCTGCGTTTATTGCAGGTCTTGCTATTAGTGATGACTTAGTTAGAGCTGCTGGAGAAATGACTCCTAATCAACAAAGAGAATGGGAACGAACTATTAGAAGGCAAATGCGAAGAAAAAGCCTTGATAAAGATTTATTAAGTGCTCTTAAAACATATATGAAAGATGACAATGATACTTATGTCAGAAGAACACCCGTAAAAAATGGGGTAAAATTAGAAAAGAAGTTAACTGTACCTCCATTTCAAGGAGCTCAGTGGGACCCTTCTATTCACCGTTGGGTAAAAGGTGGAGAAGTTGGAAATAGTGTTGTTAACAGGGGTGGTAAAAAAAGAATTAGGGGAACTGGAGCTGGAGCACATCAAAGAAGTGTTGGAGGACATGGAAAAGGTGGGGCAAGAGTAAGTAGGAAACCTATACAGCAGAGAAAAAAAACAGCACCTGCTAAAGGTGTAAGACGTAGTGCAGCGGTTGCTAAATTTGTAACGGCTGTAAAACGAAAGAAAAAAAGGAGTTAAAATGGCAGAGAAAAAATCTACCAAAAAAACGACAGCAAAGAAACCTAAATATGTTACTTTAGAACCCGTAAAGGAAGAAGCAGAAGTAAAAGTAAAAAAAGAAGTAGTAAAAAAAATTGCTACTCAAGATATACGAACACCAATGGTACCTCAAAGAACTGAAGTAATAATTNTTGTTCAAGCTAGATTTTCTAAAACTAATTTAGATGAATATAGCAGCAACTTATGCTCATTCAGAAAGAACTGGGGAACTATATATTAAAGATGGTCAAAATAGTGCGTATGGTGCTGATATTGAAAATATTTTTAATTGTGGTTTANTAATAGAAAATGAAAAAACAGGAACAAAAAAAGTTATTTCTAAAACTGAAAACCCATTACTATGGCTTACTAGTCTACATGAAGGTAGTATGGGTCGACCTTATAAAGCGTTAGAAGCTACAACTCACGATGAAACTTAATCATTTTTTTGAAAAACAAAATAAACCAATTAAGAAAAAAACATCATTTACTTTAAACAATGCTGCGAAAGAAGAAAAGTTACAAAATAAAATTAATTTATTAACTCAAGAACTAGAACGCAAAAAAAATGTTGATAATAAAAATGATGAGTTAAAACAAAAAGCAGACCATGCTTTTAAAGAACAGAAAAAAGCTTTAAATTTAGTAGCTGATTTAGAAGAGTATAAAGATAAAAGTGAATTAGAATTTGAAGATATAAGACCTAAAGCTCAGTTATTACCTCAAGTTCAAAGAACATTGCTGGAAACTGAAGAAAGAGCCTTGGCTGCAGTAAAAGATTTAAATGAAATTAAATTAGCAAAAAAGACTCAAGAAAAAAATATTGAATTTTTAAGTAAAGAAAGAGTGGATTTCCAACGTGATTACTTAAATGAAGTTAAAAAAACTAAGACTACACTAGAAGAATTACATAAAACTCAANATACTTTGACAGATTTTCAAAAAAAGTATGTTCAATTAGAAAGTTTTGTGGATAAGTTAAGTAAAATAAATATAGAACAGAAAAAAACTCTGGAACAACTAGAAATCGAAACTTCTTATTATGAGCAAGAAGCTACTGGGGCAAAAGAGTATATGGCTCAGTTAGAATCTAGAAGAGATGAAGTTTTAGATTTATTAAATATTGTAAATGCTAAAGGCTCTAAACAAGATTCTAAAGAAAAGTTTTTATCTAATCAGGTAACTAAAGCAGAAGCAAAAATTGTAATACTTGAAAAAGAGTATAACAATTTAAAACAAGAAGCCGAGTATGTTGCTTCTTTAGCTAGAACTTATAAGTTAGAGTTAGATAAACCTAGATATGAATCCTTGTCGAGTATATCTAGAAAAGAAGGGTTTACAATTCCTGGGATTGCATCAGCAAAGAATTATACTAAATTACACCTAGGAAACGCTAAACCAACATTATTAAAGTTTAAATAAGGAGAAAATTGTGGCAAAACTATTTAGACAAGAAATAGAATTATTACAAAACTATGGAAAGCATAAAACCTTTACGCATACTACTACAGGTAGTTCAGCAGAGACTGCTTTAGATATTGCAGGTAACTTTGAAGAAGTTAATAAAATATCTTTTGTGGTTGAGCTAGGAGATGCGTATGTAGCATTTGATGAAACTGCTGCAACTTCTAACATGTTAATACCACAGAACGAAGGATACTTTGATGAAGGAATCTATATTGCTACTTCAATAAGCATTATTCGAGTTTCTGCTAACGTTAGAATTAGAGGTATTTGCTGGGGGAGATAAACCTAAATGCCTAAACGAAGAGGGATGACTGGTGGACTCGCTAGGGGTTCACTATTTGATACTAATATAAAAGCAACTCAGTATNGATGCTGATATTTTTTCAGACCAAACCGAATTAGATTCACCTGCTGATGGTGATAGGGTAATGGTTGTAGATGTATCCGAAACTCCTGACCAAATTAAATTTATTACACGAAGTGATTTTATTGGTGAAGGTCTTGTTACCATTACGAATAACACCGATAATTATGTACTAACAGCAACAGGTTCTGCTGTAAATGGAGAATCCAATCTAACTTTTGATGGAACTATATTAACTATTGAAGGTGGGGAAGTTAATATTGATGTTTCTTCTGGAGACCCACATCTTTCTTTTCAAATAAGTAACACCGATAAATTTACTATTGGTGTAGATGATTCTGATAGCGATAAACTTAAAATAGATACAGGTGGAACTGTAGGTGGTGCTACAAAATTTACTATGGATTCAAGTGGTAATGTTGATATTGCTGGAGATTTAACAGTTTCTGGTGATGACCTCTATATGTCAACAAACACAGATGGATATGTATTAATAGCAGACGGAACCAACTTTAATCCTGTTGCAATTAGTGGTGATATAGCCATAACTAATGCAGGTGTTACTTCAATAGCATCGGGTTCAATTATAAATACAGATGTGAAATCAGATGCAGCAATAGCTATGTCTAAGACTGCTTTATCAGCAGGTACGGGTTTAACATTATCCACCGATACACTTAGCGTAGATGCCGCTCAGTCAGGTGTAACATCTTTAGGAACACTAACAGGTTTAACTTTAGATGGTGATAAAAACGTAACTCCTGGTGATGGAGCAATGATACACCTTGATACAACAACTATTACAGATAATGCCACATCTGGTTCAGGGACAGCAACAAAATATACTCATGTTAACCTTGAAGCTCCAACATTAGCGGCTACAAATGCATCAGTAACTACAAGTGATGCCGCTACTTTATATATTAATAATGCTGCTACAGCAGGAACAAATCAAACTATAACTAGAAATTATGCTCTATGGGTGGATGCAGGAAATGTAAGATTTGATGGCTCCATTTATAGTGGTACTACAGAAGCTATAAATTCTTCAGGATTAGTAACTGTAACTAATCAATCTAACATCGCAGGTGTTGGAACAATTACTTCAGGCACATGGCAAGGTA
>JGI25134J35505_10001037_pt1 | contig 11027 bp, 10 predicted proteins | sample ETNvirnome_6_100_FD_35505 | JGI IMG/M metagenome (IMG submission 35505) | reverse complement strand
GAACCTCTTCCCAGCTAGTGCCGTTCCAGTACGCCATCTGTCCGGCAGCAGCGCCACCCCCAAGGCTCGCCAACGGGAGCTGCCCGCTGGTGGTAACAGTATCTAACGCAAGAGGGGCCGAGGCGTGGTCAAGGTCAGTAAACAATGGCTGCCTCCAAGCCATCCCGTTAGGAGCTGTGCTGTCCGTAAAGAGTGACTGGGTATCGGCAGAGCCGATTGCTTGAGCGGAGTAGGTTAATGGCCCGTTGAGGGTCAGCAAATCGCCTTTCCCAGCGAACCCAGCTGGGTAGGTGATGCCAGCTGAACCGTCATCACCTTTGACGCCCGCCGAAACAATCAGCCGGTTGGTGGCGATGGCTGTGGTCGGGGCCGCGTTCCCCGTGTAACCGAGATTCTTGGCGTTGATTGTGCCACCAGATGTGCCAGTCACTTCGTAATAGCCAGCGACTTGGACGTAGATTGTCTGGCCAGTGGCCCAAGGGGTTGCGTTGTCAACATACAAGGCCACGCCCACACCGACAGCCGGAACTGTAAAACCGGCGTTGGTAAATGCGTATGAGTTAACCCCATCTGTGCCGTTTGTACCGGCTGCACCAGTGGCTCCAGTTGCGCCAGCTGGCCCAGCAACATTGACGGTTGAGTTGGTGCAGCTGGTTTTGCAGCAGTCTGTGTTTTGATTTAATGTGACACCCATCGTTTGACAGTCCGTTAAATTTGTGCGGGATTACTAACCCCTAAGAGGCATATACCTCCAGTATATGCCTTGACTGTCAAACGGTTTGATAAAACACAAGTACGGCTTGGCGTTTGACGTGCAACTAAATGAGATCGAGCTAGAGTTGTACGCCTTCCGCATTAACCACTCACCCGAACGGGGTGGGCTGGGTGCATTCCAGCATTTTAAGAACGCTGCAAACCTTCTGTGGCCCAAGCTGATCTGGAACTCTTGGCTGGAAAAACAGATCGAGTCACTGTGCGAGAACCAGTGGGTGTGCTGGGCTGGTTGCGGTGCGAGCGGCAAAACCTACGCTGCCAGCCTCTACACGATGGTTTACTTTCTGGCTGCCCCTCTCCAGACATCAATCATCCTCACCTCCACCACCGCCAAGATGATCCGAAAGCGTGCTTGGCCAGTGATCCAAGACCTCTACCGAACGTGCAAGGGCGGTTATCCGGCTCATATGGTGGACAGCAAGACCACTCTCCAAGCCATACGGGGCGACGATAAACACGCTGTATTTGCCATCCCCGTGCTGGACGGGGCCACTTCCAAGGCGGTTGCCAACATACAAGGCATCCGTTCACCGCGCACAATGGTGATTGTGGATGAGGCCACCGACACGCCGGAGGCAGCGTTCGAGGCGTGCTCCAATCTACAGAAGGGAACCAAGGAGTTTAAGTTTCTGGCGATTGGAAACCCTCACAGCAAGTTCGACCAGCACGGGAGGTTCGCCACACCGGCCAAGGGGTGGGCCTCTGTCAGCATTGAGGACGAGGAGTGGGAGACAGAGCGCGGCGTCTGCGTTCGTTTCGACGGGATGAAGTCTCCCAACATCCTAGCTGGGAAAGAGAAGTACAGCTTCCTCATTAACGACGATCAAGTGCGCCAAGCCCAGAAGTATGATGGCGTGGATAGTCCGCAGTTCTGGAAGTACACGAGAGGGATGTGGTCGCCCGAAGGGGTGTGCAAAACCGTGTTAAGCGAGAGTTTGGTCGAGAAGTATCGGGTAATGTTTCCAGCTGTTTTCCTTAAAAAGAGCCATATGATGGCCGGTTTAGACCCTGCTTTCAATGGGGGCGACCGCTGTGTAATCCAGCTGGCTAGGTACGGCGATTTCGACAATGGCAAGATGGGCATTCAGCTGGAGAAGAACGAGGTGATCGAGATCGATGCCCAGTCTTCCGAGCCGGTACACTTCCAGATTGCCAAGCGGGTACAGACGATCTGTGAGGAGAACGCCGTGCTGCCCCAACACTTGGCGGTGGACGCCACNGGTGAGGGTGGTGGCCTCTGCGACATCCTCGCTAAAACGTGGAGTCCGTCCATCCAGCGGGTGGAGTTTGGCGGGAAGGCAAGTGATCGCCCCGTCTCGCCAGAGGATCACCGCAAGAGCTGCGAGGTGTACGCCAACAAAGTGACCGAGTTGTGGTTCAGCGTGAGGCAGTGGGTGATTAACGAGCAGCTGCGAGGAATGCAGCACGATGCGGTGATTGAGTTTTGTGGACGGATGTTCGATGACGAGAAGAGAATGACCATCATCGAGCGCAAGGTTGAGATGAAATCACGCACCGGCAAATCCCCAGACTTCGCCGACGCCATCACTCTGGTGGTGGAAATGGCCCGTCGACTGGGCGGTTACGCCACCGCAATTGCCTCGTCACGCGGTTTGACGAGCTGGGATAAGATGGTTAGGGAGTACGACAGTGTCTATCACGACACATTTGCTGGGGTATGAAAAGACTGGTGGAGACAAGCATTGTTCCGAGTGGCGGCTATCAGTACACGCAAGAAGAAACAGGCCACACCGAGTCAGCTGACAGCTTTCACCAGCTGGTGACACGGGTTGCCGCCCATCGCCGAGCCAACAATCTTCCCGTTCCCTTCAACATCGCCGACATCGTCGAGGCGCAAGTCTGCGAGAACCGCAAGGAGCTATGCACGGAGTACATCCCGAAGCCGCCGCCCAACCGTGCGCTGACGATTGAGCTTGCGCTGCGATTCACCCGCACACTGGTCGCAGCTGGCGGCAAACGGGTGGAGGTTCAAGCCGAGGCAGACCAGCGGGCAGCGATCTGTGCGATGTGCCAAGACAACATCGAGCCACAAGGCTGCACCGGCTGCACGGGTGGTCTTGTGAGGAAGGCGGTCGAGTTTATCGCGGGCAGCAGGAAAACTCCGTATGACAAACTGCTCAAGTCGTGCAAACATTGCGGGTGCTTTAATGCGGCGCAAATCTGGATGCCGCTCGAAGCACTGCAAACAACAATTTCAGATGATGAGAATAGTGCGTTACCCGACCATTGCTGGAAGAGGAAGCTATGATTAACAACAATTCCCTGCCGCTCGACAACATCGACGAGGCGGGTACACCACCCAAAGCCAGACTCTCTTCACCCGAAGCTGTGGTCGATTTGGTGAAGATGCTGACCCGATCCGACGAGGAGCGCAACCGTGTCCGGTCGAAGGTCAAGGGGCTGATCGACGGCAACCCGCCGTACAGTGCCAGCCAGCTCAAGCGCACGGGGCAAGCCTACCGAACCAACGTCAACTTTAGGGAGGCCGAGGCTTTCTTCTCGGTGGCATTGACCGCTTTCTACGACATCTTCTCCGAAACACCCACCTACGCCACGGTCAAAACCAACACCGGCAACGACGCCGAGCGTGTCCATTATTCCCGCATAATCACTGAGGAATTTGATCGGTTACAAAAAAAGGATAGGGAGTTTGACTACACGATGCAGCTGTCCCAGCACGAGATGGTGCTGTTTGGCTCCGGCCCGCTGACCTTTGAAAGCCCGACCAGCTGGAGAGCCAGAGCCTTGAAGGCGGGCGACTTGCTGTTGCCGGAAGGGACGCGCAGTAATCCCTCCGACTGGGAGGTGGCTGTGGTTCGCAGACGCTACCAAGCGCACGAGCTTTATGGCTACATTCGTGACCCGCAAGCAGCGGCCAAAGTGGGCTGGGACGTTGAGGCGACCCGTAATTCGATCATCGCTTCTGGGCCGGAGAGCTACCGAAGGCACGACAACTGGGAATGGCATCAGCAGCGCATCCGAAACAACGATCTCCACTATTCAGCGCAATGCAGCCTAATCAACGCGGCCCACGTTTATGTGCGAGAGTACCCGCAAGGGGATGAGGCAGAGGGCAAGATCAGCTGCTACATCGTCAAGGAGGACGGGCAAGAATTTTTATACAAGTACGTCGGCAAGTACGACAGCTGGGAGGAGATACTGCACCCGATGTACTACGACAAGGGGGATGGACAGCATCACAGCGTCAAGGGTCTTGGCGTCAAGATGTACCCCGTGATCGAGCTGAAGAACCGCCAGAAGTGTCATATGGTTGACGTAGCCGCCACGGCCAGCTCGATGCAGCTGCAAGCTGAAACGCCGGAGGCGATGCAGAAAGCCAGCGTTGTCCAGATGGGGCCGTACTCGATTCTTCCGAGTGGTTACAAAATTGTTCAGCGACAGTTTAGCGGGATAGCTGACGCACCGATGGCGGTGGATCGTGAGCTGGAGAACGTGATGCAGTCCAACCTGTCGCAGTACCGGCAACGACTGGACAAGGCGGGGGGCAACCCGAAGACAGCCACCGAGGTTCAAGCCAACGTGCAGCAAGCCAGCGTTCTGGGCAAGACCCAGATCGCACGCTACTACCAACAGCTGGATCGGTTCTTTGAGGAGAGATACCGGCGTGCCTCGGACAAGAGTGTTACCGACAAGGAAGCCGTCGAGTTCCAGAAGAGGGTGCGCGACAGAGGCGTTCCCGCCGAGGCACTGAACGACGTGGACTACGTCCAAGCCTCCCGCAACTACGGTCAAGGTTCTGCTTTTCTCCGTCTGCAAACGATTAACGGCCTTATGCAAATCAGCGGCCAGCTGCCGGAGTCGGGCCGCAACGCGCTACTGCGTGACTACGTCGCTGCGCTGGCTGGGCAACAGCAAGTGGGCCGCTATGTGGTGGAGCCGGAGCAAGATGTTTACGCCAAGGATCAGATGGCCGAGGCCAACATCGAGAATGCCGTGATGCAGACCGGCAACCCCGTTATTATTACCGACTCACAGAACCACCTTCTGCACTCACAGACTCACTTGGCCAAGGGAAGCGAAGTGGCTCAAGCCATCCAGCAAGGGGGCAACGCCGCTGCCGCTGCCGACTTTTTCGGGATACTGATTCCTCACATCGAGGAACATATCGGCCAGCTGTCAGCTGACGAGAACCGCAAGCAAGAAGTGAAGATGCTCTCCGACCAGCTCGGTGAGCTGGCTGGTTTCGCTAACGAGGTGGCCAACCAAGTTGCCCAAGAGATGCAGCAACAGCAGGAGGCCCAGATGCAAGCCGAGGCGGGGCCGTCAGCTGACGAGCAGATCAAGGCAGCTGTGATGGAGAGGGACGAGGCAAGGAAAGACGCCGCCCTACAAGCGGAAATACAGCGCAGCGACATCAAACTAAAACAAGAAATGGCTTTAGCTGACGCGAAGGCGGCGGCTGCAATATAGTGACCACAACAAAACCAGAGACAAATGATATTAGTTATTCCTTTTTGCATAAAGGACTGTAAATCCGCTTGGCAAAATATCACTTGGGCGCACGAGTTGGATGGCAAGCTGCCGTTCAAGGCACTGTTAGCCTATGACACCGACGTTCCCGAAAAGGAACTGTCCGAGATAAAAGAGGTAGCTGAACACGCCTTCGAGGGCGTGATTGATATGTGCTACCCCGAATGGATGGGCAACCCCAGCTGGCCCAACCCGCAGAACTACGCCTTTCAGAAGGTGGCGTGGGAGGTGATCGAGAACCTCAAGGAACCGTTCCTCTTCTGGGAACCCGATGCCGTCCCGATCCGCAAGCGGTGGGCGCACGACATATGGGATGCGTATCAAGGATGCGGCAAGCCGTTTATGGGCCACGTTGTTCACGGCGCATTCAAGCCTAACTCGATGCACCTTAACGGGGTGGCGGTTTATCCCGCTGACCTACACATCTACTCCACGGCGATGATGATCCCGCCGGAAGGGTTGGCGTGGGACGTGGCTGGTGCGGATGGGTGTGTGCAGAACGCACGCCATAGCGAGCTGATTACCAACGTCTGGGAGATCGACGGATGGAACAAGGTGGTTACATCCGGCGGGATTGTTCCCAGCTTTCCAGACCAGAAAGTGGTGGACGATGTCGTGGACTTTAGTGCGGCACTGTTCCACAGAAACAAGGACTGCTCGCTGGTTCACCGCCTCCGAGAGAGAGTGTCTGCCGCCACCGAACATAAACCTTTTAAGGCCAAGAAGAGGAGAAAAGCCGTAAGGTGAAGCACCCAGTTTATACTTACTATGTGCCGATTGGCACTGAGAAGGAGGAGGCTTCGCAGACCGCGATGATTCACCACTGGCGCAGCAGTTGGGCCACGCAAGGGTGGGAGGCAGTGGTGCTGGGTATTGATGACGCCGAGGCTCACCCTTTCTTTGAGGAGTACAATGCGGCAGTACAGCGGCTTCCCACAACCAACTCGCAAGATTACGAGATGGCTTGCTATCACCGATGGCTGGCGGTGGCGCACCGAGGGGGAGGGTTTATGTCGGATTACGACGTTGTTAATTACAGCTTCAGCGCACGCCCCCCTCACACTCGGCTCGCTGTGTACGAACAGACTTACGACACAAAGGGTGTCACCCCTTCTGTGGTCGGTGGTGATGCAGCTGGCTTTTACGATATGTGCCTATGCTTCGCCACTTGTGATGTTCAAGGCGTGCTGGGCGAAGAGAAAGGTCGGCCCCACACCAGCGATATGATTGCTCTCCAGAAAATGTACCACCGGTTCGCCTACCAAGTTGTTCCCTTGTGCAAGCAGTACGGCGTGCCGAACTGGGAGGATGCGCCGCTGGTTCACTTTAGCCACCACGCAACCAGCCAGACGGATCGTGTGGCGTGTATGAAAACATCGAGGCCCATCAGCTGAAACCGTGATAGAAAAAAACATCATACAAACTCACCGCTCCTACGAGGCTTTAAGGCCGTATGAGCGAGTGTGCCTTGAGAGGTGGAAGTGGATGAACCCAGACTGGAACTATCGGTTCTTCAGCAACGACGAAGGCGACCTTATCGTCAAGGAAGTGCTGGGTGAGAGGTTTGATGCCTTTGGTCGGTTTCACTTTGGGGCGAGAAACAACATCAGAAGGGCGTGCCTTATTTACCAACTCGGCGGGCTGTTCGCAGATTGTGACCTTTATCCCGTCAAGCCGTTGGGCGATTACCTTCCAACCGACAGAGCGAGGGTGTTGTTCAAATACGACGGTCGCCCTCTTTTTCTGAACGGCCTCTTCGCTTCATCAGCGGGTGATCCTATGGTGATGGAAATTATTAACCTCGCAGTTGAGAGGCTTACGGATGGCAAGCGAACACAGCCTCCAACGAGCGAGCGCGACACTTGGCTTGGGTGGCATTTTGACACTTGCGGCGTGCATTGTTTTAACGATGTTTTCCTCAAATACGAAAAGGTAGAGGACGGCGTATTGGGAGGTGACTCTCACCCCACCTTGGCGGGTAAGGAGGGGCATACTGCGGTGGATGAAATCAAGTGCCTCCATCTGGGAACCGCGTGCTGGCATCCCGACGCAAAGGCAGACAACGGAACATTTGAGAAAGACTTGGCGTTGCTGGATTTAGCCAAGAAGACTTGGGGTATTTAAGATTTACCAATATGACACTAACAGAATGGACAAGCACAACCTCCGCAGTCGGCCAAGCAAAGGCATTGATGGCGGGGGAGACGTTTAAGGAAATGATGGGGGTGATGGCAGAAGAGATGCCACTGGTGCGCGTGCCGCTGCCGTTCGGATCGACGGCAACCGATTACGCCTACGCCCACGGGATGCAGAAAGGATACGAATTTGCGCTGAAGGTGATAAGAGCGATGGGGCAAGCTGCTCCAGAGATGCCACAAGAGCCGGAAGCGACATTTAGCCCACAGAACAATGAGTGAAGAAACAGTAGTCGAAGCCAATCCGGCGGCTATTCAAGGCAAGACAGGCTTGTTGCCGGAGACAAACAAGCATATCGGAAGTATGGCAGACGCCTTTAAGGCGGCAATGTCAGATGACCCCGCACCCGCCCCAGCTGGAGAACCAGCTGCGGACGCGGTGGAGACACCAACAGAAACAGCACCCGCTCCAGCTGAAGAGGCCAAGGAGTCCAGAAGCGCGAAGGACTTCAAGCTGATTAAGCAGGAGAGGGACGAGGCCAAGGGTCGCATTGACGAGCTGGTGGCCAAGGTTTCTGAACTGGAATCCTCCGCCTCTCCCGCAGAGGATTACGACCGGCTCAAGGCTGAGTACGAGGAGTTGAGCGGGGTGTTAAGCCTCTCGAACCTCGAACGTCACCCGAAGTTTCGGGAGCAGTTTGTGGAGCCAATCAACGGCCAGATCGAGNGGGCGCAAGCCTATGTGGGCGAGGAGGATCGCGCCCAGCTGGCCAAGATTCTGCGGATGCCGGTGGGCGAGGCACGCTCCAATGCGCTGGACGAGCTGACCGGCGAGCTGCCAACCTCACGCCAAGCCTACTTGCAGAGCGTGGTCAACCGTATCGACGAGATTGCGTTTGATCGGGACAAGCAGCTGGATAGCAGCAAGGAGAGCTACGACAAGCTCTTGGCTGACGAGGCTGCCACGGGCGAGGCCAAGGCTGCCGAGCGGAACACCGCACTGGAGCGGTCGTTCAACTCGACGCTCAAGGAGGCCCAAGACAACATCCCCATCTACCAGCTGCGCGAGGGTGATGAGGAGTGGAACACGGGCGTAAGGGAGCGGGTCAACCTCGCCAAGCGAATCCTTATGGAGCAGAACAGCTTCGAGGATGCGGCCACAGCTGCCCTCTGGGCTGCCAGTGGTGGCGCGTTGGTGGAGCAGAATGCTGGGCTGGTGGAACACAACCGCCGGTTGCAGACCGAAGTCAACCAACTGAAAGGGGCCGAGCCGGACGCCGTCAGCACGGGAGCGGATGGCAGACCGAAGCCAGTCCCGAACAGTTCCTTCAGCGACAAGGTGATGGGAGAGCTGCGCGATCTGGGGATCAGAGGCGCACAATAATTCACATTGACGGCTGTATGGGGCCGTGGGCGGTGGTGTTGTCTCTGGTCACACCTCGATCATCATCGTTAGTTGCACCCCAGCCAGTTGCCCCCACGGGTAAGCTGGTAGCCGTCATTTTTTTTCACAAACCGTTTGACGAACCGCGAATGGTTTAGCANAACAAGACTGCGCTTTGAGTTGGGCGCATAAAACAGACTCACAGTTTCGCCCTACAGCGATTGGCAATCGCACTGGCCATATCGGGANTGGCCGACCGAGCTAGACAGACATATCCGCTTGCTTCCGAGTGGGAGTGGGGTGGCGTGTCAGAATAATTTAACCTTCAATGGAAAGGATTTATTATGGCTTGTAGTAATGTATTCGATGCGTTTGCGATTGCCACCGAGAATCTCGCTGATGAGGTTTATCGCAATGCTTCTTATCGTTCCGTGTGGCTTAATGCTATTCCTCGCGGAACTTTTGAAACGGGTGTGGGAACCACCAAGACTACGTTCGCTATCGAAAATAGCGAACCAACGGATGACACGGAAACGTGGACGGCAATTACCAATACAGAGGTAGCTGGCGGCGGCGACGGCGGTCCATCTGGTTCTTGTGCAAGTACCTACACCGACGTGGAAGTGGGCTATACCAGCCGCACTTATAACCCAGAGGAATTTGCCCTTCGCGGGCCGGTTCTCTGTAAGGATGATCTGATTTACGATCATAACGTGGACACTTTCCTTCGCGCCTATGTGGAGGAAATGACCAAGCGGGCGCAGCGCAGCTGGGAAAAACGATACGAGGCTCTCTATATGAAGTTCGCGTCGAAGCTCTCCGCTGGCAACGGCTTGTCAATCGTGGATGACGAGGGGCTGATTGAGGATATTGCCTTGACGGTATCCACCTCGACCATCACGCANCAGCTGCTTGACCAAGTGGCGGTTGACTTGATTGACCGTGGAGCCACTAACCCAGACAGCAATGGCTGGATTAGCTATGGCGCAGACGGCCCCGTGTTCCCGNTTCTGATCGGGCTGGAAGCCAGCCAGCAGATTGCGCTGAACAACAGCGAGCTGCGGGAAGACTTCCGTAACGCTGAATCCGGTAAGGGTGCGGCATCGGAGCTGATGAGTCGGATGGGTGCTACGAGGTCTATCAAGAACTTCCGGCACGTCCCGAACCTTCGCCCAGCGCGGTTTACCCACGATGGCTCGAAGTACGTTCGTGTTAACCAATACACGATGTCATCGGCCACGAAGGGCAAGAAGGCGGTTATTAATCCGTCTTGGAACACAGCTCCTTACGAGGCAGCTGTCATACTGAACCCGTCTGTGTACACCTCGGAGATTGTCCCGCCGGTGAACTCAGCTGGTGGTGTCAGCTGGAACCCCACCTCCTATATGGGTGAGTGGAAATGGGTCACTGGTGGAAGCAAGATTATGGCTGCCAACGCTGACTGTGAAGACCCGCTGGATAAGCTGGGCCGTCACTACGCAGAGTTTAAACACGCTGCGCGTCCAGAGTTCCCTAGCCACGGGATCACGATCATCTTTAAGCGTGCGTGCGGCACTAGCGGCTCCGTAAGCATTACAGATGTGACAGCTTGCAGTAGCTAAAAACTGTCCAACAGCTGGCGGCCCGTTCAATGACGGGCGGGTCGCCGGTTTTTTTTAATTTAGTAAGTCGAAGCAGTAGAAAACACTTATGAACAATCCAACTATTTATTCTGATGGAGTTTCCAACTCCGTCCAAGACTCCCCTCTCCGCGTTCAAAACAAGATACTTGGCTCGCTCAAGAACTTGGGTGGAACAGCGCAGTCCGTTGGTGCAGCCAGCGGGTTGAAATCAAACACAGCCTCTATCGGAGCCAACACGGCCCGCAAGAGTCTGGTGATGCAGAACACCACAGCGACGGCGTTGTACGTCAAGCTGGGCAGCGGAGCCAGCTCGACCGACTACCACTTTGAAGTCGCCGGAGGCGGCGGGGTGGTGGGGATGGGTGCGACATTGAACGTCACCGGCTATACGGGTGAGGTTTCAATCGACCCAGCCACAAACGGATTCACTTTGGTTGAGTTTGAATAAGGAGAGACTGATATGGGAGCTACACTAGGAGGTTCTGGATTAAACGGGGCAACGATTCACGTTGACCAAACTGTCACCGAGGGTGAAATCGTCACCCAGCTAGTAAACGCCAGCGACGGCCAAGGTCTGCACTTCGACGGTGCGGCTGGCAA
>JGI25134J35505_10001036_pt1 | contig 11031 bp, 10 predicted proteins | sample ETNvirnome_6_100_FD_35505 | JGI IMG/M metagenome (IMG submission 35505) | reverse complement strand
GCCATTACGCCGATTTTGTCTGCCTTGGGTCTTTCGAACGTTCACTTGCACAAAGCCTCTGGGGTTTACGAAACTCACATTCCGGGTTTCAATTTTTGCGTTTTTTCTTGCTTCGATGAGGTCGGTTGGGGTCGTGTAACGCCCGTTTCTGGTGACGTCAACATAGCGTGCTTTCACGGTTCGGTCGTGGGTTCTCTAACGGATATAGACTGGGAGTTGGATGGTGAGGTAGAGACGTCGTTCTTCGATGCGTTTGATTTTGCGTTTTTGGGAGACATTCACCGAAAGCAATTCATGGGTCGCGATAGCAGAGTCGCGTACTGCGGTTCGTCGATCCAACAAAACTTTGGCGAAGCCGTCGAAAAGGGTTATCTGCTCTGGGATATCGACGATCGCGATAACTTTGACGTTTCGTTTCACGAAATCGAAAACGAAAGTCAGTTTGTGACCATTGAGTGGAAAGATGCCATTCAAGATACGCTGGATCATGCAGATATCCCAGCCGGCGCTCGGGTTCGAGTTCAGAGTAAGCGACCGATACAACAAGCAAGCTGGTCACACTTGCGTAACTTTATGAAAGAACACTACGGTGTGAACGAACTTGTGTACGATTTACGAAGAGATCCTGCTCAAGTCATGGATGTTGATACTTCGCCCAATGCTAGGGGCGAGAATTTTAGGGATTTTGCGACCCTATCGAAATACATGGGTGCGTGGCTGGAGTCCATAGATTGTAGCGTTGAGGAATCCGTTCGAGCCGTTGAGTATCTTAAGAAAATACACGATCAGGTGCCTGCCCCTGATTGCTTACGTAACGCTCGATGGTCGATAGACTCCATGCGATTTGACAATCTCTATTCTTACGGGAGAGGAAATCAAATCGATTTTAACACGCTAAGGGGTGTGGTCGGCATTTTCGGCAAGAATCGAACGGGTAAATCGTCGATTCCTGGTACGATTATGTATGGTCTTTTTAACGGTTCCGATCGGGGCGCGATCAAGAACATTCACATCATAAATGCCAGGAAAGATCACTGTAAGGCATCGATTGACATTACGGTTAACGGAACCAGATATCGAATCGAAAGACAGAGCGTTAAAAAGACTACGAAGGCTGGAAAACAACACGCGGTAACACATATGAATTGTTTTCAAATAGATCATACTGGTGAAGTCGTGAAGGATATGTCGGAGGAACAGCGACGGGAGACGGAGAAGATCGTGAGGTCGTTGGTNGGNACCGCGGACAACTTTTTGCTTACGTCTTTCGCATCGCAAGGCGCGATGAATAGCTTTATCAAAGAACGCGCGACCAACAGAAAGTCTATTCTTACATCGTTTTTGGATTTTACCACGTTCGATGAGTTAAACAAAATTACTCGGCAAGATTTAGCGACGTTACGAGGAAAACTATCGGACGTTCAAAAAAGAGACTTCGGTTCGCTGGAACACGAAAAAGTTAAAGACTTGACNGAATCGCAACTCGAATTAAAGACGTACGAAAAACTAAGGANAGAGACGTATAGGAAACTACAAACGGTNCAGTCCAAGTTATCGCAACTTCCGTCTGAACTTGTTACACAGTCTGACGTGGATGCGCAAGAAACCAAGATCGAAGAACTTAAGCAAACGCGTGTCAATTTAGTCGAGGAGAAGGCTAACTGCTTACAGGGGTGGAGAGATAAAAAAGAGAAAGCCTCAGAACTAAGAAACGTAGTAGAGGTTTACGACCCACAAAGACTTAGGGAACAATTACATACTTTTGAGAAAATCGGGAACGAGATCTCTGGATTACAAAAAACGCTATCGGGTAAAAAACAAGCGGAAAGGGTTTTGGAAAACTCTGTTTCCGCGTTGGACGAAGTGCCTTGTGGCGATCTGTTTCCCACGTGTAAGTTCATTACCTCAGCTCACGAATCTAAAACAGATCTAACTAACCTTAGAAACTCGATGGATGAGGTAAGATCTAGGTTGGTTGAGTTTTCGAGTGCCNTAAGTGAGGAAGACATCGTCGCACTTCGTGAGAATCTTGAGAAAATCGACGCGATTAACGAGAAGGCAGATGCGATCGAAAGGGACATAAAAAACTCTTTGGGAAAGGTGAATCTTTACGACGAAAAGATNAAGGTTACCGAAGACCGCATTTCGTTTGAAGAGACATGTTTGGAAAAAATGCTCGAACACGTTTCCACAGACCCCGAAAACAATATACTCGATGAGTTGAAGGTCGAGAAACGTAGCCTCGAAGACGTTTCTAGAGATCATGACAGTAAGTGCATCGCCATGGCGAAAGCGGTAGGCAGGTTACAGAGCGAAATAGAACAACTTCGACAGGAACGGGAGCGTTTCGATAACTTGACTTCGGAGTGGAGAATCGTCGAGCTGGTTTCGGAAGCGGTCTCCAAGAAGGGAATTCCGTTGAGNATTTTGGGTCGCAAGCTGCCACAGGTGAACGAAGAAATCGCCCAAATCTTACAGGGTTGCACGGGGTTTACCGTCGAACTTGAGGCCGATCAAGAATCCAACGCGATGGACATTTACATTAACTATGGTGATTCTCGTAGGATAATTGAGTGTGCATCGGGTATGGAAAAAATGATGGCATCGTTAGCAATTCGCGTTGCACTCATGAACCTGACCGCGCTTCCACGGTGCGATCTTCTCATCATCGATGAGGGCTTCGGCGCTTTGGATGAGACGAATGTCGAAGCGTGTAGCGGTTTGTTACACAATCTAAAGAAATGGTTTAAATCGATTTTGGTCATCTCTCATGTTGATGCGGTCAAAGACTCTGTGGATAACGTCATTGAGATTTCCAAGAGAGGGCAGGATTCATATGTCAATACATACGAGTGAAGAAAACAAATCTCCCAAACCAAGAATACCCGACGCGTGTCCCGTTTGTAAAGTATTGCTAAGGTCCCTAGACTTGAAGGTGTACGAACGTATCGAGGTCTGTGCAGACTGTGAGATGCATTTCGTGCAGTTAAATAGTGATGCATGGAATGAAGGCTGGCGACCTGATTCTACTCAAGTATCAGACAGATTAGCAAAACGTAGGGAAGAACCCTTCTTCTATCGAAATGAGAAGTATATTTAACTAATAGCAAGATACGAGGTTTAGATGCTCAACATAGAAGGCGTACGAGCTTTTTCCCAAGTTGTGGATTACACGTTTGGTGGTTCTAATGGTCAATACAAGATTTCATCTCATATGCAGGAAGACAAGCTGGAAATGAGATACAAGTCTATTTTCCAATTTGCTGATCATGATTCTCTTAAGTTACAGACCATGAGACTTGAACAGGAATCAGAGACTCTCATCAAGGAGGTTGTCAAGAAAGCCAAAGGCGCATATGATGGTGCTGCTGGAGGGGCAAAACTAAAGCCAAAGCTTTTAACTGATAGTGATGATGTGCAATTAGTGGGAACCGCGATTCACTCCCCTAGGCGCACTGCGTATTATACAAGAATTATGATGTATAAACTGGGCTAAAGATGAAATGCCACCAACATCTAAACAAAGGCAAATAAAAGAAATAGTAAAATGTGGTAAAGACCCAGTTCACTTTTTCAATAAATATGTAAAGATTCAACATCCAACTCGTGGTCTTATTCCCTTTAAGACGTACGATTTTCAAAATGATTGTGCAAACGCTTTTAATGAGCACAGATTTAATATCATTTTGAAATCTAGGCAGCTTGGGTTATCAACTCTTTCAGCTGCTTATGCGGTGTGGTTGGCTGTATTTTACAAAGATAAGAGCATCCTTGTGATCGCAACTAAGCTTGCGGTCGCGATGAACTTCATTAGAAAAGTCAAAATAGTTCTTCGTAACATGCCAAAATGGTTGTTGCTTCCTGACCTCGTGGAAAACAACAAACAGAGTGTTTTATTTTCTAACGGAAGCCAAATTAAAGCAATTCCAACCTCTGAAGATGCCGGTCGTTCCGAGGCGTTAACGCTTCTCATCGTGGATGAGGCTGCGTTCGTTAGAAATTTCGATGAAGTTTATACCGGGTTATACTCGACGCTTCAAACAGGCGGTCGCGCCATCATTCTATCGACGCCCAACGGCGTGGGTAACATGTATCACAAGCTTTACGTTGACGCTGAAGCTGGGTTAAATCAATTCAACGCAATAAAACTACTGTGGGACGTGCATCCGGATCATGACGATGAATGGTTTAAAGCCGAAGCGAAAAACATGACAAAGGTGCAGGTTGCACAAGAGTTAATGTGCGATTTTGCAGCTAGCGGCAACACTTTTTTGCAATCAGGGGATATAGAGTATATGCGTCACAGCATAAGGTCACCCCTGGAAAAGTGGGGGCCTCAGGCAGGTGTGTGGATGTGGAAATACCCACGCAATGATCGCAAATATATCATAAGCGCTGATGTGGCCCGAGGTGATGCATCCGACTATAGCACCTTCCACGTGATTGACATAATGGAGAGCGAGATAGTTTGTGAATTCAAGGGAAAATCACCACCAGATGAATTTGCCATCGTGCTCGCAGAGGCAGGTCGTAAGTATCTGGACGCTTTGTTGTGCCCCGAAAACAACTCGTACGGTTACGCGTTGATCATGAAACTGGTGGAGCTGGATTATCCCAACTTATATTACGCCAAGGAAAGTGATCGTTACGCGACGTATGACAATAACAACATTAGCAAGATAGGCTTTCAAACAAACGCAAAAACGCGCCCACAGATTCTAACGAAATTAGAAGAAACATTGAGGTGCAAACAGGTCAAATCTTATTCGTCTAGATTGTATGATGAGTTAAAAACGTTCATTTGGAAAAACGGTAAAGCTCAAGCACAAAAAGGTAAGAATGATGACCTAGTTATGTCACTGGCAATTGGGGTGTGGTTATATGACACCACGCCTGCTTTAACGCAACAGGGACAAAGCTTAATGAATGCTATGATGCAGGCTTTTGCGGTGAATTCTACCGGTGATGAACCACAAAGAAACCCATTTGTTAACAGTATCTATGATTTTAGATATGATACATCGACCCCAGTGTTGGTGGGTGAGGATCCGGTTGCAAAACCATATAAAGATGCACCTTGATTTTTGGTGGTTGCTAAAGTAAGGACAGAGAATGGCTGAACAAGAAAGTCTTTTTAATAGACTGACAAAGCTCTTTAGAAGCGGACCCACTGTTAGGCGAAGGGTCAAGAATTACAAACCCACCACGACAGGTGAAAGACTGGACGTGTTTGGTTATGGCGCCAACAACGTCTATAACAATGCAATGAGCGCGTACGGTACGTTCGATCGGATGAGCCGATACAGTGATTTCAGCGAGATGGAAGCGACTCCTGAAATCGCGAGTGCATTAGACATCTATTCAGAGGAGACTGTTTCTGTGGATGAGAAGGGTTATTCACTTCACATCTATAGCGATAACAGAAAGATACAGGAGATTTTAGAGAACCTGTTTTTTGATATTCTAAACGTTGAATTCAACCTGGTGATGTGGGTTCGCAACCTGTGTAAGTACGGTGATTTCTTTCTATTCATAGAAGTTGATCCTGAGTACGGTGTTACAAACGCGTTCCCAATTCCGATCGCGGAAATTGAGCGCGAAGAGGGGTTTGATGTAGAAGACCCAGCCGCTGTTCGCTTTAGGTGGATTGCCAATGGGAATCAAACGCTTGAAAACTGGCAGATCATACATTTCAGGCTTTTGGGTAACGATGCGTTTTTGCCGTACGGTTCCAGCGTTCTTGATAGCGCTCGTCGTATCTGGCGCCAGCTGATCCTCATCGAAGATGCGATGCTCGTTTACCGCATCATCCGTGCTCCTGAACGACGGGTGTTTTACATTGACGTTGGAAACGTTGCACCTGAAGACATTCCAAACTACATGCAACAGGCACAGGATAACCTGAAGAAAAACAAGGTTGTCGATAAAGATACGGGCAGGGTGGATTTACGATACAATCCTTTAAGCGTTGATGAGGACTATTTTCTACCGGTTCGTGGATCTGAATCGGGAACAAAGATTGACTCCCTTGCAGGAGGTACGAACACAGCTGCGATCGAGGACGTAGAGTACATCCAAAAGAAACTGTTTGCTGCACTTAAGATTCCTCGTGCGTATCTCGGTTACGATGAAGATATCGGCTCCAAGGCAACACTGGCTCAGGAAGATATCCGTTTTTCTCGCGCGATCCAGAGAATCCAAAAGACGGTTTTGGCAGAGCTCAATAAACTGGCGATCATTCACCTGTATTCTCACGGTTTTACAGATGAAGACCTCCTGGATTTTGATCTCAAGCTTAGCAATCCCAGTTCCATTGCACAGCAACAAAAGCTTGAATTGATCAGCACGAAATTTGACATCGCCTCGAAGGCGCCTGAAGGTGTTGTTGATCGTAATTGGATTAGAAAGAATGTCATGGGTCTGACCAATGCAACAATTGAAGAGGTTGAAAAGGGCCGTGAGGAAGATAAACTTAGGGACATGGAACTCGAAGCAATTACGCCTGAGGGTGGTGGGGAGGACCTCGGCGGTGAGCTCGGTGGTGAGGATCTTGGAGCTGAAGTGGGTGGAGAAGAGGGGGGATTGTTCGCGGCAGATAAATCAGATGCTCCGCTCTTGATCGGACTCCCAAGTATGATCGGCACCGTCGATCCAGATGGTGATGAAGATGACGATGAAGACGAGCTCATATTTTCGATCGATGATGAAGACGCACCCGCCAAAGCACAAGCTCAAATTTTAAACGTTTTTAATGAACCCATCAAGAAAAAGAGGAGAGCGACGGGCCCTGCCTCGATTGGAATGCCTGATTTTGCAAAAATGACAGCTGTGGGACGGAACGCAAGACCACAAGATTCAATGTCTAGGCCTTATGATAGAGATTCCTTGAAAGGGTTTGCCAGGTTGGGTGAAGACACCAATCCACTAGAGAGTTTTTACGAAAAGAAAACTAGACAACATGCTGTTATGACAAAAGAACTTGAAGCAATGATATCGAACATGAATGCCAGCCTAAATATAAATGCANGTTCTTTGCTAAGCGAATCGGAGAACACAGAAGATGAGTAAGGGTCACAANAAAAAAAGAAATGTCGGTCTCATTTATGAGCAAGTGATCAAGCAATCTGTTTTGGCAATCACAGAAGATAGACCAGAAGATGCAAAGGTATATACGGAATTTTTAAAGCGACATTTTGTTAAGGGCTCTGAGCTGTTAAAAGAATTTAAGCTTTTTAACGCAATCCTTGCTACAAACGGTGTGTCTGAAAAGGTTGCAGACAGGGTACTGGAACTTGCTTGTGAGTCAACAAGGAACATCAATGCTGGTAAGCTAGCGAAGGAAAAAGGTGTGTTTATTAATGAAGCAAATAGGCTATTCGGCAAAAACGCTTTATTTGCGGTTCCGGTTGAAAACTTTAGGGCACTTGCGACTGTTCAATCGTTGTTAAATGAATGGAAGGTTCCTGGTACGCTCTTTCCGGCCGATACTGCACGTTATGAAAACCAGCTAAGGGAATTTATGATGCTTGAACCACGTCCTTCATCACTGCAAATAGTTGAAGGCATCGATGACGTTAGTGTAAAAATGTTTCACAAGCGATTTGATGATTCCTATGATGACAAATTCATTCAATCACAAAAAGATTTTTTACGTAGTTTAACGTTTGGACAACAAGATGAAGTATCAGATCTGATTTTGGCAACCAAAAAGANGGTTTTGGAATTATTGTTAGAACGACAAANTACTGAAGAAAACTCTGTCTTACGAGAAAAATACACCTCCGTGCGTGAGAANATTCAAAGACTAGATCCCAGTGATAGCAGTGCGCTCGCTCGGCAATTAACGATGTTACAGCTTATCGATGAATTGGAGGATGGAAATGAGTGACGCTAGACTGCTTACGTCTTGGCAACCTTTTGAGTACAATGTAGAGAACATCAAGGAGTCGCGCGCACAATACGGTGGCAAGATCCTTATGAAGGGAATTTTACAAAAAGCCGATACGTTAAACCAAAATGGAAGAATCTATCCCAGACCCATTTTAGAACGCGAGGTAAGAAACTATCAGAAATTCATTCAGGAAAACCGAGCGCTTGGTGAGTGTGATCATCCAGACACTAGCGTCGTTGAACTGAAGAACGCCTCCCACATTATTCGTGAAGCTCATATGGATGGTGATATTTGTTACGGCACGGTAGAGTTATTGGACACGCCCTCGGGTAAAATTCTCCAGCAACTCGTTGAGGCGAATGTGACGCTTGGGATTTCTTCTCGTGGTGTTGGTTCCACGAGACACGAAGGAGATTACCAGGTTGTTCAAGATGATTTTCAACTGATCTGTTGGGATTTTGTTTCTGAGCCTTCAACACCTGGTGCATTCATGATGCGAGAAGGCAGGGAAATAAGTCCGAAAGAATTGCGACAGGTTTTTACTAAGTCCGATAGGTTGTATAGGATTTACAACGAAATCATTGGATGGAAATAATGGCAAAGATGTCCAGAAGCATGCTTAAGGATCTAATCAAAGAATGTCTGGTAGAAGTCTTACAGGAGGGGTTAGGTTTTGATAACGTTATATCTGAACGTGCTGCTAAACCCAAACGATCTCTGCATCAATCCATGGGCTTAGGATATGCTGATCGTCCACCAAAACGACGAAAGCATCCCATACTCGATGCACCTGCACTAAGAGAAAACGCACCACCCAGTTTATCACACAGGGTGCCCAACACAATAGCTAGCGTATCAAACGACCCAATTATGCAAGCGCTGCTGGAAGATACCGCCCAAAGCACGTTGCTTAATCAAGATCAGGCAGAAAACCACCGCGGCATTCAACCTCAATCAGACATACCGTTGGACGCCCTTGGTTTAATGGGTGCCAATCCGAGCACTTGGGAAACGCTAGCATTCACAAATCTTCAGGATTCTGATAAGATAAAGCTTGAGTAAGTTGATAGATATTAATGTGGAGGCACGCAATCCAATGAAGAAACGTATGACACCCCGTCAACTTAGAAAATTTATTTTAGATGAAGCCAGGTTCTTGTCAGAAACCCTAGAACAAGGCAAAAATGATACCGGTAAGGTAGTTGCCAAAGAGGTTGATGCCGATAAGCTCGCAAAGACTCTTGCGAAAGATGTTAACTTCATGAAGGCTCTTAAGATTAAAGAGAACAGACTGAAGAGAAGGCTCGCTAAAATCACTGAAGCAAAGAAGGTTCTACGAACTAGAATCATGAGGAGATTGGTGTAAAAATGCCCAGCGTGAAACAAACAACAGTAGATCCCGCTGCGACAACATCAGGAATGGGAAGCAGCAGCACAGAGCTGATGACGGAACTTTATCCTGGGTCTCCTATTCACAATGGGACAATGACAAGAGACAGCGTTCAGGAACAAGGCGAGCAACTCATTAACGGGCTTGTTCAGAATGGCATGGGTCTCCCGTCGTTTAGTTTAGAGTTTAATGGAATTGACAGCGGCGTTTCTCCCCCCGATCAAGATGTTACGACGGGTGGTGGTGGGTTACCTGCATCACCATGGGTTCCCAACCCTGCATCTCCTGGGCCGGGAAGCCAGAATCCTACAGATATTCCCGCACCCCCTGATGGGTTTGGTATGACGCCAAATGGCGATACGTATGGTGTTGGTGCTGGTGCACTTACTAATCCTAAGGATACCTCACAAGAAATCGCCACTGCAAAGCTTGGTATGTTTGGGTTAGGCACAAGCAAGCCACAGTAAAGAAATGAGCCATAACCCTGACGGAACTTATACAACGTTTCCACAGATGGATGCCCGTAACGATTTAGGTTACGGGCGTACTCGTTTAAAGTTTTCAAAACCCAGGGTTCAAGGTTCTGCTTATCCATACTCCATGACGGACGAGGAAGAAGAAGAATCCGAAGGGATCGCTGACATAGAAGTTACAGACGTTCCTGTTGAGTTTGATTCAAAAACCCAACGTTTTATGCCTGTTACTGATTTCTACGCAGCTGCGGGTACAGATCCCTTTTACTTCGCGGGCGCCGCGACTAAAATAAAGGAAGAGTTGGGTAAGTACGTAAAAGGTGGGGGTGGCATCGGTGTGACGCTTCCTGCCGGTATCGGTTCTTCAATATCAGGTTTTCGTACAATCACAAGACCAACTGGTACCAAGCGCGGTTGGTCACAAGCACCAGAAACTGATGAGGAAACACCTCCGAAATACAGGCTTACTGATTTTTTAGACAGCGATGATGCAACAGTTAGAAGATTTGTTCGAGCAATTTTAGCAAAAGAGCGAAGAGTTAATGAACCTTAAGGGTTTTTTGTCCTTCTTTATTGATATTTACATGTAGTGGTGGGAGAGCATGTCACAAAATATGTATGAACAAGCAATTCTTGATGCGCAAAACCTTAAGCGCATGGCGGAAGAGACTGCGAAGAACGAATTAATAAAAGCAATCACTCCACAAATCAAAGAGATGATTGAGAAAGAAGTCTTTTCAGATTTAGCCGGGGTGAAAACAACCCTGAATGAATCCGTTAAAGAAGAAACTGTGTCGGTTGAGGAAGAAGATGGGGAAGGTAAGCCCATGCTTCTTGATGAAGAAGAAATTAATGAAACAGATCTTAAGGCTCTTGCCAATCTGGTGCGATTGAGTTCACCACACACAAGAAAGCAACTTTCTGAGTCACTGCGAGCGGTTCGTAAAAAGCTGGCTCGGATGGTGGTCTTGTCTGAAAGCGTTGATTCGACCCGCTTAGATCACAATTTACGCATGGTTTTTTTGGGGAAACTTAACACCATAATCAAGGAAACGTTGCAAATCCGCCGCGAGGCGATACTTATTAAGGAATCTGGCGATGATCAGATCTATAACAACGTTGAAAAAACATTACAGGAGATAAAAGCTATGGCACGTCGATTAAACAGAGGAGTCTTTTCTAAGCTCTTCGAAGCGATGCCGACCAGCGCTGCTTCGGCTGCGGTTGGTGGTGTGATGGGGGCGGCGGGCTTGGAAGAAGACCCTGAAGGGCTTGAT
>JGI25134J35505_10001026_pt1 | contig 11048 bp, 8 predicted proteins | sample ETNvirnome_6_100_FD_35505 | JGI IMG/M metagenome (IMG submission 35505) | reverse complement strand
GAGCCAGTAAAAAGTGAAGACCAAATGCATAATGAGTGGGTAGAATGGATAGAAAATCCAAATTATTCTCCTGATGCTAGAAAAGAAATTATTAGAGCAGATATTCCCAACTTTGATCCAGTAAGATCAAAAATTGAGTTTGCAAATGCGAAGGATTATATTTATGAAGAAAATACTGATACTTTTTCTGAGAGAACTGGAAAAGACTTAAAAGTATTCGGGCCGAAATTTAAGATTGTAGAGTTTAAAGAAACCAAAGTTGGCGATACTCTTTACATGCCTTATGATAAAAGATATGATCCTGAATTAAAAAAATTTGTGAATGTTATGGCGCCAAAAGACTGGTGGAATTTTACTACCAAGCTGGATGAGAAAGGTCAATATTCTAAAATTCCCAGAAAAGATAGTGGCGCAGAAAGAGTATATCCTTACCATCCTAAAACTGATCTTAAAAAGTGGGAAACTTATGTAAACTCATTGAAAAAAATTGACCCAAAAGCCAGAGATCATATTAGAGAAGATTTTGATAATTGGGCTAAGTTTAATTTTGAAGACGGATTTCCAAACGCAGAAGTAGGTAAGAAAGCATGGGATGTATATCGCAAGATGGTTATGTCAAACTTTCTTTACGAACCTTACGCTCAATTTAAAAATGCAAATGATAGAGTAAAACGTGAATCTCTTTTGGCAAGCAAAGGTATGCCTCAAGATCAGCTTGATCAATTTAAAGATATTTCTCCCGATGGTAGTATCGAGTTTATAGTAGTGGATGACATGCCAAGCGGCTTACACAAAACAAACGCAAAAGGTGTTAAACACGAAAAATTTTATACTACTAATGATGGCAAAACTATTAGTGGTGAAGATTATTATGGAAGCGAAATTGATGGCTATCTTGTATTTCATACAGATTTGTATAAAAAACTTTTAGAGGTAAATGGATTTGACACTTCTACATCGCGCCTAAAACCTTCGATAGCTGCTTGGATAGATGGAAAGTTGTTTCTTGTAAAGGGAGGAGTACATACGCCTCATACTAAATATGATACTGCTATGGGTGCCAAGAATCGTGGAATTGTAATGATCAGCGCTGCCAAGATTGTTCCTGATAAAAAGAATATATATCACGCACAGGGAATTAAGGATAAGGATGGTAATGTTACTTATGAATTTCGTAAACACGGTACCAATAAAAAGGTTAAGAATCCTAAAACTGTAAAAATAAAGTTAGAAGATTTGCGTATTGATTACGGTGTAAAGGAAGACTCTCATGCGCTTGAGCCTCAATCAATAAAAAAACCGTTTCATGTTTTATTAAACGAGTTGCAGATACCTAGAGAATCTTTTGATTCTCTTATGGATAAAGTTTTTGCTCCTAATATAGAAGGGGTAAAAGAAGCAAATGAAATTGTTAAAGCTTTATCAGTAGACAAAGATACGCCTATACCAAGAAATTTTAATATAGGCGATATTGGGGATGCGGAGTTCACCTATCTGATTAACAATTCATATCATCCGCTTTATGAACGATTGCTTATGCACGTGGTTAAAGAAACCAAGTATAATGAATATATTGATTCTTTTGGCGATGAACAGAGTCTTATAGAATTAACGGACTATACAACCAGATTACAAAGATGGGCGAAATACAGCGATTTTAACCCCATAGTGTCCATGATAGAGCCTGAATTGTATCAATCTATGATACTTAGGTATCGGAAAAATAAGTATATGTATCCTAAATGGAAGTATTCAGCACATTCCTGGGTTGCAGGAAATGATCCAGTTACCAAGCTAATACATGGATCGGTAAAAAATGGTACATTTAAGGCTGGTTATTCTTTGCGGGATATGCCTATAAAGTGGGGTGAGACAGGAAAAGATTCTACGCTTGGAGANTTATGGGATGAATATCAAAAAGCGAAAAAGCAGAAATCCAGTAACGTAGAAGAGTTGGAAGATTATCTTGAGATAGCTTTAATGCGTGTACCGTCACCTGCTGTAAGTGGTACAAGAATACTTCGTTTTGATGGATTTATTGAAAATACTGAAGGCGTTAAGGATCATGGAGTTTATATGCATCCTAAAGATCATTTTTATATTGACGGTGCAGATGTAGATGGTGACCAAGTATTTATTTATCAAGGGTTACCTAAAGCTTTTCGTGAAGCTGTGAAAGCCAATCGAAATGAAAATGCAATAAAGATTGATGGTAAATGGGCGCAATATCCGATAAAGGCAGAAGAATTTAATGAACTATATGGAACTGGCCCAATTCCACCGTTTATGGCAAGCAAAGTAAGCCAGTATCTTCCCTTTGCTTTAAGAAAAGCCGGCATGTCATCTTATATTGGTAAGAAACAGATGGGAGCTGTAGTTAATGCAAAAACCATATTGAACTTTATGACTGCTGATATTATTAAAAATCATGACGGCAAGATGAAACTTGATTTGGTAAAAGGTGGTAAAAAATATGGTACTGTATATCTTGAAACTTCAGAAAAGCAATTAGATGATTCAAAAGGTTATAGGAGACAATCTGCAAGAGAAGCAACGCCAAGAACTGCTGATAGTTCTGAATTTTGGGAGATGTTGTCACCTTTAGAAATGAGAGAAGTTCTTNTTAAGAGTTCTTTTTCCAATATTAGAGCAGTAGATACAAAGGGTAAAAAATTTGATTTTAAATATAATGATATTATTAATACTAGTTACGGTGATTTATATGAAGTAAACAATAAGCTGTTTGGTAAAAATTGGAATAGTGGCAAACAGTGGAGTATATCAGAAGTGCAGCAAGCTATGCAGAATGCAACTTCTACAGAATATCGTATGAACTCTCTTCTCTGGTTATCCAATAAAATGGCAAGCAATAATATTGATATACGATATATACGCGGTAATAAGGCTTGGAGAAATCTTATTAATACTTGGAATGAAGCATGGAAAGATCCTAATGCAAAAAAATATCTTATTCGTAAAAAATTAAAGATTACTCCTGTTTATCTTGAAACAAATAAAAAGGAATTGCAAGATAGAATAGATAAGCTTGTAGATGATAATCCAGATTTAACAAAAGCACCGATGGATATTGAACTATTAAAAGTAATGGGACTTAGAAAAGATCCAACTTTAGATCCCAGGTGGCAAAAGCTATTTGACCAAGCCAAAGAGGATGGGTTGGTGGTTCCTCATGAACCCCTAAAAGAAGCAAAATTATTACTAAATGATGCTTTAGATTTATATAGTGCTATTAGAATATCCCAAAAAGGTGAAATATTATACAATGCTATTATAGATGCTGGTGGAACAGAAAAAGAAGCTATGGATTTTTTGGGGCTATTAGCTGAAGAAGCTACTGTAACTAAAATAAACTGGCGTAATTCACGTATGGGGAATAAAGGGAAATTTTTACCCATGAAGTATGTGATTTTTGATGTAGAAAAGACGATGAAAGAAGTAAAGCGTGAGATTCATGAAAAAGCTAAAGAGCTTGGTATTCTTCCTAAAAATGCTCTTGATTATTATCATTACTATACGATGGGTACTTTATATCCACAACCGTACACAAGTCAGCAATCTAAAAAAATTATACGTGATTGGCTTAAAGAAGAAACAGCGAAACCAGCAATTGAACAAAACGAGAATATGATTGATTATTATAAAGATGCTCTTGATAAATGGAGCAAATTTTATAATAAAACCAGCTTTAATCGTTTTCCAATGGAAACCAGGGAAGTCCCCGAACGGATTAAAAAAGATTTTATGGCAGGGTTTGCTAAAACCTGGGATATGATTCGATCCGATAAACCGTTGGGTAAAACAGAAATATTGAAAGGAGAAGAATTAAGCCCTGAAACCGTTAAACCTGGAGAAGGGATTACGAAATCACAAAAGGAAACTGAAGTAAAACTTGTTTTAGAGAGGCTTTTTGATGATGTATTTAAAGGAAAAAAAGTAGAAGACATTCCAGCAGATAAAATACCAGAAGATATACCGCGCGTACTAAAGAAACTTGTTGAGGATTTAAAAGCTATGCCGCAGGATGCTGCATTACGTGTTGAAGAAGGATTTATTCAATACAGTCTTGAAGCATATGGAATTGGTAAAAAAATATCTAATGCTACTTATAGAGATCTTCGAAACTTTCAGAGATTTATTAGTAGAATGAGAATTGCAAGCGCAACTGAACCGCGAGTAAAAAAACTTTATTACTATTTGTTTCCCGAACGGCTTGGGGAAAAACAACTTTCTTATGATATGAGTCAGGTATATAAAAAAACCGTTCCTTATGATGCTGGTAAAAATAAAGCAGGGTTTATTGATGTACGACTTCCTTTTAGTTCATATCAATATTTGAATGAATCATTTAATCAGATTTATAATCTTGAAAATATAGACAAGGAATATAGTCAGGAATATATCCAACGTTATTATGGTTGGAGAGATCAGATCCTAGGCAAAGAAAATGGACATACTGAATTTGCACAATTACATAGAGCTGCAATATCAAGAAAATTAAAAGATTCCGATGTTGGTAAGCAAGGAAATGCAGAATCAAAAGCCAAGCGCAGAGAGGAGTATAATAAACTATGGAAAGAAAACGAGCCTTTTTATAATGAGTTAAAAGATAAAATATATAAAATTACTGAGAAAGGCAAGACAGTTGAAAAAACTGGTGAAGAAGTAATGGATTGGATTGTAGAAAAACATGAAGGATTTTTTAATAATACATACAAAAAATGGGTTACTTCTAATATTGATTGGGGTAAAATAGACGATAATCATGTATATGGTAAAAAAGATGAATTAGTTGAGTTTACCCCAAGTGGAAGATTAAAAATCGAAAAGATACAGAAGAAATTATTTGATGCTGCATCCTTTGGTAATCAAAAACAAGTTCGTTATTTAATTAACAATACGTCTCTTTCCGTTGATCTTTTAAATCGTATACAGTATGAAATAGGTCTTGAAGCTCAAATAGCAAAAAAGAAGCTAAAGCCCGAATCTAAAGAAGCGCAAAAATATCGAGAAAATAACAGAAAAAGATTTACTATAGATAAAATTACTGGTAAAGAAGAATGGCGACCTTCTGCATATACATCCATTGGTGAGGTGAAGGGGTTTTATTGGCCTCATACAAATCATCGTGCTACAAGAAAAAGTCGAAGAGAAGTACAGAAGTTTATAGGAGAACAAATAGCATTATTAAAAGATGAAGCTGGGCGTTATGCCGATGATCTTTTAAATGGTGTTGTTGAGTCTACTGAAAAATATAAAATTAAGCAGCGCTGGATGGCTAGCAAAGGAATTAAGAACAGTAGAGAACTTTTTTTAAGGGGGAAAATAAGTAAAGAAGAGTTTGTAGATCGGTTTGTAGCAAAACAAGAAGTAGATTTTGAACAATTTTTAGGAGGTCGCGGATTAGAAGATGGCGGTGCCAGTGAAACTGCAATAAAATGGCTTTTAGCAAGTAAAAGTGAACGAAGCATGTTGGATGATATTGGGTTTCGCGATCGACCAGGAACCGGTAAGGCGAGAGGTGACACTCCAATGCCAGGTTTTAGTTTAGATTTTGATGTAGCAGAATATTACTCAAATCAATGGGTTTCTTCTTTTTATCGAAATTTAACGTCTCTTATATCACATAGAACAATAGAAAGGTTTACCAATAAAAATGTTCTTTTAAAAGGGAGTGATATGCAGGAGTGGGCAAACTTTATGAAGATGTATGCACGCGATGTAATGGGTTATACATCTGCTTTCTCATCAGATATTATTGGATTACAGGAACCTGTACTAAAACGTTATCAAGATTTCGTTGAAAGAGTTGATAAGAAAAAAAAGAAAGGCTATGTTACTGGCGAAGAATTAAAAGAATATGATTATGTAAAAGAAATTTTAAAAAAAGACAAAAGATTAAAGAAGATTCGTAAAACAGCTTATTTTTGGTTAAGCGATGATAATATTTCAAGCAAATTAGAGTGGGTTGCTTTCAAATTGGGGGGAAAGAAAACCCCTAAATTGCCTTTATTAGGTGAATTGCCAAAATCTCCAGAAGCAAGAAAACGTGTTTTAATAGATGCAGCCAAGAAAATAGGGGCTTTTGATGCAAAATGGCAGCTTATCTCATTGTTGTCCCATCCAAAAACAGCTTTAGGCAATTTAATGGGAGGAAATGTAAACACTATTTCACAAAATGGTTTACGTCATTTTACTCGCACTAAAGACAAAGCATTTTTATATAATATTTTTAAAGGAGCAAAATTACAGGATGGGACGGAAGCTACTCCAGATAATATAAGTGTGTGGTTAAATAGATTTGCAGAAGAGTCTGGTGCAATAGAATCCTTTATTGTTTCTGAGGCAGGTTTAGAGCGGGGATTTAGAGGTAAAAAAGTAAAAGGTTTTTTGAATGAATTTGTTAATGAGCTTAAAAAAGATTACAGTATGTCCGATCAATCATTGGTGGATTTGGCTAAAAAACATGGTATCAATAGGGCTTTCGTGGATGGCGGTGCTTGGTTTATGCGTAAATCAGAACGGTCTTTACGTAGGGATTCATTTCTTGCCCATTATCTCAATAATTATGAAATACTTTCTGATATAATACCAAATATAAAATTTGATAATCCATATTTACTTCGAATGGCAACCGAAGGCGTAAGAGCTACACAGTTTTTATATCATTCTAGCGCCAGACCAGCTTTTTCAAGAACTACTACTGGAAAAATTCTTACTCGTTTTATGCCGTTTGCATGGAATTCTGTAAGATTCAGACGACTTGCTTATCAACGCGCAGCTACTTATAATTTTGATTTAAACACAATACCTGGAAAAAGGTTTCAGCGTATTTTAACATTAGATGCTTTTACTTTTGCGCTTGCCAATATATTTGTATCATCTATTTTTGATTCTGCTATGCCTCCGCCAATGTCTTATATGCAGGATACTGCAGACTGGTTATTTGGAGATGAGAAACAAAGAGAACGTGCATTCTTTAATCAGTGGCCACATCCGGCACTTGCTCCTTTATCAACTGTTACCGGTCCTTCATTAAGATTTGTTCTTGGACCGACAAAAGCTCTTATAAACAATGATTGGGAACCATTTCTAAATTATCAGCTTTGGACTTGGGCGCCATTTGGCAGANTTGGAAGAAGCCTCTATAGAACAGCAGAGANACCTGAAATGTGGGTTGAAGAGATGACTGGTATTCCTATTCATAGGGCATCGCAAATGTTGAAAAAAGCGCGGAAGGAAAAAGAAGAAGAGGGGGAACACAGCCTTTAATTGACATATTGTATACGTCTCATCAGATTTATGGTAGAGATTGCAAAAAGTAAATATACTTTTTTCTTTTATTTTTTATATATTTTAATCTATCTTCTCCTGTAAGGAATTAGTCTTAGCGTCGTTCGGGACGACGAGGTCGAAGGTTCGAATCCTTTCACCCCGACTAAAGACAGAAATAGAGTTCAGTAACCAATCCTAATTGTTTGACAGCAATATGACAGTAAATAATGCTTAAAAAAAACCTGTATAAGGGTCGGAACGGTTATATTTATTATCGTAAAACAATTCAAGGGAGGTGTATTCAACTTCCAGCCCATACAAAATCAGAAGCTATAGCAAATAAATTGCATTCTGCATTAGAATACCAAGTTTTAAACGAATGTTTTAATCCTACAGGTAAAAATAGATACCTTACGTTTAGAAAGTTAATAAATGAATATCTTGCTTATGATCATATGTGGACTCCAAACAGTAGGGATATGACAACAAGGGCTTTGTATTATTTTATAACTAAAGGTATTCCTGAAAATCAAAACAGCGCTGCTATTATACGCGGTCGGGTTAACAATTGTATTAACTGGGGCTTAAAAAACAATATAAAGACAGATCAGGCTAAGTTCACAAGTCTTATAAAAAGTATTCCCAGGAATCGTGTTTTTGATGATGCTGAAATGTATCTTATTTTAAATAGGATGCAGTCTGAAGATTTCAGAGAGTTTGTTAAGTTTGCTTATTATACCGGAGCGAGAAGGGGAGAACTGGTTGATTTAAAGGTTCATCAGTTTAAACCTCTTTATTTTGAAACAACTGGAAAAACAGGGGAAAGGCTTGTAAGGTTAAACAGACAAGCAAGGGAGGTATTATCTAATAAGGAAGGTATGTGGGATTACAAAGAAGATTATATAACTCATCATTTTAAAAAAGAACTTCGCAGGCTTGAAATAGTAAATGGGAGATTCCATGACCTGCGTAGAACTTTTGGTTATAATTTAATTGTTAAAAAGAATGTACCTATATATAAGGTAAGCAAACTGTTGGGGCATGCGCTTTTATCTACAACTGAACGACATTATGCTCCTTTACTAGTTGTCGATGTTGAAGAATTTGAATTGCCATAAGGATGAAAAGTAACCCCCTTTTTTCAATTATGCATACTTTCTATCGCATTGTGAAAAATACGATTTCTAAATCCACATATTGTTGAAGATAGACTAGGTACTTTTCCTACTTCTAGCCCTCTTTTTGTACTCTCGGTTGGATTTTAACTTCCTTTTCTTTTTACAGTCGCTGCAATATTTTTCATTATGAAAAGAAGATGGAAAGCCTTTATGGCATTCTCTGCATTTTCTTAACTTGGTAGATACCCTTAACTGTTCTTCATATTTTACAACAGCTTCTTCAGCTTGTTTGCTGGAATTTCTACTTCCTCTTATTTGTCTGATAATAATATCTTCAAAGTATTTACAGCTTTCTTTATCAACTGTACACTTATCCTGTGGTAATTCATCATCAATATATTGTTGTAAATCAGGAGTAATGGTTATTGATAAACATCTGTTGTTCCAGTAATTAGCACATTCTTTTTTTGCCAAGCTTTTAGAATTCATCTTCGCACTCCTTACAGGTTATTTTATCACATGGAATTCCTCCGAAAATTTCTTTTGATAAATATGTGGTAATTTTCTGTTTACGTGCATTTAACATATGAGACCAGTACCTTTTACATTCTAAACAAAGATAGGGCGGGTACTTGCTTGAAGCCTTTTCCCGCCAACTATCTATTATTTTATCAGTAGAAATTATTTTTAGGTCTATCCATTCATCGGCATCTTCTCCGAAATAATGGATTAAGTCTAATATTTTTGCTTGTCTTTTATTCCTGTACTTTCGTGATTCTTCTTTGGGAGCCATATGTTACCTCCATAAAGGCTCCCTTACCATCTTACGCTATTTTATATCTTGAATTTTTTATATCTGTCTATTAAAGTCATGATTATTAACATGCATCCAAAAATAGCTATAAGCCACATAATAGCAGCTATTCCTAAAATCAATATATTTGCTATCCATTCTGCAATATTAAGTGTTAACATTTAAGCTGTTTCCTTGTTTTTATTTTTCATAATTTTTCACAAAATACTTTATCATCTTCAATGATGAATTTGCGAATCCCTGAATCCATATATAATTCATGAAGTGCATTATCTAATCCATAGTTTATATGCTTATTATCTATGTTTATCCATCTATTGTTTTCTTTTATGAGTATTAATTTCATATCTTTCATCATTAACTCCTATTATATATCCATCTTTGATATAGTTCTACTCCACCTTTAAATATAAGAGTATCTGAACCTGCATCATTGACTTTAATAACTATTTTATCTTTTTCACTGTCATATGTTATGACATATATATAAGACTCTCCTATGTCTCTCGTTCCTGCTTGGTGAAGGTAGAAACTTCCTGCTCCCTTTTTGAAATGTGCTACCAGTTGAGCAGCTAAACAACTCATACCATTGGCTATTTTCTTGTTATCACCAAGACCTATGCCGTTAACAATGGAGAAATCTTCTAAGAAATCATATAATTCCAGACCATGTCCACTTGGGTATCCATCATGTTGTCTATATATAACACATATTTCTTCCATAAGATCATCATCATTAATTACTGTTAAACATCGTGTTCCCATTATTTACTCCTTTACTAATATTAACCGACAAGTGTCCATTATAACAACTGTATCACGATCTCTATCAACAACGCTAACCACCTTATCTGGATATTTTGTTAATATTTCTTTTATGTGAAGACTGTTTAATCTATATGAACCATCAGGAATGTTCTTTACACTTATTTCTTTCACTGTTTACTCCTTGTTAAACTTGGTTTTGTCTCTTGATTTATAGTTATATACTTTCTCGAGCTGATCTAAATGCTGTTTCATATCAGGACACCTTCTTACTCTCCCTGCCATAAACTCTAATTTTGTCATCATTCTTTTATGATCATAGTCATCATGTGAAAATACTTCTATGAATGCTTCAAGAAACCGAGCGTGTTTGCTAAAATTAATATATTCTCCCTATTTCATCAACTGCAGCAGCAAAATTATTTGCAAATGTCCAATTTCTTGTTATTTCAAGCTCACCAGCTTTTAATTTACTTGATACATATCGACCTCTATTACCACATAGTATTATAAGAGTTGATGAAGCTGGAAATCCATTTTTATGCATATATCCATTAAATGCCTTATATTCACTAATACCTGCTGTTGCATAATGGTGTAAAAAATCCTGTAACTTCCATGAATCTTGTAAATTAGCAGCTATTGGAATATCATCAAGAGTTATGTTATCATTTATTTGATAATATATTTCAACACCTTCAAGTTTACATGAAATAAATCTATGTTGACCATCAACAATAGGATATTTCTTACCATTAGTGTTATATCTCTTTATACCAATTTTCTTACTGTTAACAATTATTTGATATGATTCCATTAAGCTTTTAACTTTAATTGCTTTTCGCATCCTATCAATTTTAGCCCAATCAATAGGCCTGTTTGACTCAATTAATTCAAACATATCATATTTATTTGTATTTTTAATTTCTAACATTATTATCTCCTGTTATTTGTTTATACAACATTTCTTAAATTTCTTTCCAGAACCACAACTACATGGTTCATTTCTACCAATTTTAGCAATTACTTTCTTTGGTAGTTTAACTAGTGTCTGTGAT
>JGI25134J35505_10001009_pt1 | contig 11126 bp, 8 predicted proteins | sample ETNvirnome_6_100_FD_35505 | JGI IMG/M metagenome (IMG submission 35505) | reverse complement strand
TTGATTTTTTGCGGCCGCTGTGGCTACGTCTGTATCATCAGTTAAAGGAGTAACATTAGGTTTTACTCTTATCACTGTTTTTGGAAACTGTCCTTGTCCTTCTGCTGGTGTGAACTCAACTAAGATATCTCTACCATTCATTGGGTCTGTAATGTCACCATAATCTGGATCTGCTATAACTCCTAAAAGTTCTTGATAAACCAATTTACCAAATCCCCAAAATTTAACTCCTTCACTTTCCTTTCCTCTAATAAGTACAGGAACATAAGTTCTCATTTTAGGTTCCATTTTCTTACCTAATTTCCATTCATCTGAGTTACCAGAAGATTTTAATTTTTCAGAAAATTCAACTACTGGATCTGGTCTGCCGTGAGTTACGGGAGATAAGTAGTTTTTCTTACCTAAATCATAATGAAAGTACAATTCGTTGAATGGATTGTCTTTGTTATGTTGATAAGGTACAATTCTAATGATTTGTTTACCTGGTTCAGGTTTCCACAGATTCGAAGTTCTGTTGTTTGATGTTTGTAGTTGATTAAGTTTAGCCTTAATCGCGTCTAAGTTAATTGCCATTTTTTTCCTCTATTTTTTAATGGTTAATAATTATTTATAATATAACAACTTTTATTCATTTGTCCTAGTGATTATCGAAAAAAGTTGTAAAAAAGTTTTTATTTTTTAATTTTTAATTTTTATTTAATATAAAGAATATTTTTCAAATATCCTAATTTTACCTTGCCTTATTATTCTATTCCATATCCTGCTTCTTCAACAGCATCTATTAAAGTATCATGTAATACAAAATCATCATCTTCTTCATCTCCTAGATATGATGATGACATACCATCGTCTGTTTCCATAGTCCAATCAAATGTTGCTCCGTCTATTTCAATAGTTCCACTTGCTTCTCTATCCCTTCCTGAAACACTACCATCTTCAACATTAACTGATGCTACTATCTTGTCGTATTCGGCTCCTGATGATTTTATAAGTGTTTTCATTGCTACAGCTTCAGAGGTTGATGTTGAACTTGATGTTGATTTGAAACCAACAATAATTTTAGATCCTATTGGAAATAGTCCACCTTCTCTGTCTTCACTAGGTATTAGTTTAAATATTGTATCGTAAAGCTGTTGCCTTTTTTCGTACGGAATATGTTTAAACGTCATTTTAAGTTGTTCTTCAGGCGTTATTTCCACATTAATCATTCCTAATTGTTTTAGTTTAGCATCTGCCTTTACTATTGGTAAATATGTTTTTGCATCCTTTTCTGTTAATAAGGCAGCATCATTACTTCTTCCTTTACCTTCAAACAATTGTTTATATTTTTTTGCTAGATTCATTTTTTCCTCTTACTATATATAAATATACTTATATATCAATTCTTTTATACAATTCTAATGAGATTCTACGGTATCCATCATTATTAGTTAACAATAAACTATTTTTATAATTTTCCCATTGTACAATAAATGATTTATCTAAAACTCCATTATTAACTGCTTTAATTATTTCATTTAATGCATTTACTGTATATAAAGTATTTGTATCTTTCTTTCTATGTATTAATATAGTATTTGGTGTTTTCTTATAATCTTCATTTGGATCTACATTATAAGTAACATATAAATCATTTGGCTTGTCCGCATCATTAAATACAAAGATTTTCTTTTCAACAATAGTATAACTTTGTTTAACATAGTCTACTATGATAGTCAAATCTTTTCTATGTGCAAATGTACATAATAAATTCGTTTTGGCCAAAATTCATCTTCCTGTTTTATTTCTTATATAAATATCAACTTACTTGCAGTAACCTTATGATTATACTGATTGATACTTTCCAACTTCGACTCTAATAGTCCATTTAGAAAATCTTAAGTTTAACAATGTTTCGTGAGTTGAATGTTTTGTATCACCATTAAATACGTCTACATTATATGATACATCATATCCACCATAATTAGGACTATCATTTAAAGTTAATTCTTGATCATCTGATAATCGTAGTTCGCCATCTCCATGGAATATTTCAACCTTACCTCCATCTAGTGATTTTTCACTACCAAAACATTTATAAAATGTAGGACTTGCACCTGATTGGCCTACAGCCATCATAGTTAATGCAACTAATGGACCGGAGGCAACTGCTAATTGTTTTAAAACAGTTCCTTTGAAATCACCAGTATTAAAATTTGCAACCACATAATTGAAATATCTTGCAATCCCAAGTTTTTTCATCATCATAAATTCTGATAGGTCTTTTATATCATATAATTGGTCTTGTAATTTTATAGCCGTATATTTTTGAAGATTTGTTTTGAATGCCTTTCTTTGTTCGGTATATGCATCTATTAACTCATTTCTAACTGTTTGTTTATATTTTTCATGTAATGTTACATCAAACCATTTTTCATTTACTTCACTACCAAATAATGATTCAGCTAATTTATCTGTTTTTAAACTTCTTCTTAAATCTCCTGTTTGTTCGTTCCATTTTCTTAAGTAATATTTTTCACCACGCTCATGCTTAAATTCTTTAGGTGTTATCTGCATTCCTGTTTCTTGATCATATGGACCATTATGATCTCCATATTTTGCAATGGCTGGAACACTTTGGCCTTTTTCTTTTGTTATTAAATATAATGTACGTAATTGATTTTTTTCTTCTGTGGAAAAATCTGCAGTTTCTCCTGCAGGCCAATGTTCGGTTGGTTTTATCATTGTAGTTAATGTACCGGCCTTTCCAGCTTGGGCATTTGCTTCTTTTAATGATATTGCAATAACTGGTCTTTCAGAACCAGGTTCATTATGAAATATTCCATTTAAAGATTCTTGGCCTTCCATTGTAGGAGCTCCTGGGGCAGCTAATTTTTTATAACTAGGAGGCTTACCATCTTTGAAAACCATAATGTCAGCTGGGTTCCATCTATCAGGCCCGAATTTTAATTTCGTATCACCTGCCCATCCTTTTTGGATTGCTTGTGATGCATATTTTTTTATATCATCTAAAACTTGACTTCTATCAACAGTAGCTGACGTTTCATCAAATTTGAATTCATTTGTAGTTAATATTGCTTTACCAGCTGAAAATCCATTCATGAATGTTTTTCTACTAGTTCGTGCATGTATTATAGGAGTATTGAAAAACCACTCTAACCACTCTGGTCCGTTATCCATCCGATGAGATTTATCAGCTGATGCAATGATAGCATCATTTAAAAATGGAGTTAGATCATCTCCTAGAATCTCATTTATTGATTTGTCAGTAGGTGTTTCAAATAATAATTTTGATATTTCTTGAATAATAGATTTATGGTCTGACCATGTTTGAATTGCAACACAAACTAACCCTTCTTTAAGATGAGTTGCATTAATATTTGGTCGTTTCAGTTGTGTTGGTTCTATAATATCACCACGCAAGCTTTGTATGATAGGTGTAGAATCTATTCCTTGTTGTATAAGAACTTGTTCTAAAACTTGAAGTTCTAAATCATTATATGGTTCTGTGGCATAACCATTGGGTAGTCTATAAAACCAATCGTTTAATATGTTCGTTAAGTTCTTTTGCATTTATTATAAATATGGTATTAAACTAGTTTACTAGTCATATCATTCATAGTATGATAGTTGATTCCGGCCTTGATTTTTACTGGATATTTATTGTTTTGTGACATTACTTCTTGTAATTTCATTATCAATTCTCTTCCATCTCCTATATTAAAATCAATTAGTAAAGAATCATATGTATATAATATAAGGTCTGAGTTATATTGTCCTAATAAAGAATTTATCTCATTTATTACATATAAATTATTTTCTGTTTCGGATGCTTGTAATAAGTAATTAAATAATTTATTAGGATTAGTTTCATGTAAATATTTTTTATACATTGGCCGTTTAAAATAAGGTGTTTTAATATAACCTTGTTTTTTAAATTCATTCCATAACTTATAAATATATTTCTTTGTTTTACCAAAAAATGGTATTTTTTCAAAGTCTTTATCTATACCACCATATAATAATCTAAATGTAATTTGTTTACTTTGTTCATATTGTTCATTAGATAATTTATCTACACCGAAATATTGTTTTCCAAAATATTCATGTACAGAGCCTTCTGGTAATTTATAATCAATTAGATCGGCAATTAATCTAACATGGTACGCATCATAATCAAATTCAATTAACATTCCTCTTTCATGCCTTGATATAAATGATTTTCTACATCCATCTTCTTTATTTAATGCTGCATAATTTACTCCACCAAATTTATTAGAAGGGCGGCCTGTAGATGTATATGGATTATATTCTGTATAAACTTTTTGATTAACAAGTCCGTTTGTCTTAAGTGATTCTACAAATATATTATGATCGACATGCAATCCATTTCTTTCTATTGCATAAAAATTATCTATCAACATACTCTCGTAAGATTTGAATTCTGTAGATATTTCGAATGTATTATAATACTTCATAAACTCATTCTTCATACCTACACATCGTTCATAATGTTTGGTGATTGGCAACCAATTATTAGCGTTAGTTTCATTGAACCACCACCTATTCCATATATCATGTGCAACTGTATTTGTTTCATCTAATGGTAACATTTTATGGGTCTGCCACCATGCCACCATATCCGCATCATAACATGTACCCGAATAGAAATGTGTGAAGCGTTTCTTGGCTAGTACATAGATATTACTCGTACTTGTAAGGTCCTTTATATGTTCGATATCTAGGTTTAAACAATCGGAATGTTGGAATGATATAATGTAATCTAATTCTTCATTTATTAGGTATATGTATATAAAACTTATCGAATTGTTTACATAATGTTTGAAGAAATCTGCGTAATGTGGTATCCAGAAACTAGGTGATGATTTTAATTTTTTCTTTAAATATTCTAATTCGTCTATTGTCTCTATAATTTGCATATATTATAATTATAAAGAAAATTTTTCGTATTTCCTAATTTATCCTTTATAAAATTCTAATAGATCACCTAGATATTGTTTTATTGTTGGAATTGTTTTAGATGCTTTCCGTATACTAGCTTTATTAGCTTTTGCTACATCTAATCGTGGTCCAGCTATAGTCCAAAATAATTCTAAAACTATATAAAGATCACCGTTTATACCTTGTTTATTTGCTGTATTAACTTTTGAAAATTGTTTAAGATCAATTTCCATAACAGTTTCAAATTGATTTTTTTTACATGTTAAAAATCTAACAAATTTAGCTTTTGCATAATCTTTCTTTGAAGGTGTTGGATAATAATATACTGGCATCGTATGCTTGTTAAACATTGCTGCTGTTAAATCATAATACCGACCGTTTTGTTCTGAGCCTCCTTCGGATACAGTTCCTGCAATTGTTGCAATATATGGAATTAAATTTTTACTGTTTTTCGTTGATGGAGTTCCGGAAAGTACTATATTATTTTTTGGATATGTATGATATACTCCAATATATTCTTTTCCGTCTTCTGTCATATAGGTTTTTCCTGTGGTATAGTCTGTCGGTCCTCGATCGGCTTTTGGTACATATAAAGGTCTATTTTGTGCCATAATATTAATTATTAACTAATCTACAAACTGTTTTTAATTCTGTTACCCATACGCCACCTGAAATCTTATCAGTTATTCCTGCTACAGTAAATGCAACTCTTAATCCTTCTATCTTTTTATATAGAGATGGTAGGAATTCTGATGTCACTGTATCTCCGAATTTAAATCCATATAATCCTTCGAGTGTAACTTCCATTTCTAATGGATATGGAATAGTTCTTTTTTTAGCTTTTTCTTTAAGTGGTTCTTGATTTACGAGCTCTTTTAATACTCCTTTTGCGCCTGATACTGCTTCTGAATCAAATTCTGAGTACGCAAGATTTAAAAATGCTTCATTTAATCTTTGAGCTAATGATTTTGCTGCTTCTGTATCTTCAACTGGATCATCTTTAAGATATGAACTAGCTTCACTTTCTTCATTATCAGATCCTGGAGTACCTCCAAAGGCTGCTGCTTGAGTTCCTTTTGGGACTTTTCCTGTCACTTTTAGCATCTTACATGTTTCGTTATAATTTTTCTGTCCTATTAATGGATTGAATATAACAGCTTCTGGAGCTTCGTCTCCTGGGGCTTCGTTTAAGTTTCTTATATGTATTTCTTTTGCTGCTTTTTCAGGATCATCAGGAGAAACCAAAAATAAATTAACTGCTCCGCCCGTTAAATCTTTAATTGTTGCAAATATATCTTTTAAAAATTTCTTAATTGGAACTTTTGATGTCTCTTCACCTTCTGAATCTATTTTTAAATAATTATCTGACATAGCTCTGAGTAGATCTCTACTAACTAATATCCTTGATAAATCGCAATAGTCGCNATGATTATCAATTGCTGCAGATTCATTCTTATCTAACATATCAAATCTTAAATTTTCATCGTTAGCTCTTACGATTGACCAGCTATAATTATTATAATAAGAAGCTTCCGATACTTCACTAGATGGAGTATTTTTAGTATTAACTTTTCCTTTTCGTACTAACATAACACAAATTGGATCTGCACTGTATATAGGAAATTGTATTCCATCTTCTATCGCTGTCTGATACTTAAGTCCACCATGCCCTTTTGTAACATTATCATCACATATTATAGCTGCATCATCTGGCGATATAACATATTTATTTAGTACCCAAATTAAGAAATTTAATGAGAAATATGTAATTCTATCATAACTCAATACACCTACTTTTTGTTTACCCGGTGGCCCGTAAGAGCTTGGAGCTTTCATGATGCAAAAGTCTATTCCAGTTCTACTATGTCCTCTAAACTCATCAGGCCTTCTTTTACACATCCATCCAGAATTAAATTTTACATTAAAAGCCATACTATTTAATTTACCTGTCGTTTCTTGGACCAACCAATCTAATAAGTCAAATAATGATGAAACTTCTTTTTTCTCGTTAGTAACATTATAATCAGCAATAAATTCTTTTTCGCAATCGGCGTTTAAATATGCTGTATTAAATACATTTGCTTCCAAAACTTCTTGGCCTTTTCCGACAGCTTTAAAGCTGCATTCAATTGTATTCCATTGAGTCATTGTAAATGCAAAATCGTATACTACAAATTTCATTTTTTTAGATTTATCTCCTTCTGCTCGCTCAACAGAATGACCGTATTGGACTTCAATTTCTGTACTAGGTCTTAACATCATATCATGCAATTCATTGAATTGTTCCATTCTTGGACATATGAACGTTCCAGTACATCTTCTTAAAGATCCTGCAGACCCTTCAAGGGTTACGTTAAAATTGGTTAATGATATAGGACCTCTACTTCTTCCTGGTCCATGTCTGGAGCTCCAGTCTAACTGAGTAGCATTTATCATCTCTTGTGGAGAAAATCTTCCTGCCATTGCTGGATCTGTTCCTACTATTGTGCCTTGTCCGGTCTCATTGGCAAAGGTGTTGATTAGAGAAGCTCCCCATTTATTCCAGATCATGAATCGAGGGTTCAGTTCAATTTGCTTTCCTTTTTTCTTACCTTCAGTAACTGTTTCTGCTACTTTTGTAACAAAAATTTCAACCCATGCGCGCCTGTTTGTTCTAGACCGAGCCCAATTTTCAATTGGAAATATTCTTCTTTCTTCAATTGTATCCTTTACGCTTTGGTCTGCAGAAGCAAGAAAAAAACTATCTGCCATTATCGAGTCTCCTCTGCATGTTGTAATAAGTCATTGATATCGAAGATAGGGTTAGGTATCCTTAGCTGTAATCCTGGTTCAATTACTGTTGTTCCATTAATTATATTATTAGCTTCTGCTATAACCCACCACTTACTTACATCTTGATAGAATTCATTTGCTAGTAGATCTAACCGATCTCCGGCTCTTGATATAATGTATAAGTCAGAAGCTTTTTCTGGGATTTTAGGTAATATCGTTGTTTTATATGCACCTTTATTTGTATGTTTTTTAGTAGATTTATATCGATTCATTCAATGTCTCCTTATTAAAAAGTATTATAATCTGCAGATGCAACACTTCCGTACTTATATGCATTAGTTTTTATAATCTTATCATGGTTTGATTCTCCTATTGGCATTTGATCTCCTATCCATGTCAGGCTCATGTCAACGTTAGTAATAAATGGAACTTGATATCCTGGTGTTATCTCCCATGATGTCTCAGTATCCCATGAATACGTTAAATCATTAATCATCATTGGAACGTAGCGGTATAAATCTCCAATAGTTACTTCAATCTGCTGTCCTTCAAATCCAGTACCAGCAAGTGGCATCGTTATTGAAGCGAGCCTATTTAAACGATTCCATACGTTCCATCGTTCAGCAGCTGATGTTATGGGTACTTTAAATGATACACTTATTGATCTAGTAAATCCTGTAAATGTATGTGTCTCATGCACTTGGCCGTTTCCTACTCCTGAGTTCCGTTGTGGAGAAAATGCATCATCTAACGAATCTATATATGCTCTAAATCCTATTGGATTTTGATCGTTTGTTCTTGTTTTGCCGGGATCTATTGGAGAAAATACAAATTTGATTAAACTATTTTTACTATATGATGAATAAAAATCATCTTTTTGGTGGTCCCTTTCTTCAGTTGATGGCAAGAATGATGGATATCCTTTTTCGGTTAATTTTTTATCTTTTATATTTTTATTTTGGCTTGGTTTAAACCACACAGGACCCGTTTCGTAATCTTTAATTGTTCCATCTTTAATAGTACGGAAATCTAAAATTGCAGAATCTCCTGGGTTTCTATCTTTTGTTATTTTTCTTATAGCGTTATAAGACTCTAATTTAGTTTTTGCATTATCTTCTTCTTCTCCCCATCTTGCTTTATAATCTTCACCCATAACAGATTCTTCAGGTACAGTCACACCACTTTTTATACCCCATCGAGCATCATCTGCATTGTATTCTTCATCAAAATTCCCGCCTGCTCGTCTTGCTAAATTTACTTTATCTTTTGCTTCTGCGCCTGGATCTTTTCCTGCATCGTTATCTCCGAGATCGGTTTCTGACCTGATAAAACCACTGTATGGTTGATCTTGGGTTCCTTGGTATGGCCTTCCATATGTATAATATGCAGTCACATAGTCAGCCCAATTATATCCACCTGCACCTGCTTTTGCTTCACCAAGTCCTAATTGAGTTTTTAATGTTGTGTCTGCCCATCTATTAATTGTAGTTCTTCCAATTCCACCAATCGAGTCAGGCCCTGTCATCCCAGTTAAAATTCCCATGATTTCAGAAGACCCTATTCCAATTGGAAGATTTTGTGCTGTTGCTGATGTTAAATATCCGGGTCCATATTCTTTACCTAACCGTATTAATCTATTGTCAGTTACTGCCGCGTCCGAATTTTCAAGTGCACGATCGGTATGAACTTTTTCATAATTTCCTGGATTTCCACCTGGTAAATCTACTGGTAATAGGCCATGACGTTTTATATGCATTCCTGCAATACCAGCTAGTGGTTGTAATAATGTATTAACTGGTGTAAATAATTTTGTACTGTTTTTATGAAAAGCTTTTTGTACTTTCCCGTCTTTACCTTCTACATTAGGATTCATTAGTTGTTGACCTAATTGTTTAACCATATATGCTAACCCAGGTGGTGATACCATAAATTTAGCTAATCTTGCAATATCAATTACACCTCTTTCTATTGATGTTAATATTCCACCTCTTGGTAAATCTAATGTAGATGATATTTGGCCTGCTATGGTATCTCCTAATCCCCATCGTTGATTGTTAGTTTTTCCTTCTCTTTGAATTCCTCTTAAGATAAGTGGATGTTTTATATAACCTGTTTGATGGGCATCTTCTCGAAGATTTAATTTATTATATAAATCATCTATAGGAGATGCATCTGTATAAGTATCTGCTAAGCCAGCTGTTTTATTTTTCTTAATAGTATCTGAATATTTTTGATCTGGGTTCCATCCTGTATGTACTTTTGGTTTCCATTTGTATGGTCCAAATCCTTCTGTATTTGTAAATGGATGTCCAGTCCCGCCCTGAGCTTTTCGTTTAGCTAAACCTCTATCTGACATTGTTAAGTCATCAATAATAAAACTATCAGCTGTTTTACGTTCTGCTTGTAATTCTACTAATGTGCCATCATAACTAAAACCTTTAGGTGTTATTGATACTGTTAGATCTCCGTTGTATATAAATTTAGTTTCTGCTGTTACACCACCAATTATTTTATCATCTGTGTTTGATCTAATATTTTTTACTATATTTCCAATTTCTTGAAGACCATTATAATTAAATTCTTCTCCAGAAATTCCTACAAATTGACTTTTTTTCTTATCTCCTCCTAACGGATATATATTTCCTGTAAATCCTTTTGCTTGATCATTAGTTATCCAATCTGCAAATTTAAGATTTCCTAATTGTCTTACACCAGTATGAGTATATTGTTCTCCTTGTATTCCTATAAACTCTGATGGATCTAATTCTTTCCTATTTGTTGTAAATCCTGTTGCATCTTTGTCATCGAAATAATTTACTCCTTTATCTTTAAGTTTACCTAGTTCTCCAGTACCTGTATGCTTATATTTATTTCCTTGTACCCCTACAAATTCTGAAGCTTGTAATTGTTTTCTATTTTTAGTAAAGCCTGGGGCATTTTTATTATCGAAATAATCTACGCCTGGGGCACTACCGTACCAACTTAAATTTGATTTTAAATCCATTAATGCCATTTATTATACTCCCGCTGTTGCAACTTTAGTTGTCTGAAATGAATCGTTAATTTGTAATGCTGTGTTTAGTTCGGTTATTGCTTTATCTCCAATATATACNGGTGGTGGTGTTCTTGCAGCGAATATTAATTCTTGTAATAGTTCTTCTACTCTTTTCATATCAGAAGACTTTTTATCTCCATCACCAAATAGTCCGCCAATAGCTCCAAGTGGATTTGTAGCCGCACCTGCTAATTTACTTAATAGACCAGGTCCAGCTGCTACATCATCGTTTTTAGATGTTTCAAATAATCCTCCTTCTTTTGTAGATATTTGAGTTTTTCCTTTAGCTGGTGATTGTACGTCTCCTGCTTTCTTTATCAATTTCATACCTAATCCT
>JGI25134J35505_10000993_pt1 | contig 11204 bp, 12 predicted proteins | sample ETNvirnome_6_100_FD_35505 | JGI IMG/M metagenome (IMG submission 35505) | reverse complement strand
GATCTACACCACGAACCCAATGACCTTCTTCTTTTAATCTTTTTACCATTGCTCCACCGATGAACCCACCGGCACCACACACTAATATTTTCTTCATTCTTTTTTCTCCTTATAGTTAAAAAGAGGCCCATATTTTTCTTTCACCTGGTTAATGGTGGCTGCATCTTCAACAATCGTTACCGTATATCCCGCTTTGGCAACACCCACAGCAAACTCTAATTGTTGGGATTCTTCAATAATCGTCGTTCCTGGCTTGTATGTTACGTTGTCCATGAAGATAGGTTTGGATTTATCATTGCACGAAAAAAACTCTTTAAGTTGAAATTTCAAATGTTTATGATTAATGCTATCAGTAGCTACACTAATATCTGCGGGCATCTCTAAATCATCTGCATAAATCGCTAAAGCTCGATTATCACGCGGAAAACACGGACCACCGTACCCAAATCCATAACCCAAATACTTGTTACCAATCCTAGAATCAGATCCAATAGCTTTTAAAACTGTTGTCGGATCACCGCCAGCCTTTACCACAATATCGCCTATCATATTCGCAAATGATATTTTGGTTGTTACAAAACAGTTAAGGGAGATTTTACAAATTTCAGCTTCGGTTCTACTCATCCGGCGCACTGGTGGTGAATTGGAAGTGTGATTTTCATAAATTTCTCGTAAAAGATCCCCAGCTTTTGGGGAGCCTTCACCTATAAGAACCATATCCGGCTGGAGTTGGTCCCTCATGATTGTTCCTTGGGCAATAAATTCTGGATTATAACTCACAGTGTAGTTAAAATCTCTCAGTCTTTCCTGTACGGTATCACAATAACCGGGCATCGTGGTGCAGCAAATAACAAGGTGTTTTTGTTTCTTTTGCACACCAAAACTTTTAACTTTTTCAACTAAAGTATCAACTTGGGAGTGATCATACCTTCCACTTTTCAAAGAGGGTGTTGCGACCACCACAAATAAGACATCGGAGAAATCAACAGTTTTTTTTAGATCAGTGGTAGCTTTAAAGTTATTGGAAAGAAGCAATGCCTCCTCCACGCCTGGTTCTGGTGTTTTGAAAGCTTTATCATTTATCTGATCAACATAATCGGGATAAATATCACACCCTAACACATCATAACCAGACTTCTCCAAAGTGAGTCCAAAACACAAGCCAAGTTTTCCGATTCCTATGATAGATATTTGTCTCATTCTATTCTTCCACTTGAAATACGGGAATATTTCTCATTTTATGAAAATTGGCCTCATTAAATTTTTTATAAATTGCAACCACTTCTTTTTGACGGCTTGTTAGGTTAAGGGGTGTATTCTCCTCAAGATAACTCATCGCCCATTCTAATTCCTCATAAGAAGCCCCAATTTGTTCTTCATCTGAACGCGAGTCTTCCCACAACCCATCTGTAGGTGGAGCCTCGATAATCGCTGTTTCAACTCCCAACTCTTTTGCTAATTTTCTAACTTGTGTTTTTGTGAGATCTGCAATGGGTGAGATATCTACACCTCCGTCACCATATTTTGTAAAAAAACCAACGCCAAAATCTTCGACCTTGTTACCTGTTCCAACAACAATGCCACTAGTTTTTGCAGCAATTTGATAAAGACTCACCATACGAAGACGAGATTTACTATTTGCAAACCCTAAATCATGCTCATATTCTTGCATCGCCTCCGAAAAAGCTCTAAAAATAGAATCCAAACAAATGACATCTGTTTTAACATTCTCATAGTTTTTACTCAACCATTCAAGATGCAAATTAGATAAACCTGTATTTATATCCTGAGATTTCAGAGGCATGTTGATGGTAATCGTCGGAATCCCAGTTCTTGCACAAAGTGTGGAAGTAACAGCAGAATCAATCCCTCCTGATACTCCAACAACAAATGTTTGTAATTTGTTTTGCTGAATGTATTCTTTAAGCCATTTAGAAATTTTATCTTCTAGTTTCATACTATACTCCATTGTGGGGGGTAAAAACCACGGCCCACTCGCCCATCATCGGGTATGCTATAATTTTGTGGGGCAATTACAATTTTTTCGGGATTATCATTAAGAAAAGCGGCCCACCATCCGAAAGAAGTCATGTGAGAAGTGATATTGTGCTCACATTGTCTCATAATTTCAAAATCAACCAAGTCGCTGTTTCCTTCTGAATAATATACATTGTCTCCTTTGAAATTACTCTTACACCATTCGATATCTGATTGGTTGTGCTTATCACCCGATCTACTGCCTCCTGAAAATACTAAAAATTTAACATTCTTATCATTAAACTGTTCAAGGGCGCGGAAAAAATATTTGCCAAAATTGCTATCTTTAGTCAAAACATCTCCTTCACCAAAAAAATTCTTATATTCAGGATGAGTACCGTCACAATTGTCGCCTCGGCGCATATGAACACTTACAATTTCTGCGGTTGGATCTCCCATCTTGCGAATCGTATTAATATATTTTTCAGCAGTTTTTTTTATGTCACTCTTTAGTGTTAATTCCTCTCGTATTTGTTTTTCGTATTTAGAAAAATATTTATAATTTTGAAAAAATCCGTATAAATCGGTATAATCAGGGACATCAAAAACTTCAGGATAAAATTGAGCATGATCGGGTTCTTGAAACCGATGTTTAATTTTAGAATAATCTTCCGGCTCTAAATAATCACACTCTAGGTTAAAATACTTTAAATAGCATTTTTGGTTTTGCCAGGTCATTGTGTTTGGATCTGGTATTTTTGCGGGCACGCCTTTTTCCAAAGCAACTGATCTCAGAAGAGCATATTGAAATAATTGGTTTCCCAGTCTGCCATACTGCCCCAACTCAACAAAAGTAATCATTCTTCCCCTTATTTAATAATATACCAACTTTGTTCATCGCCGTCGTATTCATCCAAACCCCCATTATTGGAAGTCAGTGCGTTACCAACCACGCCAGTTAAAGTAAAATCAACTTCTTTTGCTTGACAAAATTCGTTTACCGCTTTGACAACCCCCGGCCACTTAACTGGGTTATAATCATGGCCCGACAAGACACCTCCGTCCCTAATTTTTGGCCACCAGGCTTCAACATCCTTCTTAACCGATTCATAATCATGAAGTCCGTCAATATAAATAAAATCCACAGCTTTATCTTTAAAATTAACAGCTTCTTGTGGGCTATATCCTTTTATCATCTGCGCACGGTTTCCATACCTACCCAGCCGATCTTGACATTCATAATAGCACATTGTAGCATTTTTGGCAAGCTCTGGATTGGTTTCCCACGGGTCAATTGCCCATACCTGCATTTGTGTATGATCTAAAATATATTTAGAAAACCACCCTGTACGAACCCCAACTTCAATAGCCGTCTTAAAATCTTCTCGGTTTAAACTTTCAACCATTGTACGCCTGTTTGTATTATTAATCATTTTTTTCTCCTTAAGGTATGCGCGGCAAGTTCAATTTATTTAAGTCTATATTGAATCTACCATTTATATAAAGATGATCATGGGCCGTTTGTGGGTAACAATAGAAACCATTTTGCCTCATATATTCATCAAATTCTAATTTATTTTGTTCGTTTTCGTATTGCTCTCCGGTTGAAACCTCACAATGAAAAACCTCTACGCGATTGAGATATTCCCCAAAACTTTTAACGACATCAAAATCTTTACCTTGATTATCGGTTTTCACAAACTTTATAGTATTATCTCTTTGTAGATCTAAATTATCTAAAATCATTTTCATCGGATATACATCAATTTCGAGTTCTTGCTTAACTCCGATTCCCAATTTTTTAGTAGGTTTCAACAAGCTAGAACATCCGGTATTTTCATCATCAGTACAATAAAAATTCATCCTTGTTTTTTCTGGCACATTATCAATGGCTCCCTCAATCAAAAGAATATTGTCTGCATTATATGTTGCAATAATTTGATCATTTTTTAAAATAGAATTGTCAGATAACCTCAAATAAGAAAATAAGTGAGTATACGCTCCAGCAGTTCTACCTCTTTTTAAAATTTCGATATTTTGAGGGTTTGGTTCAACCATAATGACAAAAGGTCTGTCCGCTGTAAGAAGCCAGTGCGCCGACCATGGGGCGTCGATTGACGTTCCTATGTCTATATATATATTATCTAAATTCAACGTTTTATCACCTTTATGTTTTTAAACAATTCAAATTCTGTTAAATCCCTATAGGGAGGATCTTCAAGAAGATCCGGCATATGTTTGGGATAATTTTGTATCAATGTTAATCCCCTTGCTGCTTGTTCGGGCGTCATATACATGTTCCAACCTTCCTCGTCGATCATATCTTCGTGATACTTCATCCCATCTGTTCTGCCCTCGTATCTTCGCGCCTTTAACCATTTTACTGCATCTTCATTATCACATAATATCATACCACCCTTACCAATTTTAAGATGTTTTTTAATGTGAAAGGATAAGCACATAAATGTTCCTGGGATATACATGTCTGATGTTAATCTTTTTGCTGCATCATAAATTGGAAATGGTTTAAGTTGGTATATTCCTTGCCATTGGATATCTTCGAAAACAATCTTCCCGCCAGCTTGCATAATAGATTGAGGAGGGGAGAGGTAGGTGCGTTTGGGGATGGTGACTTCTTTACCACTCACCTCACACCATTTACATGCTAAAAATAGTGCATTTGTGCAACTATTGACCGAAACAGCATAGGGTGCGGCGGTATAATGAGCGAGTTCTTCCTCAAACATTTGTACAATTTTATATGGATTATGAAGCATAAGGTGTCTTGGAACGATAAAACAAAATATGTTCACCAATGGTGTAATTTAAAATAAAATATTTATTTAAATACAGTAATAATTCTTTGGCTTTGGTGTTCCCAATGTATCCGGGATGAATTTCCATTGTCAGATAATCAATCTTAGATAAGTCTTTGTCCATTAAAAACTCATACTCCGATCCCTCACAATCAATTTTTAAATAATCAATATAATCAATCTTACATTTTTTATAAATCCCATCCAATGAAATTGTTTTAACCTCCTCGATATTTTCGTTTTTTTGTCCACTTACATGAAAAAAAGAGGTATCTCTAGATAATTCGGTCGTTGGGCACACCGCTATCTTTAAAATTTCATCGACAAATCTTGATGCTGCTAAGTTATACGTTTTTATATTATCTAACTGTTTTATATTTTCTCTTCCAGCCAGAAAAGTATTATAAGAAGCCTCAAATCCATATATATTTTGAAAAATGTCCTTTGCATAAAGGCAAAATGCTCGCAAGTTTGAACCAATATCAACTGCTGTTAGGTTGCGGCGGTGGAAACTTAAGGGGAAAGCAGTACGAACCCCTGGAATATGGTATGTATGTTCGGCATCTTTTAACTCCCTATTTAGCCAATGTTGTTTGGACTCTTTAGATTCCATATCTTTAAATATAAGTTTATCTTTTTTCATCTCGTTTCCTTTCTAAAATATAATATTTTTTTTCAAAACCACACTTTTCGAACAACTTCAGGCTTGCGTGATTATTAATTTTCACCTTGGCTATTGATGATGGGTGGATTTTCACCAATTCATTAATCATAAAAGAACCGACTCCTTGAGACTGATAGCTCGGGAAAGTGGCCACACGAATATCATCGTCAATTTGCCCCACATAACCCACTGGTTCGTCATCAATTAGGCAAATATGATAGCACTTGCTATACTTTTTCATGTGCTCTTGGTGAGCAGATACATCAATATATACTTGTTGAATAAAACCCTTCTTCACTTCTTGATCGTTTCTCAAGTTCCTTATAAATTCATGATATTTAGGATTATTCTGAACAAACTTCATTTACACTCCTTGTACAAGTTGGGGTGAGGATAGCCTTTCCAATAAGCTTTCAGATATTCACGGGCAATCTCTAAATTTAAATATGGATGAAGCGTAGTACCAACGTCAACAAAAGTGTTGTCTGGACTATGTTCATACAGTTTATGTATGAGAATCTCGCTTAAACTAGAGGCTGAAAAGAGAAATACGTGATTTTTAATATTATTTTTATCGATATAACTCTTGATATCGTCAATAAGGTGGTGATCATTAACAATACAATTCTGACCTACTCGAAAATCCTTTACAACTTTAAATGGAAGATTGTCAAATGTAGCATGTTCATTACAAATGATTACATTTTGGCGGTTTTTTAATTCTGGAACAAAGTGATTAATAAAATCAGCATAATTTCCGTTAACAAGCAAATTTGCTGAAGTATATCTTTCGTCTAATTGACCGTACTCATTCTGCATCCATTCTGCATATTCCTTAGAGGCACAATCGCACGACTCACAAATACTTCCCACAAAATAATTGGGAGCTTTATATTTGTAAGATTCCACCAATTTGTCTTTTACAAAACCATGCTTTTCAGGAATAAATTCTTTGTGGTCTTGTTCTGAATATCCAAACCCTAAACGCTGATTCGCAATATCAACATGTTCACTGGCAAGCACGAGCTTTTTGTTTTGCATTATAATGGCTTCACCATCAGAATACCTAACATATGCAAAGTTTTCTTTTTCTTTTAACTTTTTTAAAAGCTTGAAGAAATCACCTTTGTAATTCATGTATACCGATTATAACACATCTCCCAAAATGTTATAAATTTTTTGAGCAGATGTTCCATCGCCATACGGACACACCCAGTCCGATGGAGGAACCCCTTTAGAATCTATTTCATTCACCAAAACATCTAAATTTTCAGGTCTTTTACAGAGCCTTGACCATTGTCCGACACCAGACTTCCTTTCTGTCTCTCGTCTACAAACTATGCTATATTTCCTTAAAAATGAAGACTCCTCTTGTAGACCACCAGAATCTGTAATTATGAATTTGCAGGCTGCCAAGCGTTCAATAAATTCATCATGATTCATAGGTTTTATTACTTTAACATGTTTTAATTTGTTTAAATGTTTTTTTACATTTGGGTTAGGATGAGAAACAAATGTAAATTGAAGTGAAGGGTATTGAAGGGAGAGATTCTCCATTTTCTCAAACCACTGAGGGATGGTATCGTGGTTTTCGCGACGATGCATGGTTATTAAAACTTCGTTACTATATGTTATGGGAATGCCAACGAGATTATCTAAAACTGTATTTCCCACAACATAACTCACACCTTGAGCTAGTTCATTTTCAAGGTTGTCGCAACTTAATTTAGTAGGACACAAATGAATGTCAGCGATACGTGAGATCAGTTGACGGTTAGCTTCTTCAGGATAGGGGTTGTTGAAATCATAAGTTCGTAAACCAGCTTCTAAATGAATTATCTTTATTTTTCTATGATAAGCAGCTACAGCCATGGCAAACGCTGATGTGGTATCTCCTTGAACCATCAAGTGGGATAAACCATCAAGACATTCTAAATTCATAACCGAAGATACGATTGAATCAAGACGGTTGGTTCCATCTACTATCTCGATCTCGATCAGGTCAAATTCTGAAGGGATGTTTTTTACTAAATCTTTGTGTTGCCCCGTAAATATAACTTTAAACGGCTTCTTACCGTTTAAAACATCCATTACAGGTTTTAATTTAATATATTCTGGTCGCGTACCAAAAGCAATTCCAAGCATTTTAGACCTTCATTTGAACAGTTTTCCAACCATTATCAATAGCGTTCTTTACACAGGCATTTCGTTGTTTATAAAAAATTTCATGATTGCGGGCTGCTGATGTGGCTTTGGAATCTACTCCCAATTCATAACCTTTTAATGAACTGTGAGCTTCGGGATTCGAAATTGGGTGTGGGGGACAATATGTTTTTATTTTGCCATATTTTTGAGCCAAATAGGAAAACTGAATATCTTCTCCATTTTCCCAGGTAAAGGGTCGCTCTTTCCACAAGTATTGGAGCCATTCGGTTTTAAAGAACCACGCATGACCCACCAAGTCTACCTCCACTATCTCTTCATTTTGAGAAGACCAACCATATCGGTCGTGGCCAACATACTTATCATCCTTAAGAATAACACCTGCGCCGCCAAGAATACCTTCGTGAGTTTTCATTGTTTGCAAGCAATTTTCTAACCATCGGTTGCCCGGAATGGTATCGTCATCAAACATTGCGATATATTTGGTTCTGGAGAGTAAAGCTCCCGCAAATCTTCCATAAAATTTCCAGTTATAGTCATTGTGGAATACCTTATCTACCCCGAAGGATTTAAAGTCAATATTCTTATTATCTTCATGATAATTTACCCATAACCAAATTTCTTTAGGTTGGACAGTCTGTTTTCTGATAGCTGCAATTTGTGACTCTAAATACTCTGGTCTTCTATAGCAATTCAGAATAACAGTCACATCCTTTGGGTGCGAGTTGGATAACGGTCTTTGCAAGATATCTATAAATAAATTAATAGCATCTTCATTCTTTTGGCGAATGGCTGAGATTAAAGGTTCTCCGTTTAAGGACCACCATTCCTCCGAGGCTGCGCCGAGCATTTGGATTTTGGTTATCACCCCACAATTTAGCATCTTTGCTTCAACCACAAGTCGGCACAAAGATTCTAAAACTGTTGGTATATAAACTAATGTTTGATAGGAGGCCATCTTTTTTAAAAATTCTTCTTCGATAGAAGACTCAATAAAATCGAATTCATAATCACTCCGTTGACAGAATGATACTGCTTGTTTGGTTCCTTTTACAACATTTCGCGAATTTACAATACAATAATCTTTTTGTTTTTCCGTTGTAGAAATGGAGGAAATAAAATCTAATTTCTCCTTGGACCATAAACTACACCCGATATTATCCACATTGGTGATTTTTAAATTATTTTTTACACACTCCGCTTGAATCTTACTCAAGCATACAACACTTGCTGCATTTTTATAAAATTCGTTATTTAACGTATGGTCAGGTGGTGCCAAAAAATTAGCGTACTTTGAAGGATCGCGTGTCTTTAAATATTTGTGGTCGTGTTCATAAATTAAATAAAACTTATCTTTCAGAGAATGCTTGGACTCCTCAGTAAGTTTAATAAAGTTACTAATAATAAATTTTTTATTTTTATTCTTCTCAATAAAACTGGGAGTTGCATCCTGACAATACACCTCTTCTACTTCTACCCCGCGAGTTCTCAGAGAACTTAATAGGACGGAATCATTATTTTCTGCTCCACCTTTATTGTTTAAATCAGATTTATAGAAATCGGAAATAAATACACATTCTATGTTACTTGAATCTGATTTAGTGTGTTGTTCCATTCTTCTTCCTGTTCAGAAGGTTTGTATACTGAGTCACAAAACAGTTGATATTGTTTTGATTCTTCAAAATTCTCTAATATCCATGTTTGCAGCTTCTTCGCTTGAGACTTTGCAGCACCATGATTTTTTACAAGAGATTTGAGGCCCTTTTTATAATTCCATTCTTTAGGAAACGCCCACATAGAGTCTTTTTGAATAACCCCTTCCCAATGGGCTGAATCTTGAATAGGTTTAATATCGTAAGCCACCTCTGTAAACATCGGCTTATTTTTTACCTTCCCTTTTTTATCTTTTACTGGTGCGTGTAAGAAGTCCACTTGTCCGCCCCAATTTGGTGCAATAATAGGCAAACCATTGTATGCAGCTTCATATAACGGAAGACCAAAACCTTCACCGTGTGATAAATTAATCATGGCTTTTACTTGAGAGTGTTGATATAGTGATGTCATTTCTCCCTCGGTCATGTCGCCGTGGAGTAGATAAACTTCACACTTACGATCTTCGTATTCGTTTAGTAGTTGTTTTAGTCGTAAATGCGTAAATTCACGATCTCTTAAAGAGTGTTTAGCTAAAGAGGTTTTAACAATGAGTCCTACTTCTTGATCATAAAATTCTTCTACAAACCACTTAATCGTACATTCCAAATTCTTTCTAGCAATCCAAGTCCCTACCGTAAGAAAATTAAAATCGTGCTTAAGATTTAATTTTATTTCTTCCGGTTCGATGATTTTAACAGGATAGCCTGCAACCTCGATAGGGCAAGTGACAGCTGCGATAAATTCCTCGCCGGTTTGATTATTTTTAGCGGGATATGTTGTATTTACGAATCCATATTTAGCATGTTCTGAAACAACGATAATTTTATCCATTGGAAGAGATTTTTCAACCCATTGAGGAGAAATTTTAGTTGTTTCAATCCCAGCAGTAACACCAATGTTTACCGGAGCTAGTTGTTCCCATTCGTTAGGAATTGTAACCTGAAGGGATATATCAAACTGTCCACCTTGTTGTGTATAATTAATTGTTTTACCTAGTAAGAAATCAATCCATCGGCGTTCTTCTGTGTCCTCATACAGCCATCCAGTTTGCCCCCAATTAATGTTTATAAAATAAACATCAAACAAATCAGGTCTGGATCGCAAGGAGCGTAATACAAAGCGGGCATGTTCTCCATAACCACTTTGACTGAGGGCTGGGCCTCTAACTATTACTTTCTTCATANTACTCTCATCTCCCAGGATGTGTAATCCTTCCTATTTTCCCAAGACCCACATCGCTCATATGTCGTGGATAAAATTTCTTCCCATTTTTTAGAGAAATTCTCAAAATTATAATTGCTTAATACGTGGGCGCGGCCAGCATTACCTAATTCGTCTCTCTTTTCGGGGCCGTACTCATACATTTTAACCAAAGCATTTGTCACGTCTTTTCCCGAAAGCCTGTCTTCATAAATAAAGGGAACTTCTTGTGATCCAATAATCGCTTTGGATGCTGGTTCGATTCCTATGCCGTGTTCATATTCAATTACTTTCTTTGCCTTATTGTTTCTTTTTAACATAATAGATTCGCTAACTTTATCTATCTTAGTCACTTGTTCTTGCAACCCACCTGTCATAGTAGCAATAATGGGCGTTTCACATGCCAAAGATTCAAAAGTGGCCAAGCCGAAGCCTTCGGCGTCAGAAATTCCGATAGTGGCGTCAGCGGCATTATAAATCATCGCCAAATTGGGTAAATCGACTTTAACAGTTGAGATACGAACCTCGCCATTATTAAGACCAAGGTTGTTAATAATGGCATACAAATCTTGCCCATTTGGATCTTTAGGTTCTGTATGCATTAATAAAATAGCTTTCGCATCCTTGTTGGTTTTTTTAATCTTTTTAAGAAAATCGCTAAACCAAAAAATCAATGATCCGCTTTGCTTTCTTCGTGCATTTCTATTGTTCCAAAACAATAAAAAAGTGTC
>JGI25134J35505_10000990_pt1 | contig 11219 bp, 14 predicted proteins | sample ETNvirnome_6_100_FD_35505 | JGI IMG/M metagenome (IMG submission 35505) | reverse complement strand
TCTTTAGAAACTGCTTTAGAAAGAAATAGAAATAGACCAGAAAGAACTCTATTAGATAAAGTTGTTGAAAGAGTTTGGAAACAAGTTATGGATGCAGTAAAAACCTACAAATCTATGTTCGGTAGTAATTTTGTAGAGGTTTCCACTGAAGGACCAAAAACAGACTCATTACCGCCAGGAGTACAATCTGGTATGAGTAGATTTTTAAATAAAGCTCCAAAAAACAAAATAGCTACTAAATGGCTAAAACATGCAAGGGAATTGTTATAATGAAAAAAGCTATAGATGAATCTAAAGTTCAAAGAATGAGAAATTTGGTTTCTGGAGATTATACTTCAAAAACTAAAATAAGAAGTGGTTATACTAAAAAAAGAATAGTTCGTAAAGAGGGCGATATTTGGGAAGAGAATAAAAAAAGTTGGACAATAAAGAATGGTATTAAACAAACAATCAATAAATTAGATGATGTAAGACTTAAAAATTTAACACCACTATGTTGCCCAAAGTGCAATAAGAGAATGAAGAAAGAGTATGATAAGTTTGCTTATTCTCACTTCACTTTCTGTATGGATTGCCTTGTAACTTTTGAAACTAGAATAAAGATAAAGGGTAGAGATTCTTGGTTTAAATATAAAAGGTCTGTACAAGATGCAAATTTTACTTCTTGGTTAAAAGAGGTAAAAGCTGAATATGAAGACTTCTTAGATAGTAGAAATTCTAAAACTTTAATATCTGAAGCTGGTGATATAGAAGACTGGAATACTGGTCAATCTAACAAAGAATTAAAAGAAAAGTTTAATAGCGAAATTAAAAAAGTAATGGAAAGGCGAAATGAAAATAACTAAAGAACAAGTTACCAAAATTTTGCGTGAAGAGTTGCTAAGGATTAAAGAAGCTTCAATAACAAAAGATTTTCAGAAAGCTATAGAAGCTTACCAAGAGGTCCAATTGAAACAGCAAAAATTACGTAAAGCCTTTGTTGCAGAGAAAAACCCAAAGAAGAAAGAATCTCTTAAAGCTTCATTGATAAAAATGCATAAGGTTGTTCAAAAAGCTGAATCAGAATTTCAAAGAGTTCTAAGAGACGAACCGATAGATTTAGAGGAAAGGTTAAACTTTTATTTCGATAAAAAAGAAAATAAAATAATGAGAATAAATAAGAAGGAGAAAAAGTTATGAGTATATTAACAAGCCTATTTTCAGGTGGAGCAGCTGACTTAGTTAAAGGTGTTGGNGGAGTTATAGATAATTTGCATACATCTAAAGAAGAGAAATTAGCAGCCGACCAAAAAATCAAAGAACTTATTTCAAGTTATGAAACACAAATGGAAGCAAACATTACTGATAGATGGAAGGCTGATATGAATTCCGATTCATGGTTATCCAAAAATGTACGACCTTTAGTTCTTATATTTTTAGTCGTATGTACAGTACTAATGATATTCATTGATGCAGGAACAATTTCATTTACAGTAGAAGAAAAATGGACCGACCTATTACAATTAGTGTTAATAACAGTTATTGGTGCATACTTTGGCGGTCGTTCATTCGAAAAAAGCAAAAAATAATTATGGTAAAAAATAACTTGAAACAAATCATAGCCTCGGAGTATCAAAGATGTGCTACTGATCCTATGTATTTCATGAGGAAGTATGGTTATATTCAACACCCAACTAGAGGTAAAATTTTATTTGATTTGTACCAGTTCCAGGAAAGGTCTTTAGAAGAAATAACAAAAAATGATTATACTATTATTCTTAAATCTAGACAATTGGGTATATCAACTTTAACTGCTGGGTACGCTTTATGGTGTATGATATTCAATGAAGATTTTAATGTATTAGTAATTGCAACAAAACAAGATGTTGCAAAAAATTTAGTTACTAAAGTTAGAGTAATGCACCAACACTTACCAACCTGGTTAAAGAGTACAGTAATAGAAGATAATAAATTATCATTGAGATTAACTAATGGTTCACAAATAAAAGCAATATCTGCCTCAGGAGATGCAGGTAGATCAGAAGCTCTATCTTTACTAGTAATGGATGAAGCAGCATTTATTGATAGAATAGACGATATCTGGGCATCATCTCAACAAACATTAGCAACTGGTGGTAAATGCATAGCACTATCAACACCAAATGGTATGGGTAACTGGTTTCATAAACAATGGGTTAAAGCAGAAGCCGGAGAGAATAAGTTTAATACAATAAGGTTGCATTGGACAGTACACCCTGAAAGAGATCAAGAGTGGAGAATTGAACAGAATAGTTTATTAGGCGATAAAATGGCAGCACAAGAATGTGACTGTGATTTCTTATCTTCTGGTAAATCAGTAATATCAGGAGAATTACTACAATGGTATAAAGAGTCTTTATGCAAAGATCCAATTGAGCAGAGAGGTCAAAATGGTGAATTTTGGATTTGGGAATACCCAGATTATTCTAGAGACTATATGGTAGTAGCAGATGTTGCACGAGGCGATGGAGGAGATTATTCAACTTTCCAAGTAATAGATGTTGAATCTGTTACACAAGTTGCAGAATATAAAGGTCAACCTGGTACAAAAGAATTTGGTAATATGTTAGTAAATATAGCAACAGAATATAATGAATCATTATTAGTTATAGAGAATGCAAATGTTGGTTGGGCTGCCTTACAACCTGCAATTGATAGAGGTTATCGTAATCTTTATTATACTTATAAGCATGAAGGAGTCACTGATCCTGTAACACAACTAACAAAAGGTTATGATATGAAAGATAGATCTCAAATGACTCCTGGGTTTACAACGTCGTCTAGAACAAGACCCCTTTTGGTATCCAAACTTGATATTTATTTTAGAGAGAAGTCCTGTATTGTTAAGTCGAAGCGACTGATAGATGAGTTACTAGTTTTCGTTTGGAATGGCAATAGGCCAGAAGCTCAAAGGGGTTATAATGACGACCTTGTAATGGCTTTTGCAATTTCTTTATTTGTTAGAGATCATGCATTAAAACTAAGAAATGAAGGGATTGAGTTAAACAAATTGGCCTTAGACAATTTTAATAAAACTAAGGGTATATATAATAACGCTCCTCAACAAGATGGTTGGACTATGAAAACCAATCAGGGCGATGAGGACTTAACTTGGCTTTTATAGAGGGTTTAGAATAAAATGGAAAACAATACATTTTTCAACAGATTAAAAGGGTTATTTTCAACTAATACCATTGTCAGAAGACTTGGTAGAAATAAATTAAAGGTTATAGATGTAAATAAAACCCAAGCTAGAGAAAGACTTAGCACAAACAGATTAATAGATAGATTTAGCAAACTGCATTCAACTATGGGAGCGGTAAATCCTGCTAATGATCCAAACTTTCATACTTTAAAATTGCAATTATATGGCGATTATGAAGTCATGGATGAAGATTCAATAATAGCATCAGCACTTGATATCTATGCAGATGAATCTACTTTAAGAGATGAGTACGGCGATGTTCTTACTATCACTAGTAAAAATGACGAAATCAAAAAACTATTACATAACTTATTTTATGATGTTATAAATATAGAATTCAATTTATGGCCATGGGTTAGAAATATGTGTAAATATGGAGATTTCTATTTAAAACTAGATATTGCAGAAAAGATAGGTATTATAGGAGTTATGCCAATATCTAGTTATGAAATGTATAGACACGAGGCATTCGACCCGGCTAACCCCGAACTAGTACAATTTATACAAGACGCTTCTATGGGAGGTCACTCTGGATACAATTCTAAAGTGTCCAAAGTAGAATATGATAATTATGAAATAGCCCACTTCAGATTATTATCAGATACAAACTTTTTACCTTATGGTAAATCTATGATAGAACCATCAAGGAAATGCTGGAAACAATTAACTTTAATGGAAGATGCAATGATGATTCACAGAATTATGAGAGCACCTGAAAAGAGGATATTCAAAGTAGATATAGGTAATATCCCACCAGCAGAAGTAGACACTTATATGCAAAGAGTAATTAACAAGTCTAAGAAAACACCTTACATAGACACAGCTACTGGTCAATACGATTTAAAATATAACATGAACAATATGATGGAAGACTTTTACTTACCAGTAAGAGGGGGGCAATCCGGTACAGAGATTGATACGCTTGGTGGTATGGACTGGACAGGTATCGAGGATGTAAATTACTTAAAAGAAAGAATGTTTGCCGCATTAAAAATTCCAAAAGCATTTATTGGTTATGAAGAAGGCGTAGAGGGTAAAGCAACTCTAGCAGCACAAGACGTTAGGTTTGCAAGAACAATCGAAAGAATACAAAGAATACTAGTTTCAGAATTAACTAAGATAGCTATTGTTCATTTATATTCTCAGGGTTATAATGATTCAGATTTAGCTGACTTTTCTTTAGAGCTAACAAATCCTTCTACTATCTATCAACAAGAACAGATAGAATTATGGAATAGTAAAATATCATTAGCAAGAGAAATTAAAGAAACCCAAATACTTTCGGAGGATTGGGTATATAAAAATCTATTTGAACTATCAGACGATGATATAGAGCAAGAAAAACTACAAGTAATAAAAGACGCTAAAGAAAGATTTAGAAAAATGCAACTTGAACAAGAAGGTAATGACCCTGTTAAATCTGGAGAAGCTCTTGGAACGCCACATACATTAGCAGTAGTAGATCCTGAAAAAGATGAAATGGAAACACCTTCAGCATTTGATTCCAATGGAAATGTTGGAAGACCCGATGAAGGACCAAAACCAGGCCAACAAAGTTCAGCAAGGGGAAGAGATCCCTTGGGTACAGAGATTAGAAATAGAGAATCTAAGTTAAGTAATTCGATTAGAAAGTCTAGATCAAACCCTCTTACAAGGGAATCTAATATAGCAATTGCAAAGAAGCTTATTATTAAAAGTAAAAACGCTTCCATATTAAATGAAAACAGCTTATTAGATGATAATATTTAATAGTATAATGATATTTATAATAAATTAGGCATATATAATGAAAAGGAAAAATACAAAGCATTCTAAATTCAAAAATACTGGAGTATTATTTGAATTATTAGTTAGGCAAATAACTAGTGATACACTAAACAGTGTTAAGAAGTCTCCTGCTATAAAAATACTTGAAAGATATTTTAGTTCAAATACCAATATAAGAAAAGAAATTCAGATGTTTCATACATTACAAAATCAGAAATTCAATTCTAATGAAAAAGCAAATAGATTTATAGATGCTGTAATAAGAGAGTATGCAAAAATAGACAGATCTGGGTTAAGGAGCGAAAAGTATAATTTAATAAAAGAAATAAAAAAGCATTATAACTTGGGATCCTTCTTTAAAACAAAGATTTCTAATTATAAGATGAATGCATCTATTGCTAAAACTCTAGATAGTTCTTATTCAAACCCAGCAGATAAAATTAGGTCAAGATATACTGTCATAGAAGGTATAACTAGTAAGCATTCTAATAACAAGAAGCCAAAATCAGAAGTATTAAAAGAATTTACAACTGCCGATAAAGATTTAAGACTTTTATCTTATAAAATACTATTGGAGAAGTTCAACTCTAAGTATGGAGAACTAGGATCACCCCAAAAGAGATTGTTAAAAGAGTATATAAATAACGTTTCAAACACAGAGAAACTAAAAGAATATACAGATGGAGAAGTATTAAAGATATCAAAATCTTTATCTAGGCTTAGTTCTAAAGTTAAAGATAAAATAGTTAAGATCAAACTTGAAGAAGTAAAATCTCAATTATTAAATATTCACGGAGAAAAGAAGGTAAAAGATTTACACCTGGTTTCTCTTTTACGTTCATACGACTTAATAAAGGAGTTAAGGAATGTCTCTAAATAAAACTTTAGATGAATTAGCAAAGAAGCTAGAGGACCATGATTTAGAAGAGGCTAATAATACTGCTGATGGCGGTGGTGAATATGATACTCCAAATGCATTTAGTAAAAGTGATGATGAAGATGAAAATGATAATGCTGAAGTAGTTGGGTACAAAAAAGTAAAGGGTATAAAAAAAGAATCTAAATTTATGACTCTTGCAAAAAATACGTTATTATCTGAAATTTCATATAAAGATTATAAGAACGACGAATCCTCAACATCAAAGCAAAAAGTCAATAGAGCTATAAGAGAAATAAATAGCAAATTGTATAAAATAGAAAGCATTATCAATCAAAATATAAAATTAAAATCTGAATCGGGAGTAGATTCAACCAAGTATTGGAAGTCTACTAGAAGTAACCTCCAAAAGATTTCGGAAAAAATGCAACGAATATCGGAAAGGTTAAGAAGATTTTAATGAAAGCAAAAAAGAAAAAGGTAGTGCTAAAGGAAAAACTTGAATCTCAGGATTTAGAAAGGATTAGAAAGATCATCCGTTCTGAAATTGCTGAGCTATTTTTCGACTTATATAGAAAACGAACAGTTTGGAGCAAATAGTGAAAAAAATATTAATAGATACAATACCATTTGTTGTTAGCCCAGAGCTAATAAAAGAGTCTGAAGAAAAAAATAACGGTAGAGTTATAGTTACTGGTATATTACAAAGAGCAGGTTCTAAAAACCAAAATGGTAGAATCTACCCTAAAGAAGTTTTAATGAGAGAAGCAGCAAGATATCAAAAAGCTGAAATAGCTGAAAGAAGAGCTCTAGGAGAACTAGACCACCCCGATTCATCAGTTGTTAATTTGCAAAACGCTTCTCACAATGTAAGTAAGATATGGTGGAATGAAAATGACTTGATGGGGAAAGTAGAAGTATTAGGTACACCAGCAGGTAACATACTAAAAGAATTACTAAAAGCAAATATCAAATTGGGTATCTCTTCAAGAGGCATGGGTTCTGTTAAGCAAATGAACGAGGACGGAACACTAGAAGTTCAAAGCGATTTTGAATTAGTTTGTTGGGATTTCGTTTCTAACCCATCAACTCAGGGGGCTTATATGAACCCAGTAAATGAATCGGTTACTAAAACCATTAAAAATAATAAATATAACAAAGTTAACTATATCATCAACGAAATACTTTGTGATTTAACATGTAAATGTTCTTTACCTAGAAGGAGAAAACAATGAAATTAAAAAAGTTAGTAAAAGAAAATCAAGAAGCCATTGCTCAAAAGCTAACGAGAGCTCAAAAGAAAGAAATAATAGAAGCAGTTTCTAATTTCAATTCTCACGGAAAATCCGTATATAGAGAATCTGATATTAAGGAATTAGTAAATACTCTTAAAGAGCTATCATCTAATGCTACTAACTTAGCTATAAATGAAGCAGGCGATTGGTTTGATTCTATTTCTGTAAAAAGAGATATGAAAGAAGTCAATTCATCAGTAGGACTATTTGAAAAGACTGCAAATGAAATATCTCAATTGCAACAAAGATTAGAATCAGTATTTGAAGATATAGGTCATAAGCTAGGTAAATATTACGAAATAGCAGAAGCAGTAGATCATATTGATGATAAAGAAGCAGATACAGATTATAAGGATCTTGAAGATAAAGATATTGACAACGATGGCGATACAGATGATAGTGATAAGTATCTACATAAAAGACAAGGTACAGTTGCAAAGAAAACTGAAGGGATTTCATTAGCTAAGTTAAAAACAGAAGCTGCTCCTAAAATGAAGAATACTAAAGAAGAAAAAGATTTTACAAAGCTATTTCATTTAGTTGCAAATCAACAAAAAGGTGGTTCAGGAAATAGATATGGTAAAGAATTTGATAAAGCTAAAACTAAAGCTTTAAGAGCAATGAAAGATATGCTAACATATATTAAGATAGGGGTATAATAATGAAATCACAAATAAGAAAAATTATTAAAGAAGAAATCCAAAGACTTTTATTATTAGAAAAATTCGAAGATCCAACACTAGCGTCTCTTCATAAGTTAATAGGCGGTGGTAGATGGTCAGATGGTAGGAAACTATTCTCATCACTTGCAAAATCGAAAGGTGTAGATTGGGCTAACGCTCCAACGGGAGCAACTGTTGTTTCTCAACAGGGTAGTTCAGATTCAAACGTAATCAATGTATATGTTGTAACTTCTGAAAAAAGAAACCGAACTACAAAAGGTGGAGGTTGGTCTTTAAGCAAAGGCTTACTAGGTATAACAGTTGGAAGTAAAATTGCTGGATTCAATGGTAACTTAGTAAGTAATAAAGGCGATAGAGCTGGAGCTTCTTATTCTAACAAAGGAATTTGGAATTTCAAACAGATGAACCAACATGCAGATAAGGTATATCAAATAGATACTTCATTGATTCCTAATACTCAAGATATGCAAAAGTCAAGAGAAGAAGCAAAACGTGGAGCAACTGCTTTAATGAATGCAAGAGACATTTTATATAGAAACAAAAGAAGATATGAAGATGCATTATTATTGAAAGCTGGAGCTGGTGGTTGGAAATCAGCAAGAGAATATGTAAAACGAGCTCATGAAACTTTAGGAAAAGCAATTGATGCAAATACTAAAATGTTATCTAATGGAGAATACGCTTCAGGTTGGGATTCTCACTACTCACTAGCATCTAGATTATATGAAAATATAATGAAAGAATTTCAAAACTTCCAAGAACAAAACAAAGCCTACTTAAAAGCACAGGGTAAAAAAGATGGTTCAAGAGCTGGTGGTACATATAACAAAGATAGAATGGATCAAGCTCTTAAGAACATGAAAGATTATTACAACGATTTCGATAAAAGAATGAAAAGAGTAATGGCAGAAAAACCTAAGAAAATACAAACAGCTTATTAAAAATACCAAACACGGATAATACAATGACTAAATTCGATATTAGAGAATGGAATAAACTAAATAAAAAGTTTGTTATCAATGAAAACAATTCGATGGACTTGGTAACAGAAGCATCTGATCCAGAATCTATGTATAAAGAATTCGATAAGATAACAACTTTGATGAACAGGGACTATGATAATGATGATATTGCAGATGCTATCATAGATGTAGAGGATGAATTTGAAAAGTTGGGTATCAAGGTAGAAAGCGTACAATCAGAAGGAACTTGGAAAGGTTCTAGCTTTAAGAATGTAGAAAAACATGGCAAACTTCTACAGAATCTATCTAGAAAATATAAAAGCAAAGTAAAATCTCCACAACTACATAAAAATATAGACAATTTAGTTGATACTATGTATGATGTAGCTGAAGAATTCGAAGACTAAAACAGAATAACCTCATCGTTATTGAAAAGAAATTCGGCATATCTTTGGATATGTCGTTTTTTTTGTTTATATTAGTATATACTAAATTATTCACAAAAACTAATAGAATATGGCAACATTTACACCAAAAGATAGGTCTGGTAAGCCTATTAAAAATTACCGTAAAAGACACGAATTCATAATACCTGGATGCCCCTCTGGCGTAAAAGTACCAGGACCTTCAGCAGGAGACGTTGAAAAAGCTCTTAAGATATTCAAAAGACAAATGAAAGATCATGGCACTTTAGAAGAGCTAAGAGATAGGCGTCATTTTGTAAAACCCTCAAAAGCTAAAACTATACAAATGGAGAAAGCTGTAAGAGCTCAATATAAAGAATCTAAACGTTTAAAATGGCAAGACAAAAATTATATTTGGACTGCGATAATAGACGGGAAAGCTAGATAGTTTAACCATTTGGGGTACAATTCTTAGGTAATATCACAAATATTACCTAAATTGTTGTGGAAATACTCTTTTTTTATATATTTCTATATATTTATATTTATAAACAATATACAAAAATGCTTTATCACTCTAATATAAGGCAGTATATTTAATTCAATCCCTATTAAGGTTCCTAATAACCTTATTTCCAAATTACATATTAAAGGAGAACAATAATGTCAAAAGACTTATTAAGAGAAGCTATTGCTGACGCAAAGGCCGTTAGAGAAACTGCAATTGCAAATGCAAGATTAGCTTTGGAAGAAGCTTTTACTCCGAAACTACAAAGTATGCTTTCTGCTAAGATTCAAGAAGAAGATGAACTAGAAGAAGATGAACTAGATGCTGAAGATACAGCTCCAGTTGAAGATGAAACAGCAGTTGCTGATGATTCAACATCAGGTGATGTACCAGATGACTCTACAGAAGTTGGCGTTCAAAATGATGAAACTGAAGATACAGGATCAGATGAACCAGCAGAAGAAACATACGAAGATAGTGAAGAAGTAGAAGAAGATGAAGAACTAGAAGAAGGCGAAGAAGAAGTTGCTGAAGAAGACGAAGAAGAAGTAACAGAAGACGACGCTGAACTTGAAGAGATCATCAAAGAACTAGAAGGCGAGGAAGAAGTAACTGAAGGCGAAGAAGTTGAAGAGGAAGAAGATCTTGAAGAAGATATTGAACTTGATACTACAAAAGCTAATGGAACTGATTTAACTGAAGATGAAGACGAAGTTGAAGAAACCCTTGACCTTGACGAAGTACTCAGATCATTACAAGAAGAAGATGAAATNGAAGAAGACGAAGAAGAAGTTGAAGAAAACGACGAGTTAGAAGAAGCTTACAATACCATTAGATCATTGAAAGCAACTATTAATGAAGTTAATTTACTTAACGCTAAACTTTTATTCTCAAATAAACTTTTCAGAAATAATAATTTGAATGTATCGCAAAAAATGAAAGTAATCGAAACTTTCGATAGAGCAAATTCTGTAAGAGAAGTTAAATTAGTTTATTCTACTTTATCTGAATCTTTATCAGCATATACTCCATCAAGAAAGAAAAGAGTAACTGAAGGCTTTGCATCAAAAACTTCAAAATCAACTGCACCTAAAAAAGGTGTAATAGTTGAAAGTAATGACTTTGCTAATAGAATGAAAAAATTAGCTGGTCTATTGTAAAACGAATAATAATTTAGAAATTAATAGGAGACAAAAAAATGTCAAACCAAATTTCAAATTTACTACAAGAAAGCAATAATACATTCCGTGAACAACGAAATGAAACTAAAGCTTTAGTTAGTAAATGGAACTCAACTGGTCTTCTTGAAGGAATCGATGCAGAATACGATAGACACAATACTGCAATTCTTTTAGAAAACCAAGCAAAACAATTAATCTCTGAAGCAAATTCAACTGGCACTACTTCGAAAGAAGAATGGAACGGGGTTGCCCTTCCGTTAGTTAGAAGAATTTTCGGAGAGATTAGCGCTAAAGAATTTGTTAGCGTACAACCAATGAA
>JGI25134J35505_10000988_pt1 | contig 11238 bp, 7 predicted proteins | sample ETNvirnome_6_100_FD_35505 | JGI IMG/M metagenome (IMG submission 35505) | reverse complement strand
GAAGAGCACCGAGCCACTCATTGAGTCGCCCAATCTAGCCCCGCGCCAACCAGTGTCGGCCTTCCGCCTTGAGCAGGGGCGATTAACGCACACGCCACTGTTTTGGGGGCTGACGCCGCCGTGGCTCAAAGTGCTCGACCACGCCCCCCACTGCGCGCGGGCGGAAACACTGAGCAAGCGGGCCATGTTTCACGAGGCCTTTAGCGCCCGGCGCTGCGTAATTCCGGTCAGCGGCTTTTACGTCTGGAAGCCCCAGGCCCGCAGTAAACAGCCGTTTCTGGTCACCCAGGTGAATCGCGCGCCGCTGCTGCTAGGCGCGCTATGGTGCCGTTATCACACCACGTTAACTACGTTTGCCGACTCAACGGCGCTGATCAGTGTGCCCGCCAACGCTTGCTTATCGTCGCTCACCGACCGTCTACCGGTGATCATTCCACCGGAAGCGCTGACACAATGGTTAGACCCCAGCACTGATTTATCGTCGCTAACACCACTATTGATACCGGCACCGCTGGAACTGTTGGGCGCTTTTCCGGTATCAAAGCATGTTAATAACCCTGCCTACCAGTCACCCTCTTGCGCACACCCCACAGGGCCGATGCTGCGCTGGACCGTGTCACAGGAGCCGTAATGTTACGACCTACTTACGCTATTCCGCCCCGCCTCAAGGCGCGGCGTGCCGTTCTCGGCCTGACCATCAGCCTGCTCTGGATAGCCGCCCCCAGCGCATGGGCGGAAGAGAGCCCGGTGGCAGATGTGACCATCCCCAAGGTGAGCCCGTTTGATGACCGCGACTACCGCGTTTTAACGCTCGAAAACGGCCTGCAGGCGCTATTAGTGAGCGACCCGGAGGCTGATAAAGCCGCCGCCTCCATGAACGTGCGGGTCGGCAGCGCCCAGGACCCAGACGACCTGCAGGGGCTGGCGCACTTTTTGGAACATATGCTGTTCTTGGGCACCGAACCCTACCCGCAATCGGATGCCTACCAGCAATATATTTCCGACAACGCAGGCTCTCATAACGCCTTCACGGCCCAGCAGGACACCAACTACTTTTTCGATATTGAGCCTTCAGCACTGCCCGGCGCACTAGACCGCTTTAGCGAGTTTTTCCTCTCTCCGCTGTTTAATGCTGACCACTTGGAGAGCGAGCGCAATATCGTTCACTCCGAGTACATGGCGCGTATTCGCGATGAATCACGCCGCGAGAACGATGTGCTAAACCAGTTACTCAACCCTGACAATCCCACTACAGGGTTTGCGGTGGGCAGCCGAGACACGCTAGCCGACCCAGAAGGCGAGGCAACGCTGCGCGAGCGAGTGATCGACTTCTACCACCGCTACTACGATGCCAACGTGATGAACTTGGCGGTGGTAGCCCCCCAACCGCTGGACGAGCTGGAAGCCCTAGTGGTGGAGCGTTTTGCCGATATTCCCGATAATGATTTGAGCGCCCCCACCATTGATGCGCCGCTGATCGACCACGACACGCTGCCGCGCTACGTAGAACGCCAATCGCTGCAGGATCGTCGCCAACTGCGTTTCTATTTCCCGATTCCTGACCCTACCGACGAGTATCGCACCAAGCCAACTCAGCTCATCGCGCATTTACTGGGCGATGAGGGCGACGGCAGCCTACTGGCCGTGCTGCGCGAGGCAGGCTTGGCCGACGGGCTCTCAGCGGGTGTGGGCCGCGGTGATGGCAATGAAGCACTATTTACCGTCTCCATTAGCCTGACGCCCGCAGGTGCCGAACGCCTTGACGACATCGAAGCCACGCTGTTTGCCGCGATCGAGCAGATTCGCGCCGACGGGCTGGCCGAATGGCGCTATGACGAGCAAAAAAGCCTGAGCGAGCAGGCGTTTCGCTTTCAGCAGCACGGCGCTCCTCAGCAAGAGGCCACCCGCCTAGCCATGAGCCTCTCCCGCTACCCGGTCGAGGACGTGCAGTACGCCGCGTACCGGATGGACGGCATGGACAGTGAGCGCCAGCAGCGTTACTTGGACGCGCTGACTCAGGACAACATGCTACGTTTTTACTCTGCCCCGGATGTCGAAAGCGACACCATATCGCCGTGGTTTAACACCCAGTGGAAAGAGCAGCCGCCGACCGCCATCGGTCAGGCGCTGAGCGGCTTAGCCTTGCCAGAACCTAACCCCTTTATTGCCAGCGACCTCACCCTTCAGGGGGGCCAGGATGAGCAGCCTACTGCCTTGATTGAGACGCCTACGTTTACCGCTTGGCACATGCAGGACAGCCGTTTTAATACGCCCAGCGTCGAGTGGCGGGTGAGCTTGCAGCACCCCAGCGCCAGCTACTCGGCGGAAGAAGCGGTACTCACGCGCTTGCTGGCAGGCTGGCTGAACGACAGCCTTAATGAGTCGCTCTACCCCGCTTGGATCGCTGGGCAGTCATTTAGTGCTTACGCCCACGCGCGCGGTATGACGCTGTCGTTTTCCGGCTGGCGCGATGGCCAAACTCCGCTGATCGAGCAAGCCCTTGAACAGCTTCAGCAGGCGGATATCTCTACCGGTGCGTTTGAGCGGGTGCGCTATCAGCTACAGCGGGAGTGGCGTAACGCCCCTCAAGCATCGCTCACCGGCCAGGCAAGCCGCGCACTAGGTGAAGCACTACTGACGCCGCAGTGGTCCACTGCTGAACTACTGGAAGCGAGCCAGCGGCTAGAGAAGCGCCATTTGGAGAATTTCCGTCGGCGCTTCTTGGATGATTTGTACATCGACGCCATGGCGGTGGGCAACCTGAACGCCGAGCAGGCGCAGGAACAGGCTAACCTGATTCGCGGTGCGCTTACGCCACGTTTGACACGCGACGACATTCCTCCGCTGACACCGCTAGAAGTCAGTAGTGAGTCGGAAATACTGCATCCTCACAGCACTCGCGAAGAGTCGCTGGTGCTACGCTATCTGCAGGGGCGCGATACCAGCGTTGAGGAGCAGGCGCGCTTGAGCGTGCTAGCCCAGTGGCTAGACACGCCGTTCTACCAGCAGTTACGCACTGAAGAGCAACTAGGTTATATCGTCAATGCGGGCTATTCACCGATGCTGGAAGCCCCGGGCATTAGTCTGATCGTACAGTCGCCGGATGTGGATAGCAGCACCATTGCCGAGCGCATGGATGCTTTTATGGAAGCCGCAGAAGCGCGTCTTAACACACTAAGCAATGGCGAACTGGCTGCCCACCGTCAAGCGGTTCACGACCGCCTGAACCAACGGGACACTAGCCTGCCAAGCATGACCAACCGCTATTGGCAGGCCACCGCGCTCGATGAGGTGCGCTTTGACCGCCGCGAGCAGTTAGCAGCCCTTGCTTTGGACGTAAGCGTTGAGGAGCTCCAATCGCTATGGCCAGAACTTCTATCACGCCAGCTGGATATTCGCTTCAATCCCGGCGACTCGCCCAGCGACATCGCGACCTACCGTGAAGCGCGCACGCCGTTCGACGCGCGCTAACCCCACCGCCAGCTCAGGCATCAAATGCCTGGGCTGGCATCATGGCCTCAACAAACATCACCAACTCTTCGAGTATCTGGCGCTCTCGGTCTGTTAGCGCTTGCTGATTATAACGCTCGATTTCCCGGGCAAATGCTTTAAGCGTAAAACCCGATAGCGCGGGATCGTTCATGCGCATCCAGCGAAACGCCTCCCACTGCTCGCGCTCNTCNCCCTCNANGGTGTCGGGGTAGCTGCGGGCGCGAAAGCGAAACAGCATCTCTTCCAGGCGTGGGTCTTGAAAGGCGAAGCGCTGCCCCACTAAGTCCCAGGGGTCCATGGCCAGCACTCGCTCCATCTGCTGACGGTCAGCGGCAGAGAAAAAACTGCCGGAGTAGAGCATTAAGTCAGGGTCTTGAGGCGACTCTTCGTAGCCGCCACTGAACACCTCGGCCACCTTCTGCGCTACACCGCTAGCCTCACGTAGGGTTTTCCAGTGCCCTCGGCAGGCGGCAATATCGATGCCTAGACGCGCGACAATCGCGCCGTACTCACCTTTCTGCTCGCCCTCAACATCTTTCAACACCTTGGCTGGAAAGATTACCGGGCAGCGGTTGATATGAATGACTTTGAGCGGAATGCGCGCTTCCCCTTCAGAAAGATCCTGCTGGCTGACAAATACCCGTTCACGAATCTGCTCGGCGCTGAGCGACAGTAAATCGCCGGGGTCGACGCTTAAATCGTAAACGATCACCCCGTTGGGGTTCGTGGGGTGCTCCGCCAGCGGCATCACCAGCGCGCTACAGCCTCGGCTGGCAGGATAGCGGCGGGAAATATGCAGCAGCGGCTTGGCACTGGGCAGGTCCAGCTGCTTGGCCACCGCGCGCTTGCCGCGCAGGCCAAGCAGGTAATCGAACAGTTTAGGGTTACGCGCTTTCAACAGCCGCGCCANCGCGATGGTGGCGCGCACATCTGNCACCGCGTCGTGGGCGCCCTCATGGGCAATGCCATTCGCAGCGGTGAGGTGCTCCAGTTTAAAGCTGGGAGCGCCATCTTCCCGCAGCGGCCACTCAATACCCTCTGGGCGCAGCGCATAGAACGCCCGCACCACGTCGATTAAATCCCATCGGGAGTTGCCGTTTTGCCACTCGCGGGCATAGGGATCAAGCAGGTTGCGATAAAACAGATGGCGGGAGACTTCATCATCAAAACGCAGGCTGTTGTAGCCTGCCACGCAGGTGCCGGGCTCGCTCATGGCGCTCTGCACCTGACGGGCGAACTCGGCTTCGGGCAGCCCACGACGCTGCGCTTTTTGAGGCGTAATCCCGGTAATCAGGCAGGCTGCCGGGTGCGGCAAGTAATCATCGGCGGGCTTACAGTACAGCTCGATAGGGTCGCCGATTTCGTTGAGGTCGGCATCGGTGCGTAATGCAGCAAACTGAGCGGGCCGATCGCGACGCGGATCGGCACCAAAGGTCTCATAATCGTGCCAGAGAAAACTGGCAGGGGCGGCATTCGGTGGCGCCATGGATGCAAACTCCCTTGAGCGTGACAGCCCACCCATGCGCCGAGGCATCATTCGCTGGATGGGAACAAAAGCCCAAGCCTAGCACACCCGCGACGCTTCCCGCCGCCCCTCTAAGCGCTCCTTAACGTTTAGCTTTTAGGCAGCGTGACGTTAAGCTCAAGCACCGAACAGTTATCTTCGCTATCCAGCGAAATTTGAATGGCGTCGTCATCCACATGCACATAACGACGGATCACTTCGAGCAGTTCGCGCTCAAGCAGCGGCATGTAGTCAGGCTGACCACGTTGGCTACGCTGATGCGCCACGATGATTTGTAATCGTTCTTTGGCCACCGAGGCGGATTTCTTGCGCTCACGCTTCAAGAACTCCAACAGTTTCATCGACGACTACCCCCAAACATCCTGCTCAGTAGACTTTTACGCTGCATTTCATGGAAGCGCAGCGGCATCTCTTCACCTAGCAGGCGCGAAACGGTATCAGTGTAGGCTTGGCCCGCGTCACTTGAAGCATCGTGAGTGACCGGAACACCCTGGTTAGACGCACGCAACACCGCTTCTGATTCGGGGATCAGGCCGAGCAGATCAATCGCGAGAATCTCACGGATATCGTCCAGGGTCAGCATATCGCCTGACGTCACGCGGGCTGGGTTATAGCGGGTAATCAGCAGGTGCTCTTTCACCGGATCTAAGCTCTGCTCAGCACGCTGGGTTTTCGAGCCTAGCAGCCCCAGAATACGATCAGAGTCACGCACGGAAGAGACTTCCGGGTTAGTCACGACAATCGCCTCGTCGGCGTAGTACATAGCCAGCTGCGCGCCACGCTCAATCCCCGCGGGCGAATCGCATAAAATATAGTCAAAATCACCTTTAAGCTGTTCAAGAACTTTCTCGACGCCCTCTTGGGTTAAGGCGTCTTTATCCCGGGTTTGCGAGGCGGGGAGAATAAACAGATTTTCGACACGCTTATCACGGATCAGCGCCTGGTTTAGCCCGGCCTCTCCTTGAATCACGTTGACGAGGTCGTACACCACCCGGCGTTCGCAGCCCATAATCAAATCTAGGTTGCGCAGGCCTACGTCGAAATCAATGACGACCGTCTTTTTGCCACGTAGCGCAAGCCCCGTCGAAATCGCTGCGGCGCTAGTGGTTTTACCGACCCCCCCTTTACCTGAGGTCACAACAATAATTTTGGCCAAGAGTCACTTCCTTCTTGAAGTCGTTCATTGCGAGCACGATTACGTTGCGCTACGCGCATAACGGGAACATCAATGTCATCAAAACAGCACACTGTAACGGATAGCGGCCGTGGCGTCGCTAGGCATGAAGCATTAACCGCCTCTCAGCCAAGCGGCTTACCCCAACGGCTTAATTTCCAGCTGCTCTTTTATGAAATGGACTTCTGCAGCGCGCCCTAAAAGCTGCGAGTCGATATCTTCCAGCCGCTTATAGTTACCCGCTACAGATAAAAGCTCTGCTTCCAGTTCGCGGCAGTAAATGCCCGCCTGGGTATTGCCATGAATACCCGCCAGCGCGCGCCCGCGCAGGGCACCATAAACATGAATACTGCCAGCGGCGAGCACTTCAGCACCGGCATTAACCGCACCGATTACAATCAGGTCACTACCTGCAGCGCTGACCTGCTGGCCGGAACGCACTGTCCCCCGGTAAAGCCGAGTGGTTACGGAAACGGCAGTAGCGGGTTTAATGTCATCATCTTCTGGCTCGTTCAACGGAGCGACAGTTTCCAACGCTCGTGCGCGCCCCTCTTCAACTGGCGCGAACCAGCCAAGCCCCAGCGCCCATGCCGATTGGCGAATCGGCTCAGCACCACCACGTACGGCCACGGGTAACAGCTTGTGGTCGCGGCATACGGCGCAAATCCGCTCTAACGCAAGGTGGGGCTCATCGAGTTTTTCCACGCTAAGCACAACGGGTGTATGCTGAAAGAAAGCGGGAGATTGCGACAGTTTGCCAGCAAGCTGCCGCCGGATACGCTCCGGGTCAGCGCTCGTTAACTCCATGACGGTCATCGGCAGCATGCCGCCCTTGAAGGTAAAGGCTACGTCGGCGCTGTTGGCGTTGAGGCTCATGGCCGAACTCCATGTCATGTTCAGGTAAGATAAGGGTAGCGCAATCTCGCGCTTTGCGTTGTGAATCGCTGGAAAACCCACAGCGCTACGACAAAGCTAAGCGACAGCGACGAGGACTGCAACCGCCTGCTCATCGATGTCTTATTTTTTTCACGTTACGCACCTCTTAGCAGGATGATCCATGCACGGACTGTTACGACGCCTGTTCGCTCCTCGGTGGCAACACCCCGATCCCGAGGTGCGCCGCAAGGCACTCCATCAGCTTGACCCTCAGCAAACAGAGCAGCGGGAGGCCCTACACACTCTCGCCAACGATAGCGACAGCACTATTCAGTTAGCGGCGCTGCTCGCGCTTGACGATCTCAATGGCCTGCTTGTCGCCTATGAGCAGCACAGCCAGGACGAAGCATGGTTCAACGCCGTTTGCCAGCGGCTCACCGGGGCTGAGGGCCATGTAGACTTGCAGCAACGCCAAGCTCACGTGGAGAGCCTGACCGATCAACGTCTGCTGAATACGATTGCCATGCAGGGCGATAACCTGGGGCTACGTCTCACCGCACTAAAGCAGCTGACGAGTGAAGAAGACTGGGTGCAGCAGGCGTGCCATAACAGCGTCGCGGCGGTACGTCATCAAGCAGCAGAGCGGGTCAACGACGAAGAGAACCTAAAGAGGCTGCTGAAAGAGGCGCGCCGTGACCGCCAGGTGGTTCGCTTCGCTAAAGAGAAACTCACCCAGCTGCGTAACGATGCTGAATGGCTTGCAGAACAGCAGGCCCAACGGGAGCACCTGCTCACCCAGTTAGAGCAGCATGCCCGCGCCCCCTGGGAACCGCTTTACGGTGGCCGCTTCCGCCATTTAGAAAGAGAGTGGCAACACCTCAGTCATCCGCCCAGCGTTAGCCAGGAGCAGCGCTTTCATCAAGCGGTGCTGAGCTGCCGCAAAACGCTCCACGACCATGAAACTCAAGAGCAGGCCCACCAGCAAAGCCTTGCCCGCCGCGCTGAAGCAGAAAACACCCGCGATCAGCTGCTAGAAGGGCTAGAAGAGACGCTAGAGGGGCTCACCCACGCCAACGAGCTGACCGCTCAGGACATTGACAGCCTACGCGCTCAGCGCCAGCTCTTGGGCCAGCGCTGGCAGTCGCTCTCGGACCTTCACCCGCCGAATGAGGCCACCCAGCAGCGCTACAGCCAAGCGCTCAAGCAGTATGAGCAGAGCATGGAAGCCTGGCAGCGTTGGCAAACAGTGAGCCTTGCAGTAGAGCAAGCCTTGGCCAACAGCGATCACGACGGGCTAGCAGAGCACGTCGCCCAGTGCCGCTGGCCAGCGACGCTGACGGCCCCATCGTTGCTCGCTCAGGCGCAAAAGCAGCTTGCCACACAACATGCTCCGCCCCAGCAGCCAGNCCTCTCCCTTAATGCGCTTAGCGCTGAGNTGGATAACTTTGAACACCTGTTAGAGCGNGGAGCATTTAAAAGTGCCAGCCGTTTACATCAGCGTTTAAAGCCCGCCATTGAAGCGCTGACAAGCGGCGATGCCAAACCGCTAAAAAGCCGCTTAAAGCACCTGGGTGCGCGGCTTGCCGAACTGCGCGACTGGCGCGGCTTTGTAGCAGGCCCTAAACGTGAGCAGCTCTGCGCCAGCATTGAGGCATTGGCAGACGATCCGCATATGGCGGAGTCTGCGCTTGACCGGCACCACCGCCAACTGGTGAAAGAGTGGAAAGCACTCGGCGATGCGGCGGCCAACAGAGAGCAATCGGCCCGCTTTCGGGCGGCCTCTGNCCGGATCCATGAGCGCCTAGCGCCCTGGCGTGCACAGCTTGACCAGGAACGAGAGGCCAACCTGCACGGCCGCGAAGCGCTGTGCGAGCAGCTGGAAACNCTGCTTGCTCAACCCGCTGAAGATGCCGACCCCGATATGCTGCGGGAGATTCGTGATAAAGCGCGCCACCAATGGCGNCACTACTCTCCGGTGCCCCGGGAGCGCTCCGAGGCNATTGGCCGCCGTTTTGGGGCAATCCGTCACCGCCTGCAGGCGCTCATTGACCAGCGTGCTGAGCAGATCGCCGCACAAAAGCGTGAGCTGATTGAGCAAGTGCAAGCACTGCAAAACGATAGTGAACAGCCACTGGCAACGCGCATTACGCGCACCAAGCAGCTACAGCAGCAATGGCGCTCGTTAGGCCGCGCGCCCAAAGGGGAGGAGCAAGCACTATGGAAGACCTTCCGCAGCGCCTGCGACCAGCTGTTTGCTCAGCGCGACGCGCATAAGCACGAACAAGCCAACCGCCAGCAGCAAACGCTTGACCAACTGCAGGCCATTATTGATGAAATGGATGGCTGGCAACCTACCCAGGCAGATGAATCGGAGCGGCTAGATACCTACCTTGCCAGTATCAGCCAGCTAGAGCCNATGCCCCGCAATCGCCGTAGCGAAGGGATGCAGCGCCGCCTCAGNGGCATTGTGCGAGCCAAACGAGAGCGTTTAAGCCGCCTAGAAATTGTTGGCNAGGTGCAGCAGTGGCATGCNTTACTACCGNTAGTGAATGCGCACTTACATGCTGACCAGCAAGCGCTCAATGGTGAGGGCGCACAGGCCGTGGAGGCTACCAGCGAGATATCCATTGAGCTAACAGAGGCCTTCAACGAAGCACACCAGCAGCGCAATCACGCTCGCCTCTCTACCCCACTGCCACTTTCAAGTGAGCAACAGAGTGCGTTAGAAGAGCAGTTGGCACGCCTAAGAGTCCATCTTTCATTGCTCGCCTTAGGCAGCGTCAAACAGCGTGATGAACCACTGCGACTCGCCATTCAAGTTGAGCGCTTAAACAGCGGCATTCATACTGAGCGCAGTAAAGCGGATGAGCTGGACGAGGTACTGGTGGCGCTGTTGGCGCTAGGGCCAATGCCNCACAACTTATGGCNGCAAGAAGTCAATGAGCTGGATAACCTACTGAGCCGTTTGGCCCGCCCGCCCCANCCATAACTCGCTTACACATAGCGCTAGCACACAAAGCAAACGGGAGGCGCATCGCCNCCCGTTTTTNGCTTTCTTTCTTGTGAAAAGATCGCTGGTGCTTAATGGTAGGGCTTAGCCCATAAACTGGCCGCCGTTAATATCNATGTTGGCACCTGTGATAAAGCCGGACTCTTTGTCGGCCAGGAACGTCACCAAACGACCAATCTCTTCTGGGGTNCCGTAGCGTTTTACCGGAATCGTCTCNCGAATCGCTTCACGAACCTGCTCNGGAATTTTCATAATCATGTCGGTGGCGATATAGCCGGGGGAGACGGTATTCACGGTAATACCCTTCGTGGCCGTTTCCTGCGCCAACGACATGGTTAACCCATGCATTCCCGCTTTGGCCGCTGCGTAGTTCACCTGACCAAACTGGCCTTTACGACCGTTGATGGATGAGATGTTAATAATGCGCCCATAGCCATTCTCCAGCATTCCCTCAATGACACTACGGCAAGTATTGAAGACGCTATTAAGGTTAGTATCAATCACTTGATACCACTGCTCATAGGACATCTTTTTCATGGTGCCATCGCGGGTAATGCCTGCGCAGTTGACCAGCACGCTGATCGGCCCATGTTTTTCATGGATTTCGCGGGCGCCTTCGAGACAGGCGTTATGGTCGGACAAATCAACACCCGATAATGCGATATTGTTATAGCCGTCGGCTTGCTGGGTTTCCAGCCAGATTTTGGCTTTGTCGGGATTATGGTACCCCGCCACCACCAGATAACCCGCATCTGCCAACGAACGACAAATTGCCGTTCCGATTCCACCAGTTCCACCAGTTACCCAGGCGACGGGGGCTTGATTGGCCATTGACTACCTCCCTGATAAGACAAATGGCTTGGACTTTAATCACTGTTATGGCGTCGCAAGCCACTCTGAATAAGCGCATTCGCACTTCTTTCACTCACAGCACGCCGCTTGTTCTATTGGGCGACACACCGACAGTAAGCTTTTTGTTATGCTGATTGAAAGCATAGCTTTACTCCCTCAATGTTGCAGCACGATGAAGATGACTGCCAGCAAGAAAGCGATTTATATGACTAGCGTCTCCCCACTTTTCCACAGGTGGTGCTGTAACTGCCTGAATAGCGTTGAAAATTTCAGTGCTATCAACGAGATCTGGGGCTTTCCCGCCGGTAT
>JGI25134J35505_10000987_pt1 | contig 11247 bp, 9 predicted proteins | sample ETNvirnome_6_100_FD_35505 | JGI IMG/M metagenome (IMG submission 35505) | reverse complement strand
TCTGTCATCGGCTCAGCGAGGGATTACCCAGGCTGCGATGTTGCGAGCATCGGCGATGGGTCGGTGCCACTGGCGATTAAGCCTCTTGGGCTACCGGAATCACGTTCGAGGCGATTTTTTGATACTCCTCGATTTCGTGGAAGTTCATGTAGCGATAGATCTCGCCTGCCATGGCGTCAAACTCACCCATGTAACGCTGATACTCATCAACGGTCGGCAGACGACCTTCTACAGCAGCAACCGCTGCTAGCTCTGCCGAGGCGAGGTAAACATTTGCACCATCGCCCAGACGGTTCGGGAAGTTACGTGTAGACGTGGACACCACGGTGCTCTTCGCTGCAACGCGTGCTTGGTTACCCATACACAGTGAACATCCCGGCATTTCCATGCGGGCGCCTGCACGGCCATAAATGCCGTAGTAACCCTCTTCGGTCAGCTGGTGCTGATCCATCTTGGTCGGCGGCGCCAACCACAGGCGGGTCTTCAGGCTGCCCGCAGGCTGTTTCTCCAGCAGCTTACCGGCGGCACGGAAGTGACCGATGTTGGTCATGCACGAACCGATAAACACTTCGTCGATCTTCTCGCCAGCCACGTCGGAGAGCAGGCGAGCGTCGTCCGGATCGTTGGGAGCGCAGAGAACAGGCTCCTTGATCTCGCTGAGGTCGATCTCGATGACTTCGGCGTACTCGGCGTCTTTGTCGGCGCGCATTAGACTCGGATTGGCCAGCCACGCTTCCATGCCCTGGATGCGGCGGCTGATGGTGCGCTCGTCGCCGTAGCCATTAGCAATCATCCACTTCAGCAGCGTGATGTTGGATTTCAGGTACTCGGTCACGCTCTCTTCAGACAGCGTAATAGTACAGCCAGCGGCGCTACGCTCAGCGGAGGCATCGGAAAGCTCAAATGCCTGCTCGACGGTGAGGTCTTCTAGGCCTTCGATCTCCAGCACGCGACCAGAGAAGGCGTTTTTCTTGCCGGATTTCTCGACCGTCAGCAGACCTTGCTTAATCGCGTACAGCGGAATGGCGTGAACCAAATCGCGTAGCGTAACGCCCGGCTGGCGCTTGCCTTTGAAGCGCACCAGAACGGATTCCGGCATGTCCAGCGGCATAACGCCCGTAGCAGCGGCGAAGGCCACCAGGCCAGAACCGGCAGGGAACGAAATGCCCAGCGGGAAGCGGGTGTGGGAGTCACCGCCAGTACCCACGGTGTCCGGCAGCAGCATGCGGTTCAACCAGCTGTGGATGATACCGTCGCCGGGGCGCAGCGAAACGCCGCCACGGTTCATGATGAAGTCCGGCAGGGTGTGGTGAGTGTCCACATCTACTGGCTTCGGATATGCCGCCGTGTGGCAGAACGACTGCATTACCAAGTCTGCCTGGAAACCTAGGCAAGCCAAGTCTTTCAGTTCGTCACGGGTCATCGGACCAGTGGTATCTTGCGAGCCCACAGTGGTCATCTTCGGCTCGCAATACATGCCGGGGCGTACGCCATCCATGCCGCAGGCCTTGCCGACCATCTTCTGCGCCAGGGTGAAGCCTTTGCCGGTATCGACAGGCTGGTCGGGCAGGCGGAATACGTCAGAAGGTGCTAAGCCCAGTGACTCGCGTGCTTTTCCGGTCAGGCCACGGCCGATGATCAACGGAATACGGCCGCCAGCGCGTACTTCGTCAAGAATCAGCTGAGTTTTCAGTTCGAAAGTGCTCAACACCTCATCGGTGCCGTGCTTGCACACTTTGCCTTCGTAGGGATAAACGTCAATGACATCGCCCATTTCCAGCTTGGAAACGTCCATTTCTACCGGCAGGGCACCGGAGTCTTCCATGGTGTTGAAGAAGATAGGCGCGATTTTGCCGCCGAAACAGAAGCCACCAGCGCGCTTGTTTGGCACGTAAGGAATGTCGTCACCAAAGAACCACAGCACAGAGTTAGTGGCTGACTTACGTGAAGAGCCGGTACCTACCACGTCACCTACATAGGCAACCGGGAAGCCTTTGGCTTTGACGTCTTCGATCTGCTTGAGCGGGCCAGTAGTGCCTTGTACTTCAGGCTCAATGCCTTCGCGCTCATTTTTGAGCATCGCATTAGCATGCAGCGGAATGTCGGGGCGTGACCAGGCATCCGGAGCTGGAGAGAGATCGTCGGTATTGGTTTCGCCGGGCACCTTGAAAACTGTCAGGGTGATTTTCTCTTCCAGAGCTGGCTTGGAGAGGAACCACTCGGCATCTGCCCAGGATTGAATGACGTCTTTGGCGACGGCATTGCCTTTTTTGGCACGCTCTTCCACATCGTGGAAGGCATCAAACATCAGCAGGGTGTGCTTCAGCTGCTCGCCAGCTTCACGGGCCAGCTCTTCGTTATCCAGCAGCTCCACCATAGAGACGATGTTGTAACCGCCTTGCATGGTGCCTAGCAGTTTAACGGCGTGAATTTTATCAATTAATGGAGAGGTGGCTTCCCCTTTAGCAATCGCGGTCAAAAAGCCCGCTTTTACGTAGGCGGCCTCATCAACACCGGGCGGAACGCGGTTGGTGATCAGGTCAAGGATGAATTCCTCTTCACCCGCCGGGGGCGCTTTGAGCAGCTCAATTAAGGCGGCGACTTGCTCGGCGGTTAGGGGCTTAGGTGGGACGCCCTCTGCGGCGCGTTCCTCGACATGTTGGCGGTAAGCTTCAAGCACGTTGGGGCCCTCTCATCTTCTTAGTAGTGATGAATCAGTGGTGCCGAACGACTACTAGCANGGTGGGTGAGGCGTTCGGACACGTGACAGACGCTTGACAAACAGCGTCTGGTGGATGNGCGNGATTCTACGGGAAACTGTCGACAATGTTAAGAAGCCAAGCTAAGTGCCTGCTTGTACTTTATGTTGAGGCGCTGATATTGAGCTCCTTTCTTGCGGCTTTTTTAGTTAATGTGCCCAAAATCTGAAAGTTTTTTACCAGCAGGGGTGTTTTGAGGTAAGCGCGGGTGTGATTATTGTGATGCCGCGTTACCATAGGCATACGATTAATTCGTTATTAAGTAACGTAGTGAAGTGGTTTAGGCGGTGTGTGGAGCGCCAAATAAGCTGNGCTTATATATTAGAAATATGCTATATGAGAATTGAGGCGCCATTAAATAAGTGGCCTTCGGATAGCTAGGNAACAAACGCCAACGGCGTTTANATGTTATACAANAGTGAGATAAGCGCTCGGTAGCGGTATTATGTCTATACAACTAATGGCACTAAAAACAGCAGATCACTCCCTTTCAGCGGATGATTTGCTACCAGAAAGTCTGCATCAGTTTCTTGCCTGCCCAACGCCTGATGCGTGGTTGCAGTGGGCGCTTGCCAATCCTGAAACGCTGCTGATTGACCATGCGCAGTGTGAGAAGAAGGCGGCTTCCACCGCGATGAGNTTGCTTTACCGCTATGTNGATCAGCCGCTTTTATTAAGCAAAATGTCTCAGCTTGCCCGCGAAGAGCTGCTGCACTTTGAACAAGTGGTGGGCCTGATGGAAAAGCGTGGTGTGNCCTATCATCACCTCACTGCCTCGCGCTATGCCGAGGGGCTGCGCAAACATTTACGCAGTAACGATCCTGAGCGCTTAATCGATGTACTGATTATTGGCGCATTAATTGAGGCACGAAGCTGTGAGCGCTTTGCCCGCCTTATCCCTTACTTAGACGAAGAACTGGCGAAGTTCTACCGCACGCTGGTGAAGTCAGAAGGGCGCCATTTTGAAGATTATCTGCTGTTGGCGCGTCAACAGACCGCTGAGCCGATTGATGACCGTATTGCCTTCTTTGTCGCACGTGAAGCGGAGCTGATGANGACTCCGGATACGGCGTTTCGTTTCCATAGCGGCGTGCCCGCCTAAGNCGCTGCTAGTCAGGCGGGATGTGTATCATGCGCGATGCTCAACAGACAGACCAGCTGACCTTGTTTGGTCACTTCTCCTTAACCCAGGGGGAGGATGTACTCACTCATTTCAATTACGACAAAGTTAAGGCCCTGTTGGTGTATCTTTTGTTGCATCGCCAGCCGGTCAATCGTGCGGCACTGGCTGAGCTGCTCTGGCCAGACCAGGGGCTTTCGTCAGGTCGTACCAACTTGCGCCACGCGTTGCACTGCCTGCGTCAGTCCATGGGTGATAACGCCGATCAGGTATTGAACGTATCGCGACAGACTATCGCCTTTCATTTACCTGCCCACTGGCAGGTAGATCTACATGACCTGCAGCAGTTGCTAGAAGGCCCCAAGGATTTAGAAACCCTTGAGGAGGTGATGTCATGCTACCAAGGCGATCTAATTGAAGAGTTGCAGTTGGCAAGTTGCAGCGAATTTCAGCGCTGGCTAGTGCAGGTGCGCAATGAGTGGCGTCAGCGGGTGATCCGGTTTGCCGAGCAAGTGCTTGAGGNTCATGACGAAACGCCAGACGANATGCTGGAAGGCCTGGTGAGCCGCTTTTCAGGCTATGGGCCTTTCCANGAACGTTTGGTGCGTCAACTGGCCGAAAAAAATCAAATGGCCGCTGCTCATGAACAGTACAACAGCTATTTGCAGTTGCTCGCGCTGTCGGGCCAGCAGCCNGAGCCCGGTTTCTTACAGTTGGCCAGCTACTGGTCGGACGGCCACCACGACCCGCGAGCCNTGTCGCCCCAGGGCGCTTTTTCTCGTGCACTGGCAGCCGATAGTAAGCCGCTGCGTGAAGATGAGATTGAGCTTCGCCAACTGTCGGTCATGGCGATTCGCTTACGTCTGAAAGGCGACTGGCAAGACCGGGCGGCAACTCGTAACTGTCTAGCGCTTCAGCTGGAACTATTGCGCTGGCTAGAGCAGCAGTGCCATCACTTAGGTGGCTTCTGGCTGCCTGGGGCCACCGGCGGTTTGGGACTGGCGTGTTTCGGCACCCACGGCCCTGCGCATCAGCTTGCCGAGCTGGTAGCGCTCTATGAACACTGCCGCCAAGCGCTGCCGCAGGAAGCTCAGCGCCATTGGAGTGGGGAAGGGGAAGCGCCTTCGTTTGAGCTGGCGGCTGGGTTACATAGCGGCCGTGTGGTCTATCTGCCTGAACGCCAGTTGGCTGACCCGCTTGGCCAAGTCACACAGATCTCCCTTGAGCTAATGGGCGCTGCTGAAGGTAGTGAACTAGTGATTTCTCAAGAAGCCAGCCAGCACATGCCCCCGGCACTGGACCTGCAGCCGCGCTTGGTGTCGCGCTTGATGGCAAGCGATGGTCGAGTGCGCTTGCGGGCGCTGGTGTTAGGCCAGAATGAAGGCGGCCGGGATGCGCTGCCGCCCAGTCTGGTCGGNCGCGAAACGTCNCTGCGTACGCTGCGTGATGCGCTGGCAAGAGCGGGTATNGGCTTAAGGCAAAGTGTCTTGGTGCGGGGGGCCTCAGGCATGGGAAAATCGGCGCTGATGGTTGGTTTTCGTCAGCTTGAACTTAGCCGCGACGCCGCTATCTGTTGGCAGCCAACCACACGCTTGTCGGTGTTAGAGCCTTACGGGGTGGCCCGTTCTCTCTTGGCGTGGCATCTAGGCGCCACGCCTACTCAAGCAGCATTGTATGAGTTGCAGGCATCGTTGGGTGATACAGCGCTAGACGATGCTCGCCAACAGCTGTTGGAAGAGGCGCTGGGGGTTAGGGACGTTCAGGAAATTACTCAGCTTACCCAAAGCGGGGAAGCGGTAGAGTTGGTCGTGAAACTGCTGCACCGTCTGATCGACCAGCGCGCTGGCGCCCAGACTCTCGTCTTGATGGTTGATGATCTACAGTGGTTGGACGAACCCTCCTTCAAAGTATTGGCCGGTTTACAAGCTCGTNTGCCCATCAATACAGCCTTCATGCTGGTGGCCAGTCATCACGGTCGTGAAGCGCTACCAGTGAAGCTGCATTGGGATCAGCAAATTACCCTCGGCAAGCTCGATGCGCTGCAGTCGTCTCGGCTGCTCTCCCAGCTATCGCGCCGCTATCGTATGCATTTAAGCCCTCGACTGNGTAACCAAATTATTGAGCGATGCGATGGCGTGCCGCTCTATATGCAGGAGATTTGCCGTCGCCTGGATATGGATCGTCGCGAAGGGCGTAGTGTTCAGTTCGATGAATTGCCCAAAGGGCTGCTTGGCCTGCTGGCCAGCCGTATCGATCAGCTGGAAGGGGATCGGGAAATTGCCCATATTGCGGCGGTGCTGGGCAAACGCTTCCGCCTCGACTTCCTGGCTGAATGCAGCGGCTGGGATAAAGCGCGGATTTCTCAAGCCGTAGAGCATATGCGCCTGCTGGAAATTATTGAGCCGGTTGATAAAGAGAGCGGCGAGCACGAGTACCAGTTTAGCCATCAGCTACTACAAGAAGCGGCTTATCTCTCCTGCCCCCGGGATGTACGGGTCAAGCTGCACCAGCAGGTCGTTACGCTGATNGAAGAGCGTTTCCCTGTGTGGATCAGCCGCCATCCGGGGGATTTCGCCACCCATCTGCGCCGCAGCGGCCACTACGCTCGAGGCGCGCGCTATTTCGAACTGTCTGCCCGTGAAGCGCTGAAGGTGAGCGCGAACCGTACGGCGCTGCGGATGGCCGACTTCGGNTTGGCCAGTTTGCGCCACGTTGACCATGAAGTGGAGCGTGAGGTCAGCCTNCTTACCGTGCGTGGGCAGGCAGCGTTTGCGCTGGAAGGCCATGGCTCGCCCACTGCCCACGAAAGCTTTGTGCGCGCCCGGGAGCTGCTGAGTCAATCCGGTGGTNATTCGCCGGACGACCCGGAAGATTTAGAACAAATTTTCCTAGTCAAGTGGGGGCTGTGGGTAGGCCGCAGCCAGCGCTACGCCCATGCCGACGCGTTTGCACTTGCCTCTACCTTGGCGGATATTGCCGAACGTCTGGAAGACCCGCGCTATCGCCGTTTGGCCGACTATGCCCGGGCGCACTGTGAGTACTGGGCCGGACGAATTCAGCAGGCCCATGACCACCTGGATGAAATCGACCCGCTCAATGCGCAAATGATGATCGAGTGGCTGCCCTTCTCGGATCACCCGCAAGTGACAGCTGCCTGCTTCCAGGGCTGGGCACTCTGTTTACGTGGCGACTATCAGCGCGCCGAGCGTCACGTCTCGTCNGCCATCCGTCTTGCTGANAAAATTGGTCACCCGGGAACGCTTGCCATGGCGTTAATGTTTGCCGCAGCGCTCTATCGCCAATTAGGGCATGTGCATCTTGCGGCACGCCATGCTGAGCGCGCGGCCGCCATGACGGGCACGCCGGACCTTCAGCTGTGGCAAATCTCCGCCCAATGTGTGTTGGGTTGGCAGAGGGCCATGGCGGGGGATCACGCTGGTTTAGTCCAATTAAGAGATAGTCTGGACCAGATGGCTGAGCTGAATGGGCGAGATCGTTTCCAGCGCCCCGTCCTTTGGTACTCAGATGCCTGTATTGAACTTGGCGAGTTAAAGGCCGCCGAGGAGTATCTGGATCAGTGTTTGGTGATTGCCCGAGAGCGCACCACGCTCTTTTTGCCCGAGTTGGCGACTCAACTGGCCAGAGTGCGTGACTTGCTGGGGCGTCCGGCCAGTGAAGTAAAGGCGCTTGCCGAAATGGCGATTGTGCAGTCACGGGAACACGGCAACCGCCATCAAGAGTTAGCGGCCTTGGAGCTTTGGCTTACGCGGATTTCACCCAATGATCAGCAGGTAAAAGAGGCGTTCCGTCGCCTGTTGAGCGAGGTTAGCCACAGCGATGCACCGGTGCTGGTGCGCTGGGTTAGCCTACTGGGTCGCCGTTTGCCCCACTCGCTAAGTGTTGAAAACGAGGCTTAAACATTCAGCGAGTGCTCTCTTCTAGCCACGACAGCGTGGCGATCGCCTCATCACGGTGCTCGCCACACACGGTGGGGTCATAATCGAACTGCCCGCACACCATCGGGCGCAGCGGGCTGCCAAACAGCNTGCATAAGTTGTTGGCGTCGAGTTGAACGCAGCGCACCCCCGCCGGTTTGCCCTCGGGCATTCCGGGTATCGGCGATGTAATAGACGGAGCTATACAGCAAGCGCCGCAGCCTGCTCGGCATGTGGCGCTGCTGTCACTGGTGATCAACTCACTCATGGGCTCGCTTGTGCTGTCGCGCCTTTGTCGATTCCTTCAAAGGCGTATACGTGAGTGGCGGTCCCCGTTTGCTTGGCGATCTGATCGGCCAGCCAGAGGGCAATATTTTCTACCGTCGTGGGCTTTGGCAGCACGCTACAGCGCTCAGATGGCAAGGTGATTGAGAAGCTGCCTTGGGCTGCTTCATAGCGGCAGGTGAGCTGTGACTCGCTATGCTCTGCTATATCTGCCTCTTCCAAAAGATAACGATTATCCAGCCACGCTCCCCATTGCTGTTCCAACTGCGGCTGTCGCTGTTGTTCCTGGAAGATATGCAGGCGAGAGCGATGCCCGTGGGCAATGCGCTGGCAGTTACCCGAATGACGTTTTAATCCATGGCTATAGCCATAGGCAGCACCATTGATAAGCTCATCGCTTAGCGTGAGCGTCACGCGTTCAACATTGGCTGGCCGCTGCTCGGTGAGTTGGGCGCTGAGGTGCTGAGTCACCCGTTCTAGAGTGATCGATGCCCAGGGAAGTAGGGTAAATGCCTCTGTCGGTCCACGAACTTCCATCACGTAGGGCGTGGTGGTGCGAATGCAGAGTCCTTCATCGCATTCGCTGACCTCAACACCGGGTGCTTGGGTGGGCACCAGTAGGGTGTGGTCCAGTCCGCTATCCAGGGTGCGTTTGATCCACGGCTTTACTTCACCGAAGTCGAACAGCATTCCGTCCTCGCCTAGTTCACCCTCCAGTTGAGCATCCACTTGCCAGCTACAGCCAACCAACCCTTTCGTGGGGCACCAAAGAGAGACATCGATATGGGTCAGATGATTAACAAATAGCGCCATTACTCGAATCCTGCGATTTTGTGCGTTTGCAGTGACAGCCGCCACTGTGGGTTGGCCATGCAGTACGCGGTGGTGGCCTGAACGGTCGCTGCGCCGTCGGTGNCAATACTNTTTTGAGCGACGGCACTGAGATCCATCGGCTGTAAAAAGAAGTGGCTAAAGGCGAGGTGAGAAAACTGCTCCGGTGGCGCATCGGCCTGGGGGAAAACCAGTTTCAACTCATCGCCTTGGGTGATCGCTAGCGGGTTNCTACCCTTAGGGCTAACGCAGAGCCAGTCAATNCCCGCAGGAGCGGGCACCGTACCGTTGGTTTCCACTGCCACTTCGAAGCCTTCGCTATGCAGCGTGGCAATGAGCTCGGTATCGAGCTGTAGCAGCGGTTCGCCGCCGGTAAATACCACGTATGGCACGGCGTTGTTAGCTTCCTGAGGCCACAGCGCTTTGATGTGTTCTGCCAGCGCCTGGGCTGTGTTAAACCGGCCGCCATTAACTCCGTCGGTACCGTTAAAGTCGGTGTCGCAAAAGGTACATTTTGCGTTNGCTCGATCTATTTCCCGGCCTGACCAAAGATTNCAGCCTGTAAAACGGCAGAACACGCTGGCACGACCTGCCTGGGCGCCTTCACCCTGTAAGGTGTAGAAGGCTTCTTTAACGTGATACATCAGTGCGCCACCTGTGAAGTGTCGATGGCGTAGTCGAGAGGATCGACGCTGTGGTTAGCCGCAAAGGCGGCCAACCGCTCGCGACAGCTACCGCACTGGCCGCAGGCAAGCTCGCGGCCCTCATAGCAGGTCCAGGTCTGGTGATAATCCAAGCCCATGCTCAGCCCGTCGCGAAGAATATCCGCCTTGCTGGCATGCAGGTAAGGGGCATGCAGCGCAACAGGCTCAAAGTTGGCAATGCCAGCTACGTGGTTCATGGCTTCCACAAACTCGGGGCGGCAGTCGGGATATAGGATGTGATCGCCGCCGTGGGCGCCATAATCGACGCGCGCAGCGCCAATGTTGACCGCTTTGGCAATCGCCAGTGACAGTAGAATCATATTGCGATTGGGCACTACCGTGGCGCTGAGATTGTCAGCATCATAGTCGCCAGTGGGCATGTCGATAGCGCTATTGGTTAGCGCTGAGTTATCAATCAAGCCGTGAATCGCGCGAATATCAACGACTTGATGGGGGATGCCCAGCGATTCGCACACTTGGCGGGCGGTATCGAGCTCCCGACGATGACGTTGGCCATAGTCGAAAGAGAGGGCGTGAATGTTAAGCCCTTCGCGAATGGCTCGGTGTAACACAGTAAAGGAATCCATGCCGCCTGAGTAAATCACGACGGTGGCTGACGCGTTAGCGTCTGGTGTGGCGGTAGATGACATACAAGTTGCTCATAGTCGGAGAATTTATGCGTACTTGCCACTTGGGCAAGACAGTGTTCCGGGGTCCGGTCCGGAAGGACGGCAGTTTACGCAATAGCGATTAATCTGACCAGCATCCGCCGCGCTTGAGGTACTTCTCATTCGGTGTGTGGGTGGCTGGTTGCCATGTTAAGCTACTGGCTCTAGCCGTTAGGAAGATACTTATGGCCACTATAGAACATAGCGAAATCATCAAAGCGTCTCCGGAGCGAGTGTTTGATCTTCTGCGCCGCGTGGAGGATTTTGCCGATTATTCCGATCTTATCCATTCCATCGACAGCTTGGGTGAAAACCGTTACCGCTGGCATGTGAGAGCAGTGGGGATGGATTGGGCATTTGATGTTGCTGTTACTGAGATTGAGCCACCCCATGTCTTGGCTTGGGAGTCGTTGGAGGGGGTGAAAAACCAGGGTCGCTATCAGCTGCGCGAAGTGCCTGAGGGGACGGAAGTAGCATTGACTCTGCAGTACGATATCCGCAACCGTTTAATGGAAAAAGCGGTAAACAAAGCGGCGAAACCATTAGTGGGAAAGGTCAGTCGGCAAATTCTTGAGCGTGTTGAAGCGCGCTTAAATGGCTGAGCGCCGCCCATAGGCGGCGCTGAAGAGAGCGTTGTTAGACAGGTTTATGCATCGAGGCGTCAAGATGATCGACCACTTCTGCCCAATCGGCATCTTCCTGCACGGCTTCTTTTAGAAAATCAGCTTGGCCCTCATTCCAGCAGGGGGCGTCTGCCAGTGGCATCTCCTTGGGCAACGGTGAGTGCCGCTGAATAAAGCGTTCGATGGATTCAGCATCCGAGCGTAATCCTAACTGCTCAAATAGTTCGCTAAAGTGATGTACCGGTTGATCCATAAGTGGCTTCCTATCCAGTGGGTGGTTAATACACGTTAAGGACATTGTTTAACCATAGCGGGAATAAAC
>JGI25134J35505_10000969_pt1 | contig 11336 bp, 9 predicted proteins | sample ETNvirnome_6_100_FD_35505 | JGI IMG/M metagenome (IMG submission 35505) | reverse complement strand
GCTGGAACAAGGAGGTTGTCCGTGTAGCCTTCAGCCTGGACTGCTGTGATCGCGAGCTGATGCGCTATGTAGCGACCACTGGTGGCATCACCGGTGAGATGATTCAGGACCTACTGCTGGAAAGCCTGGAATACCGGTTCGGCCAGTCAGAGAGGGTGCCTCATCCGCTGGAGTGGCTGACAGACAATGGCAGCTGCTACATTGCCAAAGAAACGCGGACCTTCGCGTCCTCTCTGGGCTTTGTGATGTGTACCACACCGGTGAGAAGCCCTCAGAGTAACGGCATGGCGGAGGCCTTCGTGAAGACGTTTAAGCGGGACTATGTGTACCTGAACGATCTCCCTGATGCCGCCACGGTGATGGCCAGGCTGCCGGGATGGATCGAGGACTATAACCGAAGCCACCCGCACAAGGGGCTGAAAATGAAATCGCCCTGGGAATATCGGGCAGAACTGGCATCAAACGAATGAGGTGGTGTCCGGTTTAGCGGGGGCAACTACAGGCGCCCCCGTCGGCGCTGAAGCACTGCTTCGCTGGAATCACCCCGATTTGGGCATGATCTCGCCGGCGCGGTTCATCCCTATTGCGGAGGAGACGGGCCTGATTGAATCGATCGGGGAATGGGTGCTACGTGCGGCATGCGAGCAGAACCGGCTCTGGCGCGAAAGTGGCTTAATGCCCGGGCGCATCGGCGTGAACCTCTCCGCTCGGCAGTTCCGGCACGCAGACCTCGCTCTGCGGGTGGTGCAACTACTTAAAGAGTCCGGATTGGATCCGGAACACCTGGAACTCGAACTGACCGAAAGCATGCTCATGGAGGACGTCGATGCTGCGATCGCGACAATGACGTGCCTCAAGGATTACGGCGTGAGTATCGCGCTGGACGACTTCGGCACCGGATACTCCGGCCTGAGCTACCTGAAACGCTTCCCGATCGACACACTCAAAATCGACCAGTCGTTCGTTCGCGAAATCACCAGCGATCCGGCCAGTGCCGCTATCGCCGACGCCATCATCGCCATGGCCCAACGCCTGGGTCTGGATGTCATCGCCGAGGGCGTGGAGACCTCGGAGCAGTGCCGCTTGCTGCGAGAAAGCGGATGCCGGTTTATGCAGGGCTACCTGTACTCAAGGCCGGTGCCGGCAGAGGATCTGACCAAACTGCTGCGTACGGGGGACCTAGCCAAGCACCTCTGATGCGGCTTGGGCGGACATCGCCAGCAGTAAAGCATACTTACTGGCCATCGAGATCCACCTTATGCCGGCCCCGAGATGGGAATAGCTAGAGTCGCGGTATTCAGATATTCAACTAAGCTTGGATGTGCCACGGTGGGTTTTACAGCCTCCCACTCCCTAATGCGCTAGCACGTCGTTAAGGAGCACTTATGTCCAAGGCTCGGAACGAGGTTTACACCGAACCCGAAGCGAAAGGGAGCCAGGCGGTCAATGCATGCCGAAAGGTGGTGGGCCTGGTACCCGCCCCGGAGATGCCCACTGAGATGGCCGAACAGGCGATCGACGAGTTACCTGAACTGCTGGCCAACTACGTTGATGACCGCTTGAGTTGGGAGGTGCAACTGATCGTCGATCCGTTGATCGGCGCTGCAGAGGCTTCTTCAGATATCATCGGGAGTATTCTCGAGTACAAGCGGGACCAGAAGTGGGACTACGCAATCTGTATTACCGATTTGCCGATCTTTAAGGACCGGCGCTTCGTAATCGCCGAAACCAGCACGGTGCATGGCCTTGCGTTGATCTCATTGCCTGCCTTCGGCATTAGCGCAATACGGCGTCGCTTGAGCGAAGCGATTCTGCAACTGGTCAACGAATTGCATCACGGTAGTTCGGAAGAGGACCGTGCTCGCCAAGAGCAGCGCACCCAGCAATCCGATAAAGTCCATAAGAGCCTACGTGGCAAAGGTGCCCGGCAACTATTGGGCAGGCACCTGTACGAGAAGCTGTTCCCGGTACGGCGGATAACGCTACCGGGCGAGGGAGAGTCCTTCGATGTACGCTTCATTGCCGATTCAAAGATCAATGGGAACCTTCGCATCATGGCGGGCATGGTGCGAGCCAACCGCCCCTGGACCATCTTTCCTGCTTTCAAGCGCGTCATCGCCGTCGCGTTCGCGACCGGCGCCTATGGCCTGGTGTTTCCCACCCTTTGGCAGCTCAGCGCCAATTATGGCCGGCCACGCCTTATTCTGCTTATGGGAGTGGCCATGGTGGCGATGATCGCCTGGATTATCATTGCCCACACGCTTTGGGAATCGATGAAAAACGCCCGATCACCACGTTTGGTTCGCCTCTATAACACGGTCACTGTACTGACGCTAAGTGCCGGGGTCGTATTCTATTACGGTATCCTGCTGGGCCTTTTCTGTTTCACGGTCCTCGTTTTCATTCCGGCCAACATGCTGGAAGCGCAACTCGGTCACGCGGTCAGCCTTTTCGATTACACCACTCTTGCCTGGCTCGTGACTTCGGTTGCCACTATCGCTGGGGCCCTGGGGGCCGGACTGGAAGATGAGGAAACCGTCAGAAACGCCACTTACGGCTACCGGCAGCGACGCCGAAACCAGGAAGCGAACAAGCACTGATACGCGGTGACAATTCTGGTTCTGGGATCAGCCATTGTCCCGCGGCGAGGTCCACGACGGTGTTTCGTCCTCGGTTCTCCGTGCGTCTTCCCGCATGGCGTGACCTAGTGACTCGTCCAGTTTCATGAACAGCTCCCCGTAGCGTGGGCTAAAGTGGATGCCTTCCTCGATGTTGCGCCAGGCATTGAACAGTTGGTTTTCGTGGGCTTTTTCGCTGGCAACAAAGGACTGGGTCATACGGCGAGCGCGTTCTGGGTGGACGCCCATGGCGGTGAGGGCATCGCCGCCGAGTGCCAGGGCGGAGTAGTAGGTTTCGCTCACCACGTCGTCGGCGCCGGCTTCGCGCAGTTCGTAGCCGTGGCCGCGGTCGAAGGCGCGGGCCAGTACCCAGACCTCCGGGTAAAGCTGTTTGACATGACGCACCAGATGAACGGCCCGGTCGCGGTCATCAATGGCCACAACGAGCAGGCGTGCCTCGGCAATGCCAGCGGTTTCCAGTAGCTGGATGCGGGTGGCGTCGCCAAAGTAACTCTTCAGCTGGATCCGGCGCAGGTTTTCGATCTGATCCAGAGCATGGTCCAGGGCAACGCTTGGAATGTTGTTGGCGCGCAGCAAACGACAGACGATCTGCCCGAAGCGGCCGACCCCTGCCACGATCACCGGCGCCTGCTCTTCTATTTCATCCGGCTCTGCTTCCTCATTGGAGGCCTTCTGATAGCGCGGCAGCACCACCCGGTCATAGACAATGAACAACAGCGGCGTCAGGAACATGGAAAGGGCCACGACCAGTGATAGCATCTGCGCGGTGTCCGTCGGGATCACACGGTTCTGGGTGCTGTAGGTCAGCAGCACAAACCCGAATTCACCGGCCTGGGCGAGCCCAAGGGTGAACAGCCAGCCTTCACTGCTGCGGATGCGGAAGGCGAGGGCCAGACCAACCAGAATCAGTGCTTTGCCAATGATCACCGCCAGGGCGAGAAGCAAGACGATATCCCAGGACTCCGCCAGAACGCCGAAATTGATTCCCGCGCCCACGGTAATGAAGAACAGCCCCAACAGCAGCCCTTTGAACGGCTCGATATTGGCTTCCAGCTCGTGCCGGAATTCGCTGTTGGCGAGCACTACACCGGCCAGGAAAGCGCCGAGCGCCGGCGACAGGTTTACCAGGCTCATGAGCGCCGCGATGCCGATAATCAGCATCAGCGACGTGGCGGTGAATACCTCCCGCATGCCGGACTGCACCACGTAGCGGAACAGCGGCCGGCTCAGGTAATGGCCGCAGACAATCACCAGCATGATCGCACCGACAACGGCCAGCCCATGCGCCCAGCCCGGCAGGTTCTCAACCAGGCTGAGGCTGCTGTGTCCATGCTCTGCATCGGTGGCTGAGATTCCGGACACGGCCAGCAGTGGGATGACGGCCAGCATGGGAATCACAGCAATGTCCTGGAAAAGCAGCACCGAGAAGGCGCTCTGGCCACCTTCGGTTTTGACCAAACCCTTTTCGGTCAGCGTCTGCAAGACGATCGCGGTTGAGGAGAGGGAGAAGAGAAACCCTACCGCCACGGCGGTTTGCCAGGCCATCCCCAGCGACCAGGCAAAGCCGGTGGCGGCGGCTGCGGTCAGTGTGACCTGCAGGCCGCCGAGGCCGAGCAGCCGGACCCGCATGGCCCAGAGGGATTTGGGGTCAAGCTCCATCCCCACCAGAAACAGCATCATCACCACGCCGAATTCGGCAAAATGCTGAAGGGTGACCGTCTCCTGGCCCACCAGCCCGGTCACCGGTCCGATGACGACACCGGCCACCAGGTAACCGAGTACCGACCCCAGTCCGAGCCGCCTCGCCAGCGGCACCGCGATGACCGCAGCCACCAGGTAGATAAACGCCTGAACAAAGAAGTCAGTCATCAGTTGTGTCCTTGGGCCGAAAATCGGAGATTCGTTCCACTAACCATAGACCAGTGGCTGTAATTCGCCTCAGGGAACGGTGTGGCCCTGAGTTCTTCGTACCGCCTTGCATTCCACCCACCCCGAACTATACTTAAATTCTAGCTTCTCCCGGGCTCTGCCCCCTCCCAAGTTTACTGGGCTCCGCCCTTCTCGAAGGCTTAGCCGTTCCCATACGACTGTTGTAAGCCACACAACGGTACAACTGAGGGAACATGGGCAAGAGCGCCGAACAATCACAGCAAGTAACATGCGATATCTGCCGGCAACGCCCTGCGGCTCTGCAGGTCACCGTTTCACAGGCGGGTCGAAGACGCACCCTCAACGTATGCCAATCGGATTATTTGCGTCTGAGAGCACGAAGTGCCTCTCCGTTTGAATCCCTTTTTGGAAGCGGGCTGCTCGCCGACGATTTCTTCGAGCGTCTGGCGCGAGACGAGGATTTCGGCGTTGGCAGTGTCGCCAGTCGAGAGAACGGCCGGCCGCAGGACAGCGAATCGGTCGCCCTCGGTGACCTGCTCAGCGAGCAAAGCGAGCAGATTCTGCAGCAAGCCGCGGCTACCGCGGCGGAGTGGGGTTCGCAATGGATTGATACCAGCCACCTGCTTCATGCGCTGGCCGATAACGATGTGGTGCAGGCACTCCTCAAGCGATACCAGCTATCGGCCAGGGACCTCAAGACCCAGGTCGAGCAACTGACACCCAAAGGTGCGAGCGTGCCCGAAACGGAGGAACCTGCAAAGATCGGTGTTTCCCCACGGGTTAAAGCAGCGCTGCAGCACGCCTTCCAGGCGTCAAGAGACCTTGGGCATGGTTACATTGGTCCCGAGCATCTTCTGATCGGTCTGGCCGAGGAAGAGGGGCTGGCCAGCGACTTACTGAACCGTTACGGCCTCTCGGCACACAGTCTTCGCCAGAAGACTGTGCAGGTGGTCGGAAAGGGTGCGCAGGAAGGGCGACTGCCGGAGCAAAGCGATACGCCCACCCTGGACAAGTACAGTCGGGATCTTACGGCATTGGCTAACGAGGGCAAACTGGACCCGGTGATCGGGCGAGCGGACGAGGTCGAGACCCTGATCGAGGTTCTTTCCCGGCGCCGCAAGAACAACCCCGTTCTTATCGGTGAGCCGGGCGTCGGCAAGACTGCCATCGTCGAAGGGCTGGCGCAGCGAATTGTTCACAATGAAGTGCCGGACCTGTTGCAGAACAAACCGGTGGTTGAGTTAAACATCAACTCGCTGGTGGCGGGTTCCCAGTATCTTGGTCAATTCGAGGAGCGGATCAAGCAAATCCTCGACGAGATTACGTCCCACGAAAACGAGATTGTGTTGTTCATCGACGAGCTACACACCATTGTCGGTGCCGGATCGACCGGGGGTGAGGGCGGGCTGGACGTCGCAAACACTCTCAAGCCACAACTGGCGCGTGGCGAACTGCATTTGGTCGGTGCGACCACGCTGGCCGAATACCAGAAGCACATCGAAAAAGACGCAGCGCTGGAGCGGCGCCTGCAACCGGTGTTCGTCGCCGAACCAACGATTGACCAGACCATCAATATACTCAGGGGACTCAGGGATCGACTGGAGGCCCACCACAAGGTGACGATCACCGACGAGGCGATTGTCGCCGCCGTGGAGATGGCGGACCGCTACGTCACCAACCGGTTCCTGCCGGATAAGGCCATCGATCTGATCGATCAGGCGGCTGCTCGGGTACGAATCAGTGGCACTTCGCGGCCGCCGGAGCTTCACGAGCTTGGTGCACAGATCGAACAATTGCGGCGCGAGCGTGACTACGCATCCAACCGTAAGGATTTCAAGCGCGCGGGCGCGCTGGAAGCTCGTATCGAAGAACACCAGGGCGACTATGATCAAGGCCTGGAGGAATGGAACACGACCCGGAGCACCAGCGCTAACCAGGTGGGCGTCGAAGATGTGGCACAGATCGTTTCGCGTGTCACCGGAGTTCCGGTGGCAGAGCTCACCACTGAGGAGCGCACCAGGCTGATGGAGATGGAACAGCGCCTCCATCAGCGGGTTGTCGGTCAGGACGAGGCGGTAAGTGCCGTATCCGATGCCGTACGTTTGTCTCGCGCCGGGCTGGGCGACCGCCGCCGTCCCATCGCAACCTTCTTCTTCCTCGGCCCCACGGGCGTGGGTAAGACGGAATTGACCAAAGCCCTTGCAGAAACAGTATTTGGTGATGAGGAGGCGATGATTCGCGTCGACATGAGCGAGTACATGGAGCGGCACACGGTCGCGCGCCTGATTGGGGCGCCTCCCGGGTACGTCGGGTTCGAGGAAGGGGGGCAGCTTACCGAAAGGGTACGGAGAAAGCCGTACTGCGTGGTTCTACTTGACGAGTTCGAGAAAGCGCACATGGACGTCCAGAACGTGCTGCTGCAGGTCTTCGAGGATGGGCGACTCACTGATGGGAAGGGGCGTGTAGTCGACTTCACCAATACCATCATAATCGCCACGATCAACATTGGTTCCGATGTTATCCGGGATAACATCGAAGCCCCGGAGGACAAGCGCAAGGACGACGCGGAATTGAAGTCGGAGCTCTTGAACGTGCTCCGTCGCTATCTCCGCCCGGAGTTCATCAACCGCATTGATGAGATCATCGTGTTCCACGCGCTCGATCGCAAACAGATCCGTGACATCGTAGGTCTGCAGCTCGAGCGCGTGACGCGTGACGCGTATCGCGCACGGGCAGGGCTTGACGGTGGAGTTTGACGACTCACTCATCGACCACTTGGCGGATGTCGGCTACCGGCCGGAGTTTGGTGCGCGCGAACTTCGTCGCCAGATCCGATCCCTGATCGAGACGCGCCTTGCGAGTGCCGTGTTGTGGGGCGACATAGAGGAAGGTGATAGCCTGCGCTTCGTCTACGACGAGGATCGAAGTGAGATCCGCTGGGAGAAGGAAGCAAAGGTGCCTGCCTCCGAACCGGAGTAACGAAGCCCCGGAGGCTACGGGCAGGGGAGAAAAGACTAGTGGGATAGACCGGATGCACTCGCCCGTCTCGCAGTATCTCGCTCACTTGCAGCGGGAGCACATGGAGGACAGAGCATGTTTAGTCCGAACTCCATTCCCTATCAGCAACAACCTGGCTTTCAGCGCACCTACCGCCACGGCCGCCTGAGCCTGGGTCTTTTCTTTCCCCTCGAAGCCTTTACCGGCGATATGCCGAGTATGCTCGACCAGGTCAGCTTGGCCCAAGATGCCGAAAAGCTGGGTTTCTCCGCCCTTTGGTTTCGCGACGTGCCGTTACGCGATCCCAGTTTCGGTGATTCGGGCCAGGTGTTCGATCCCTGGGTCTACCTGGGCTTTATGGCCGCACACACCCGTTCGATTGCACTGGGTACCGCGTCGGTCATCCTGCCAATCCGTAATCCCCTACACACTGCCAAGGCCGCAACGAGTGTCGATCAACTCAGTGGTGGCCGTCTGTTACTCGGCGTGGCTTCCGGTGACCGTCCGGTAGAGTTTCCAGCCTTCGGTGTCGACCCGGAGCAACGCGGCAGCCTGTTCCGCGAATACCTCGCGGTATTTCGCGAGGTACAGCGCAGCAGTTTCGTGCCTATAACCTGGTCCGGCGGCACGCTTGAGGGAGCCGATCTGATTCCAAAGCCGACCACGGCGGAAATTCCTTTCTTCGTCACCGGCCATAGTCGCCAGACGCTGGAGTGGATCGCCCGCTACAGTCATGGGTGGATCAGCTATCCGCGCCCCCCGAAGGCTCAGCAAGTCGTCGTCGATAGCTGGCGCACGGCGGTTCGTGATGAATGTGGTGAGCTGTTCAAGCCCTTCACCCAGTCGCTATACCTCGACCTCACAGATAACCCGCAGACACCACCACGACCGATTCACCTGGGATATCAACTGGGACGGCATCACCTGATTGCGCTACTACACATCTTGCAGGAGGTCGGCGTAAACCATGTGATTATTAATTTGAAATACGGCCAACGCCCCGCCGGTGAGGTGATTGAGGAAATCGGGCAATTCGTTTTACCTGACTTCGCCATGTCGACATAAGCCGGTCAGATACTGTACGGAGGAGGCCGTCGCCAGGTGGTCAAAACCTAACCGAAGAAGGCCAGGGTGCGAACCTCGATACTCTCGCGAGGCGGGGCTCCTGGCGGCGTATGGGGGTCCTGGAAGGCGGTATGGGGAGTGAAGCGGGCCCGGCCGTCGTGGCGTGAGTCATACCCTTTGATTAGCAAGGCTTCGTCACGGCGCATGTCCGGAAAATAGTACCAGCGCTGGCGCGGATTGTAGGCCAGGTGGTAGATCTCACCGATACGATCCGGGTAGACCAGGTCGGTGGCCAGCAGGTCATCGGGGTCGAGCGTCGATGCGTCCAGCAGGGCCAGCGGCGAACGCTTGACGGGCCCATTTATGGGGCGCCAGAGGTTGATCTGAGCTACCGGCATCGCCGCCAGTGCGTCGGCCCGTTCGCTGCCCAGCACGTCGCGAACACGCTCAGGCCCTGAGCGCTCGGTGTAGTCATTATGCACGCGGCTGGCCGGACCGCGAATGCCCCGTTGCTCGGCATCGCTACGCCGGGTGTGGTCGAAGATGACGACCCGGCTCGCCCCCGTCAGCTCTTTGATCAAAGCCTCGACTTCGGGGTAGTAGACGCTTTCCACCAACGTATCGTCGTAAAGGTCGTCGACCACCGTATCCCGCCGATGAAGTTCGAACCCCTGCTTGTCCAGTGACAACCTGTCTACCAAAGATCGGCCATTGTATATCGTGACTTCGCGCTCCTCCTGCTCGGCAAAGTAGTGCGGATCACTGTCACCGGTCAGAGCCTCGGTATGCACATAGGGTTTCGCGTCGTGCTTGACCAGATAGGTGAGCGTCGTGGTGATGCTGGCGGGCATGTCCGTCGTGCGCTGCAAGAAACACCTCCCGGTCTTCTGAGCGCATCCAGAGTGGTGTCATCGTGGCGGCGCGATAGCTTGTGTAGGGTTCTTCACTACCAAGTGTAGGCCATCAAACGGGAACTTTCCCTGCCTTGGCAATGTTCTTTGGCCAGATGTTACGTCGCGCGGCAATAGCGCACAGGGTTACCTTCGCGTAGTGAGCTATAGTGGCCTGACTTGCTGCGAATCTCTATCGATTTGGCACCAGCCGGACTTACTACGAGATCGTTGACGAGAGGAGGTTGGCAGCGCTACTGGAAGAGGAGATCAAGAGCGGGGTTTCTCTACTCACCGGTAAACTGCGCATCACTCGGCGCGGGTATGCAGGCGGTACTGATCAGTGAGGACAGTGCGGCCGGGAATCTAATGGTGGCTGTATCCATGGCCCTCTACTGCGCTATGCTATGGCTGATCCGCGACCGATACTACCTAAATGGACCAGCGCGCTGGAGCCTGCTGGTTGCCGCGTTACTCGTTGCCGGACTCGAGGCGATTGCATCACCGGGGTTGGCTGTGACTGCGCTAATACTTGCCGCCACGGTGGCGGCCCGGCGAGTAGCACGATAGACCGATCGACCTGGCCGGCGCATAATTCACCGCCAGAACAATAAGAAAAAGGGGTAGTGTATGGTAATTAGCGATCTTCTCTGGCGGCGACCGCGCCATTACATGGATGTCGATGAAACCCACGACCGCGTGCACTGGGTGGAGCTTTTCTTCGATCTGGTCCATGTAGTGACAATTTTCATTCTGGGGAATTACCTGTCCCATCATCTGGGGTGGCAGGGATTCTGGGTGTTTACGGGACTGTTCCTGGCGATTTTCTATGCTTGGGCAGACAGTTCGGTCTATAACTCGCTGTATATCTCCACGGACATGCCGCATCGCGTGGCGATGGCACTTAAGATTGTCACGATGATGACCATCGCGGCGGCGATTCCCGACGTGGGCGGTGAAGGTTGGACGTATTTCGCGCTGGGCTATGCGTTGAATCGGGCGCTGACGGCCTATCTTTACTGGCGGGCGCGCTGTACCGACAACGCGGCCAATAGGCTGGCGCAGGAACAGGGGCGGAATTTTTTCGTGTTGGCCGGGTTGTTCGCGCTGTCGGCTTTTTTGCCCACACCGGTCGCCTACTGGGTCTTTGCCGCCGGCGTGGCAGCAATCCAGCTGCAGTACATGCTGCCGCGCGTGGGCACGCTCCGCTTCGAGCGCTTTGTGCCTCGACTCGGACACATCTCGGAGCGCTTCGGCCTTCTGATGTTGATCTTGCTGGGTGAAGGCTTCTTTAAGCTGGTGGTCACGCTGGCCGACAAGGGCGTCTACAAAGTTAGCGCGGGTACGCTGTTCAATGTGACCATGGGCGGCTTGTCCCTCTTCGCGCTGGCCTGGGTTTATTTCGACTGCGCCGGCAATGCAAAACCGAAGAGCCGCACCAGTGCCGTGCTGCTGCGATACTGGCTTGCTCACATCGTGATTTTGTGGAGCGCGGTGACGATTGGCGTTGCGCTGGCCGGAGAAGTCTACGTCGGCCTGTGGGAGCCTTATCCGCCCGGCTACGCCGCGCTTGGCTCGGTCGGCCTTGCGGTTTTTTTAGCTTCGCTATGGGCGCTGCGTCGAACCGTGGCTGATGCCGATGCCTCCGACAAATACCACAGCGCCGGTCTGAGGCTGTTCGGCATCGTCATGGCGCTGGTTGTGCTAGCCGTTCATCCCTTCGTACCGTCGATTGTCAGCAACGGGCTTTGGGTCCTGGCGCTGTTCTCGCAGATTGGTGTGCCGATTTTTCTGGCGCTAAGAGATGCGCGCCGGTCTGATAAAATGCTGTGATGGAACATGGCTACGCCCATGC
>JGI25134J35505_10000961_pt1 | contig 11411 bp, 13 predicted proteins | sample ETNvirnome_6_100_FD_35505 | JGI IMG/M metagenome (IMG submission 35505) | reverse complement strand
ATATTTGGGTCAATAGCCTTAAAAAAGTTCCAAGCGGGCTTCTTGATGATGTTAGCCCTAGCAGCACGCACACTACCCCCATCCTTGTCAATGCGGTCTAGGATGTCCCACATGATCTTGTCTTGATCCATGGCAGAGATCTCTACTGATGGTGTGGGGGGGAGCAACCAGATGCCTGCGATGATGCCTAGGAGGAAGGTGAGTATTAGGGCTTTGGTAGCGCCCCAAGCTAGTGCTATTTTCTTCATGTGTACATTATACCCTATGGGGGTGAGCTATGCAAGCACAATCTGCGGAACTTCTGCTCATTCTAGGGGGCTCTCAATATTCACTTTCTCCACAGACCCCCAAATAATAAGGGGTTATTGTACTCGGTTTTCACGGGTTGAGCTTTGCCCCTCATTGCGACATCCTATGAGAAACCCACGGAACGCATTGCGGAATGGTTTTGCGACATCCTAGCGCGGCTACCCATAGATACAAGACACTCCTAGTCCATCTCTTCTAACTAATTTTTAAAAATTCTAACAAACTAAAAACCTACAAAAAAACCCCCTAGAAAAATCTAGGAGGTTAATTTTTGTTATCTAACTAGTTCCGATTAAGCAGTGTAATCGTGTCTGTTGATACTGTATTCAACAAAGCCTTCTGTGAACCCAGGCTGCCCAGTGCCGTCAGATGTAGGTTCTGGCAAGAACTCTACAGTAGTAACTTTAAATCCCATATCATCAATTAGATTAAAGATTGCAATTGTAGTCTCTTGATTTGTATTATACGGTCCATTAAGGTTATAATGGCTACCAACAACCTGTAGTCTAGCGTCTGCATCATGTGCCATGTATTGATTTTTGTGGAAACCCCCTACACGCCCCTGGGAAGTAGCCGCTCCTTCAAAATCAGTTTGGAATTCTGCATTACTTCCTCCTACATGTGCAGTACCCGCACACGTACTCTTTTTAACAAAGTATAAATAACCCGTCATACTTTTAACTGCTGTTACATCAACATTATCATCCCAACGCCTTCGTGCTTTCCAAGGCTGTGAGGTAATGATAGTTCCTGCTGGACCCATAGCAGTACCAGAAGCTCCTGCACTCAAGTCTCCATAAGTGTTCCCTAAATGGTCCGCACTCGCAGCGATAACCTGGAATCTCTGTGTTTGCTGGTATCCTGAAGGATCTGGCAAATCATGACCAATATAGGTTTTCTCTTTCCTATAGTTTGCAGTAACCTTTAACGCAAGACGAGTTGCATTTATTCTATGTGCTTGCGATCCTGTACTAAGATTAATTGTATGAGCACTTACAGATGCCCAGGGCACTCTTACATAATCAATGGTTAGGTCTTGGGTTTCTTCCATCCAAGGTCCTGAAGCGGCTGGAGAGCCGCTTGTGGGGATTACTGCTAATCCTGAAGAATAATAAATTGTATTATTTGATGCTGCTGGTTGAAATGGGTCAGTAGGGTTTGATGCCATGAGATTTTTCCTTTATTGAAATTAGAATTTTTTTGATTCTATAATATATAGAACTTGTGTAAACCTTTTTTAGGTAAAAAATTCTAAAATAAAAAATACAAGCTCTCACCTTGCGGGACTCCTATATAATTCAGAGGTATAATTATGAACAAGCACTATAACCAATTAGGCGAAATTTTCTTAGAAAAAACAAACCCCCTAACCCCCGCTGAGAGAGAGCGTTCGAAGTCCAAGCCCTCCTTTATCTCCGGGAAGGTCGGACTCTCTGCGGAACGAGCCATCGCGGACCTGAGGGCAGAGGCTCCCAGAAGAGCAGTACCACCAGGAACGACACCAACAACAAAAGCCCAAGGCCAGGAAGCTATGGCAGCAGATACAGATCACCCCGCAGATCGGGGGAAGCGGAAATCAGTAAATAGTTGGACTGTTTATAGGCATATGGGTAAGTTGATTGCAGAAATAGCAGAAAGATTAACTCCTGAACAAGCAGCAACAAGAAAAGAAGCCGGTACTGAAGCACGAAAAAGAACTAATACAGGAACTTATAGAGAGCAAGTAAAAGCAACAAGAAAAGCTAGAATAGAGGCAATAACTCCTCGACCACAGAGAGAGGCAACGTGAACTCTCGTCAGAACACATATAAAAGGATAGGTCAAATCCTATCTGAAGTTGCTCCTCCTGGTTGGGGTCACACCAAGACTGGTGGGAAAAAAAGTGTTAAAGTAGGTGGAACTATTCAAGCTATGAAAAAAGCTCAAGAACGGGGAGATATCCCTGACGATATGAATATCTTTGCCCTGGCTTGGTCAATGAAAAATAAAGGTGATGATCCACATTACAAGCCAGGAAAAAAAGACGTTCTAAAAAAGAAGTATAAGAAAAAGAAGAAAAAATAAAACCCCCTAGAAAAATCTAGAGGGCTTTGTTTTTTTATTTATACTTGGTTAGAAAGTATATTGGTGTCTATTTCTATCGTACTCACTAATTCCTTGATCACTATTAGGATAACAATAGTCACCAGTGATGGTCATAGCAGTGGGATTGTTGTATAGCTGGGTATTTGTAATCTTGATCCCTATCGACTGAAGGAATGAAATAATACTATTCATATTTTCCTTGTTATAAGAATAAGGCCCATAAATATAATAGTTGGTACTTTCCCATATATACGGGTCAATCATAGTCAATGGTGTTCCTTGTGAGCACATCTGAGGGGTTCTAAGAAAGTTTCCAAACCATGGTGCATTATCTAATCCGATACATGCGCTTGTATACACGCCCATGTTGTATGCCGTAATAGATTGATCTACTTCAGTATCGCCCGCTACCCATTTTCGTCTATGAGACCACTCTGTTAGAGTATTAAGACTACCCATTGGACCTAAAGTAGACGCATCAAACTCAGCGTCTGTTCCATAGATCATTCCGTTTGCATCGGCACTTACACCATTTATTTGGAAAGTTTGTGGTTGGATTACAGAGTCACTAGTTTGATAACACCCAGTATCTTGGACTCTAGTATATGAAGCCGTAACCCTGCAATCTAAACTAGTTCTTGACAGTCTTATATCCCACTGTAAAGCACTTAGGGTTGCCGATCCCGCACCATACCAGGAATATTTGGGAACTCTTACATAGTCAATATCCAATCTTTGAGTTTCAACCATCCAAGGCCCACAATAAGTGTCTACACTTGATGTTCCTGATGCGGCTAAAATACCGCTTGGTTGTACGTAAGCGTCTGGATAATAAAGATTTTTTGTAGGTGTTGGTGTGTCAAATGCGCCCATAATGAGTCCNCCCTTTTTCTGACTCTAAAGTATATAGAAGTTTTAATCCTTTTTTTTGTCTAAAGAATCTAAATAATTGTGGGGGAATAATTCAGGTAGGAGGAATACACAGTGAACAAGGAAACACCTATGGTAGATAATAAGGGTTATATTGACGTTCAATCAGCTATTAAGCTGAAAGAAGCAGAGGGTCGTGCTGCGGTAGAAATGAAGCAGACTGAATCTGATGCGATGTTTAGGGAATTACTAATCAAAGAAAGTGCTAAGGAAACTGCTGCGAAGCACTTAGCCAAATTTGCTGGTATTTATCTCACTTTCCTAGTAGTCACTTTCATCTTCTCAATCAAATTTATTCCATCAGAGAGCATTGCGGTCGTGGCCGGATTGATAACTTTGGTCGTTACGAATCTCTCAACTATATTAAAGGGAATTGTTGAGGACGGAAAAAAAGAAGAAGATAAACTTCTTGAAGCTATTAATGGGAATACGAAAAAATGAATCCAATTTGGGCGTTCTTTTTTAAGGACAGATTTAGGAATCCATTCTCCATGTTTAAGATGAGCTTGGCTGAACTAATAGTTNTGNTGAGTATGTTNGGAGCATGTGGNTATGGTATATGGAAGGGAATTGATTGGCTTCTGGCGGNAGAAGGNGTTACGGAGACGCAGAGCGCAGTGATTGAAGAATCAGTGGCTCTCCCTGCTTCGCTCTGGCCTCCTAGGATTGCTAATCCTCCTTATTACTATGGGGTAGATAAGTGATTAAAGTTTGAGGAGAAAGAAGAGGGCTTTTTACAATAAAGGTCCTAAATACTTTGAGAAGAATGAGAAACTCAAAAAAAAGCTTAAGGCTTTTTTCATTAAGGAATCAAAAATTAAACACGGTAAAGGATTGAAGATATGAGACAAGAGAGATTAGAAAGACGATTATCAAAATTGCCCCCTAATAGTGGGCATGCTAGAACTTTAAGACGCCAGTTGATGAAGCAAGAAGCTAGGGGTATTATAACAACAACCCCAACAGTTGCAGCAGTGGTGCCTCCTCCCCCAACACCACCAAAAGCTCCTAAAAAGAAGCGTACTACTAAAAAGAAGTAGTCTACTTAAATATTTTTAGAGGAAGTTCAGTATTCTCGATAAAAGCGGCTCTATTTAGGTGCCAGGAGTCTCTACCTACTAATTCACCTCTGGAGTGATGGACAATATCCATATCAATAACTGTATTTACGTATCCTTTTAAAAAAGCAGTGGAGGTATAATGAAGATCATAGAAATCCCACTCCCCTGTAAAGTAATCAGGTTTATCTAACCCAATTTCTCTGATCATTTTGGCTTTTGCAGCTAAAAATAGACCATCTAATACTACTACATCGTCAGGAGGACCGTAGGATGTTAAGTATTCTTTGCCTTTAGGGTCAATGTGGGTGACTTTTCCTTTATGTAACCCCTTTTGCCACCTACCTTGTTCCCACCAAATAGCATCTTTGTCTAAAAAAGTGGTTCCTGCGGGACCAGCGAAGGCTACCATATCTCGATCTAGCGTATTTTTAACTTTTTCTATAAAAGTAGTGGGATTTTCTCTAATTTCTATATCATCATGACACATTATGATAATATCTTCTGGATTTGCATTATTTTTTTCAAATGCACCCTTATAAGCACGAAATAGAGACTGCGCTCCTGCTATTAAAGTAATTTTTATACCACACCTAGATAAAAAGGAGACTAGTTTATCCGTAGTTTCGCTAATATCTGTTCTAGAGCGGGTACATATTAAGGCGTAGATTTCCATATACTATAATAAAGGGAGACTTAGATTAATTGTATGAAAAAAGAAGATTTATTAGAAGAGTTTAAAAAATGTAGGGAAGATCCTATCTATTTTATTTCAGAATATATTAAAGTTACACACCCTGTTAGGGGGTTAGTCCCTTTTAAGCTTTATCCATTTCAACATCGTATAGTTGAAAATTTAGAGGAAAATAGATTTAATATCCTCAGAAAGTTTCGACAAGCAGGGTGTACCACAATCGCAGCCAGTTATGCGTTATGGGTAATAATTTTTCAAAAACATAAGCAAGTAGTTATCCTTTCCAAAGGAGATGTGGAAGCAACAGAGGTTCTAGATAGAATTAAACTCATGTATGACGAACTCCCTAAATTTCTTAAACCAGGAATTGTAGAGGATAATAAACATACCTTAAAGCTAGGAACTAATTCAACTATTAAATCCAGACCTTCTGGTAGGCAGTCAGGTAGATCATTAGCAGGCTCTCTTCTAATCATTGATGAGGCTGCTTTTATTGAAAACATTGATACCATTTGGGCTGCTGTTTATCCCATTATCTCCACGGGGGGTAGAGCCTTTGTTCTTTCTACCGTAAATGGTATTGGCAATTGGTATCATGATGTTTATCGAAAAGCCGTAGAAGGTACAAACTCATTTCATCCTATTGATATTCGGTGGCAAGAGCACCCAGAATATCAAAGACAAGAGGAAGGCTTTTCCTGGCTATATGAGGAAATGAAAGCTAACGATCTAGATGTAGATAAGTGGGAAAAGACTACTAAAGCTAATATGCCTATGAAACAATGGCTCCAGGAATATGAATGCTCTTTCCTTGGAACAGGTGATACTTATATTGCTGGGGACGTATTGAAAGAGATAGCTTCTCAAACCAGTGAAAAGTATCATATTAAATATAATAACAGAATGCGCGTATGGCAAGAACCTCAATCATTTTATAATTATATAATTGCGTGTGATACTGCTTTGGGACGCGATAGAGATTATTCAGCTTTTCATGTTATTAATATGTATAATGGGCAACAAGTAGCTGAGTTTTATTCCAATCGAACCCCAATAAATGAGTTTGCCAAGATTATTGCAGAGGAGGGAATGCTATATAATATAGCTCATGTTATTTGTGAGCGAAATACGATTGGAAATAACCTAATTGATTGGCTCTATAATATTTATGAATATGAAAATTTATGGTATGATGAGAGAGATGAGATAGGTTTTTTGGTAACTGCAAAAAACAGAGATACTATTTTAGCTGATCTGGAGGAAGCTATTAGAACTGATTTAATCAAAATTAACTCAACAAGAACATGTGACGAATTAATGACTTTTATTATAAAAAATCAAGGAAGGGCTGAAGCTGAAAAAGGGCATCATGATGATTTAATTATGAGCTTGGCTTTGGCTGTACACGGGTATAAAAATGTATTGGACACAACACCACTTGAACATATTTCTAAAATCCCCCACAAGGATGCACCTCCTATGCCTTCAAAAAATTGGAAGTTTAGGATGAAAACTGCTACAGGAGCTATGACTGAGGAAGACTTTCGATGGCTGATGAAATAAAAAACGAAAAACCTATTGAAGAGGGTTACACAACTTTTGGAGGAACCGCTAATAGAGCGGGGGGATTCTTTACACCTACTGGGCCTATAGGAAAATTTTTAGCTAAGTTTTTTGCTACGTCTACACAAGGCGAAGCTGTAAAACTTATGGACAAAGGACAGCCCACTCAATATGGTGGAGATACAATTGTTCAGACAGAAGTAATAAAAGATAAGGGTGATCATAGTCCTGCCGTTGGTGGAGTGACACGTAATCCTATTCTTCCTCAGATGGAGATGAATAGGAGACGCAGGTATAAAGAATACGAGGAGATGGATGAATATCCTGAAATTGGGGCAGCGTTTGATATTTATGCCGATGATTCTAGCCAGAGAGGTCCTAGAAATGAAAAATGGACTATTAGAACTGAGAGTGAGTTAGTAGTACAAGAAATTGAGGCTCTTTTTAAGAGAGTTAGACTTGATAGATTTTTATGGGATATTATTAGAAATACGGTTAAGTACGGAGATTGCTTTACTGAACTAATTTTAGATGTAAATAATCCAGACGAAGGAATTAAAAAGATCAAGATTCTTAATCCTAATTTTATTCTGCGGGTAGAGAATGAGTTTGGTTATTTGAAAAACTTTTTACAAGAAATTCCTAATGAAGACAACTTTAATTATGGCTCTCAGTATACCGTAGAAAAACCTCTTAAGTATATTAGACTCGATAAGAATCAAATTGTTCACTATAGGCTTCATACTTCCGATCCTATATTCTACCCTTATGGTAAATCCATAGCAGCCTTATGTCATAGAGTATTTCGTTCTCTAAAAATGATGGAAGACGCAATGATGATTTATCGTTTAACCCGTGCTCCCGAAAGAAGAATCTTCTATGTCGATACAGGGACTCTTCCTACAAGTAAGGCTGAGATGTATATTGAACGTCTCAAAGAGAAGTTTAAAAAAGAGAAATTTTATAACTCAAATCAGGGAACGGTAGATGCGAGATTTAATCCACTGAGTATGGATGAAGATTATTATGTTCCTAGTAAGAATGGAAAAGGAACTAAAATTGACACTCTTCCTGGAGCCACTAATTTAGGAGAAATTGAAGATGTTCGTTACTATAGAGACAAGTTATTAGCAGCCTTAAAAATTCCTAAAGATTATATTGTTGAAAAAGATCAGTCTCCAGAACGTAAGGCTAACCTTTCTCAATTAGATGTCAAATTTGCGCGAACTATTCATAGAGTACAAATTAATATTGAAGTTGGTTTAGAAAATATGGCAAAACGACATCTTCAATTAAAAGGATTTCCTCCTTCTTTAATTAAAAAATTGAGAATCCAACTACCAGAGCCTTCTGATATGTCTGCTAAACGAAAACTCGATCTTGATGAACAGAAAACTAGAGTTATTCAAGCCGTTCAAGGCTTAGGTTTATTCTCTAAAGAAGAGATCTATAAAGAATACTACGATATGACGGATGTAGAAATAGAGCGAATGAAGAAAGAAATGGAGGAAGATCAAAAAGAGCAGGCTGAACAGGAGCAAGCTATGGCACCTTTAGGGATGGGTGGGGCTCCTGGAGGGGCACCTCCTCCAGGTCCAGGGGGGGCTCCAGCCCCAGGTGCGGCTCCCCCACCAGGAGCGGCGGGCGGTCAAGAAAGCGCAGAAAATAAACCACCTACTAAGACTGAATCAACTCGCAACTTATCTAATCTAGATGATATCCTAGTTCTAGAAAATAAAGAAAAAGAAGTTATTTCTAGAATAATTCAAAAACAAGAAGAAAAAGTCGAAGAAGTTAGTAAATAGCTAACATATATAAACTTAGACAGTTAGTAACGGAGAAATATTATGTTTTCAAAATTGTTCGAAGATAGAGACAAAAAGATTTCCTATTTAGTAAAATTAGGAGATTGTATTGGTAGATCACTAAGGGAGAATGTTACTCTCTTTTCCATTGATAGTCAAAATAGTATCGTAACTTATTTAAGTGAAACTAATAAAGTAATTAGTGGAGAGTACGAAATTGGAAAGGATGTAGTTTTACATAAAGTAGATGTCAAAGATTCGTCTATTTTTGAAGATAACGAAATTTTTGATTCCTTTGTGTCGGACAAACTACACTCTTTTGTAGAAAATATTCATTTTAATGAGTATTCGTCTGCGGATAACTCTTTTTCTGATATCCTCTCACTATGGGAAAATAGAGTTAAGCTAGATTCCTTGCAAAAGAAACTGTACCAGAAACACCAACGACTTAGCTCTGTTGAAAAGATTATTGAATCCTCAGAGTTTCAAAATCTACTAGAGGTCACACCTCAGTTAGTTAATTTTCTTAAGGAAAATAATGAAAAGATTTGTGCTGTCCCTGAAATTAGGAATGCAGTTAATTTGTCTAACACTGTTTCTACAGCATTTAATTTCCCTAAATTAACGTATGATGAGTTGACTGAGAATCAAACATACATCCTCAAAGATGGTATAACTGAGTCTATCTATGAAATGATTTGTAGACAGGAATTAGTAAAAAAAGAGTTGATCGAATCTAAAAAAGAGTTTGAGCTTATCTGGGCAACTAACTCTACTGTTAGAAAATTAGCGAGCATGATTTTTGAGGATACAGAGAAAATAGTAGATACCTTCTGTGAAGTTCTTCAAGATGTTCCCTTTATTGCATTAGCGTCTAAAAAGACTTTGTTTAATACATTTAACAATTGTTTAGCTCAGGCAGACGGTATTGGGGTAGCGGAAAAGGATGTCCAGCAATTTGCGTCCACGATCTTTGAGATGAAAAAAGATGTGAAGCAAATGTTTATTGAATCCATGAATGAAAAATATGGAGTGAATATTCAAAATTTACAAGAGCCTGTATCTTTCAAAAGTCTAATAAATACTCAAATTGTTATTTTGGAAGCCCTCTCTAGACTTTCCCCTAAAGGAAGTGTTTTAAAACAAGTTCTATCCGAGACTGCTCAATCTTTTAAGACTAAATCAGGGGTAGAAGGTATTGATNTAAATGAATATTTTAAAGAAGTATTCAGCGAAGCTGGTTATGACGATATTCTAGAAATCACTCAAACTTTTCAAGAACCTTTAACACGATTGAGCGATATTGTTTCTGAGGACGCAGAGTTGTCAGAAGTTAAAACGGCTCTCAAAAAAGAGAAGGCTAAAATTGTAGCGACTAAAGATCAAGAATATCCTTCTGATGAGAATGTGAATACAAAAAAATTGATCGCCAAAGAAGATGAAGATGAGGATTCTGAAGAAGAGAAAGCCGAGCCTAAGGAAGCTCCCAAGGAGGAAGAGGCTCCTGAGGAAGAAGGGGGAGAGGGAGATGAGGAAAAATCAAAAGCTCCTACTTCTCAAAAAGAGGCAAATAAAGAACTTTCTGATTTAGAAAGTTTAGTACAAGAGCTTGCCGATGAGCTAGGTGGAAAAGAAATGAAGGATGAAAAATGAGACAACAATTTAAACCTTATACCAAAGTTGCGTTGTTACACGATATAGGAGTTAGCGCAATTCCGTTAACAGATAGCTCTAATGGATTACTAGAATGTAATTTTGTTTCAGTAACAGCATCGTCAAGAAATAATAATCTAGATAGTGGAAATTTCTTTGTAGTTGCTGCTTCTAGTATTGCTTCGGTGGGTAAGACAGAAAATTCTATTTATCCAGCCGCAGCAATGCTTCTGAATAGCAGTGCTCTTACGAGCGGCGTACCAGGAGGTGTTGCAAGTACGGAAAAAGGAGTTGTTGAGCTTCTTCTACCTGATACTGATCGAGTTAGTACAATTTATGTTTCCCAACATAAAGCTCAACAAACTTTTTTCATGATTAACTATGGACAAGTATTTACAGGAAATGCACTACGAGATTATCAACGTCCTAAAGGAAATTAAATGTCTAGAATTAGTTTTTCTCCTTATGGGCAAATAACTCCCTATATTGGAGAATCTAAATCCAGTGGAAGAAGAAAGCCATCTCCCAGAAATGCTTCCGTAAGCTTTCGGGCAAGTGCGGGAAATGTAGCTATAACATTTTATTTAAAAGGTGCATTAGCAGGAGCTAAAGGAAATTCCTATAGACTAATGTTTAATAGGATCAGTGGGGGAGCTACTCCACGATGGGGAATACGAATTTATGATCTGGAGTGTAATATTTATTTGACTACAACTTTGACCCTGGCTACTGCTATGAGTGGGCTTCCTTCTGATATTGCAGGGGGAGGTTTAGGTGGTGTATTGCAAGCAAGAGTTTCTGAGTCAGTAAATGAAGCTTTCACCGCTGCTACCTGTGCTGGTTCTATTAGGTTTAGTGGAGGTGTGTAGTGGTTGAACAACTTCCTGTATACGTCTCAACAGACCCCGATAGTGGAGATCCTTCAGCTATAGCTCAATTTTCCGTAGCTGATGGAGATGTAACTCCTAGTACTATTTTTCCAACTCCTGTGCGGAGTGCTATTCAAGAAGTTGTAGATTCTTCAGCTAAATGGGATGAAGGAGGAGCAGCCTCGGTTCCTGGATCTATTTCTGGATTGTGGCAAGGAGCTTCTTTATATGCTCAAGGGGCCTCTGCAAATATAGGGGCGACATCAGCTATTTCAACAGTGTCGGGTAACATTGCTACTAATGCAACTAATATAGCAACCCTTGATACGAGTGTGGGTGCCCTAAATTTATTCCCTGGGCTTGCTGAGGCTAGTGCTGCTACTTTAAATACAAGTGCTGTAGCCTTGAATTTATTCCCTGGGCTTGCTGAGGCTAGTGCTGCTAC
>JGI25134J35505_10000937_pt1 | contig 11554 bp, 7 predicted proteins | sample ETNvirnome_6_100_FD_35505 | JGI IMG/M metagenome (IMG submission 35505) | reverse complement strand
GCACTTCTGTTAGAAAACCAAGCGAAGGAACTCCTTCGCGAAGCTTCAACGATGGCAGGAGGCGATGTCGAAGGCTTTGCCGCTGTAGCATTTCCGCTTGTTCGTCGTGTATTCGGTTCGCTTTTAGCGAATGAACTGGTTTCAGTTCAACCAATGAGTCTGCCAAGTGGCCTGATCTTCTTCCTAGACTTCCAGCACAACGATGTTCGTGTTGGTATCGAAGGTGGAACTTCTGGATTTGTTGATTCGCTCTACGGTGGCCGTGTTGTCGGTAGCCAGATTACTGGTGGCGTCAATCTGGACAATGATCGATTTTCCGACGATGCGACGGGCCATGATAAGAGTTTCTATAACTTGAATCAGGGCTATTCGTCTCCAGTCAAGGCTGCAACAAGCGTTACCATTACGCACGTTGCTTCTGGTACGGCTGGTGATCCCACTAGCTGGAAGGATGAAGAAGATCATGGTGGATCTTCCACCTCGACTTATTCAGATCTCGGCGATCGGTTGATTCAATTTGATCCGGACCTTTCAGGTTCTGGTATTAACGTTGGTACCATAGCTAAGTCAAGCTTGTCTAATCTTAATGGCGATGCTTTTGTTACCGTGTATGTTACCGGTACCACGTTGGGCGACCCCTCGCAGCCCGATTGTCATCAGGTTCGTCGCTTAACCGTGACTGATCCTAATGATTCAACCAAGTTGTTGTTGGTCTTCGCTCTTAGTGGTACTACGTCTGCAGCGCGGTTGGTAACGGCACGTAGCAAAATTGCTGCGGCGCACACCTTCCACTATGTTGCGGAAGATGCATTTAAGAATGCTGATAACGGTCTCGGCAATATTGTCGGTACTGCTGATTGGTTGCTTGAAAGTGATACTGCTGGTTCTCCCGGTGATGTTATTGCTGATATTCCAGAAATCGACATCAAGGTTGACAGTATTCCTGTCACGGCAATCACTAAGAAGCTGAAGGCTAAGTGGTCGCCCGAACTGGGTCAAGACCTTAATGCTTACCATAACCTCGACGCTGAAGTTGAGTTGACCTCGATTCTTTCAGAGCAAATTGCTCTTGAAATCGATCGTGAGATTCTTGGCGACCTCGTTAAGGGTGCAACTGGTAAGACTCTTTATTGGTCACGTTCACCCGGTAAGTTCGTTAAGCGTACCACCGGTGCTGATCTTTCGGCGGGCACCAACCCGCCAGACTTCACTGGTAATGTTAGCGAGTGGTATGAGACTTTGATCGAAACGGTCAATGAAGTCTCTGCACACATCCATCGTAAGACTCTCCGTGGTGGAGCAAATTTTGTGGTCACAAGCCCAGAAGTTGCCAACATCATGGAGTTTACCGCTGGGTTCCGCGCTAGCGTCGTCGTTGACGAGGTTAAGGGTGGATCTGCTGGTGCCGTCAAGGTAGGTAACGTTAGTAAGAAATGGGACGTTTACGTCGATCCTTACTTCCCGCGTAACCTCATGCTTGTTGGTCGCAAGGGATCTAGCTTCCTTGAGAGCGGTTATGTATACGCACCTTACGTGCCACTACAGGTTACTCCCACGATCTTCCAACCCGAAGACTTCACGCCACGCAAGGGTGTGATGACTCGGTACGCGAAGAAAATGGTTCGACCTGATATGTATGGTTTGGTTGTTGTTACTGACCTACTTGGTTAATATACCATTAGCGTAAGCTAAAAGAAGCCCTCCTAGTTTTAAACTAGGGGGGTTTTCTTTTATTTGAATGCGAAATTAGTAATATGGACAACTATTTATATGGAGGAGACACAAAGATATGGCGAAACCGACTTTAAGCCCCGCTAGCACAACTAGCACACAAGTATTACCTGATTCTGGTACCCCCGGAGATGTATCTAGTGGATTAGTTTTTGGTTTAAGCTTATATACTGGCGATGCCAATTTTTTATCTGGTGCCGCTGATCAGGTTGGGTTTGTATATAAAAAATTAGGCGGCGATGTTGTTGATGTTGAATTAACAGCCAACACTGTTTATGCTTCGTATGAAGAATCTCTTTTAGAATATTCATATATGATTAATGTACACCAAGCGAGAAACTCTTTAGGCGATTTGTTAGGAAATACAACTGGAACTTTTAATCACGATGGCCAAAGAACAGATGGAGACAGTGAAGTTTCTTTAAAATATCCAAAATTTAGATTGGAATATACAAAACGAGTAGCACAAGGAATTGCAGAAAAAGCGGACGTTGGCGGCTACACACAAGAGTATTCAGCTTCGATAAGTATTATAGATGATGTACAAGATTATGATCTTCAAGAAATAATTTATAGTGCTTCTGTGGATACAGACAATGCTGGGTTTAATTATTATAATAAGGTTGGCTCCAAGCGTATTAGGGTCAAGCGCGTTTTTTATGTTGCTCCAAGATCAATGTGGAGATTTTTTGGATATTATGGCGGTTTAAATGTTATTGGCAACTTAAATACATATGGACAATATTCGGATGATAGTACTTTTGAAGTAATTCCAGTGTGGCAAAACAAACTTCAAGCTATGAATTTTGAAGATAGTTTAAGAACAAGAATTTCTCATTATTCATATGAGATTATTAATAATAAATTAAGGCTTTTTCCAAAACCAGATTCTGTTCTTTCGCCTTCGAAGGTGTGGATAACGTTTACAATACCAACAAATGCCTACGAGGAAGAGACAACCACCAACAGAGTTCATGACACTGGCGTAGACGGCGTCAACAATATGAATACGCTGCCATATGCTAACATTCCTTATAAGAATATAAATAGCATGGGCAAGCAGTGGATTCGAAGATATTCTTTGGCGCTGTGCAAAGAAGTTTTGGGACAAGTTCGCGGAAAGTTTGGGGGCTCGATTCCAATCCCCGGCGAGTCTGTAAGTTTAAATTCCGCTGATTTGCTTGGCCAAGCGAAAGAAGAGCAGGACAAACTAAGAGAAGAGTTGAAAACGATGCTCGATGAATTAACTTATGATAAGTTAATAGAAAGAGACGCAGCCAAAGTTCAGCATGCTACAGATTTGTTTAAGAATGTTCCTGTGCCAATATTTATGGGGTAATGATGAATGACAGAAAATAAATGGTCACAACCTGCTGCACCACCACCGCCTTTATTCTTTGGAAAAAAGGAAAGGGATCTTGTTAAACAAGTAAATGACGAATTAATAGAAAAAGTTATTGGCCAACAAATTGCTTATTATCCTATAAGCCTAGAGCATACAAATTTTCACCCCTTGTATGGAGAGGCCATTGAAAAAACGTTTTTGCCTCCTATTAGAATTTATTCGCTGATTACTTGGGAAGGGTTTGAGACAACAATAACGAATTATGGTATTGACAGAAGGCCCTCGATTACGGTTAAATTTCATAAAAAAAGATTAACCGCAGATCAGGATTTGTTTGTAAGAGAAGGCGACTTTGTTCTATATGGCACCATTTTTTATGAAATCGTTTCTTTAAATGAGCCTCGTCAACTTTTTGGCCAACAAGAACATCGGTTTGAAATAGAAGCTAAATGTATTAAAGCAAGAAAGGGTTTATTTAATGCCAAGTAAAAGAGAAAAAATATTAATGCCCTCTAATTTAGAAACCGTTGATGCGGCTCTTTATGAATGGATAAATGAAGAATTGGGTATACATGCCACAACCAACGAAGGTTGGAAAAAAGTACCAACAATCTGGGCCAGCGCAGAACGTGCTTTTCAGTCTAAACGAAACAAAGATGAGCGCGATGATGATGGCACATTGGTTATGCCAATTATAACTATTGAAAGAACTGGGATGGTTAAAGATTTAGCAAACAAGGGTGTTTTGGGTGTCAATATTTTTGCAAATCGTGATTATAGAGGTGGCACCCTTCAAATTTCCAGAAGAATACAACAAGAAAAAACAAGCAATTTTTCAAACGCCGATTCAAAAAGAAAGACCGGTGCCCACTCAACAACTTCAGATCCAAGTGTTGGCCATGGCCAAGAAAACTTTCGCCGCAGAGGCGAAGAGCAAACTGCAGTTTATGAAATATTATCAATACCATATCCAGTTTATTTAAACATAACTTATTCTATAAATTTAAGAAGTGAATATCAACAACAAATGAATGAAATGGTTTCACCATTTATGTCTCGCTTGGGCGGCATCAATTCTTTTATGTTAAGAAAAGATGGCCACAAATACGAGGTATTTATTCAGCCTGATTTCTCTATAGAAAACAACGTCTCTTCATTAAATGCTGATGAAAGAACATACCAAACAAAAGTAGAAATGAAAGTTCTGGGCTACATTATTGGCGAGGGTAAAAATCAAATAACTCCAAAGGTTGTAATCAGAGAAACTCANGCAAGATTTANGNTAGCAAGNGAAAGAACTATTTTAGAAGATGAAGTAGAACAGATTTCTAATAAGTCNAGCNANGANAGGTTTTATCGCGGATAAGATAATTTTAGACTTTTCATATACTATTTATATAAGAGCTAACTAAGGAGACGAAAATATGTCATCTATCGACCGCAGATATAAATTTATTTCACCCGGTGTTTTTATTGATGAAATCGATAATTCACAACGGCCAAGGGCTCCAGCCCCGGTTGGGCCAGCCATTATTGGCAGAACGGAGCGCGGACCAGCGCTTAAGCCGATAACAGTTTCTTCATTTTCAGAATTTATTGAAGCTTTTGGCAATCCAGTCGCTGGTGGCTCTAGCGACGATGTTTGGAGAAACGGTAATTACACATCGCCGACGTATGCAGCCTACGCTGCGCAAGCTTGGCTTAAAAACTCATCTACGGCAACGGTTGTAAGGTTGCTTGGCGCCGAGCATGGTGGCGCGACCGCCGCCGGCAAAGCTGGGTGGCAGACTACTGCTCTTACTGATGCAGGGGCATCAAGTGGCGGCGGCGCATATGGCTTATTTATTTCCACAAATACTGCTGGTTCAGGGCCAAATACGACTCGTGAAACCGGCGCGTTGGCAGCCATTTTTTACTGCAACGAGGGCTGTTTTGAGCTTTCGGGCGCCATTCGTAATCCGTATGAGAAATCTGGTGGCTTAGGTGATCTTTCAGCTACTGGCACATGTGCCATGATTCAAAATGTTGGCAGCAACTATGAATATATTGGCCAGATTAAAAACGGGGCCGGCACACTGCAGTTAAAAACAAACTTTAATTTTAATCCAAACAGCGAAAAATACATTAGAAAAGTATTTAACACCAACCCAGTTAAAACGAATGCTGATATCAATTCTAGCACAGTAACATATTGGCTAGGCGAAACTTTTGACAACTGGATGGACTCTCAACTTAAGGAATACAGTACTGCCACGACAGGTAGTACAGTTGGATTTGTTGTTGGTCTTTTGGCTAGTGGTTCCGGCGTTACCGGCGATCAGGCAAAACATCGCCATGGTATGAAAGACAGTACAACTGGCTGGGTGTTTTCACAAGATATATCAACGAACTCTGGTAGTTGGACCAGCACCGCTGTTGGTGTGGCACTTGAGTCTGTCCAAAATCTGTTTTACTTTAAAACAATGGATTCGGGTGAAGCTACACAAAGAAAGTACAAAATTTCCATTGAGGATATTAGACCTTCATCAAATAATACGGATCCATATGGTTCATTTTCAGTGTCCGTTAGACTCGCTACAGATACTGACAATGCACCCAAAGTTGTTGAGAAGTTTTCAAGCTGTAACTTGAATCCCAATTCAAACAACTATGTTGCAAAGAAAATTGGCACTGAATATCGAACGTGGGACGACACCAATAGAAAATATACAATCAAGGGTGAATACCCCGGTCGTTCTAACTTTATTAGAGTTGTAATGAACGAAGATGTTGATAGCGGCTATCACGACACACAATGCTTGCCGTTTGGTTGTTATGGTCCAAAAACCATTATTCCGTTTGCCGTGTGTAGTGCTTCGAACGGTGTTGCATATGAATACCCGTCTTCACCTTTAGTATATACCGCAACTGGTGCATTGAACGTCAGCGACGAACTCTGGAAGACGAAGGAGCTTGAAGATGCCGCATATGTTAAAGGCGCAGACTCGATTATGAATTCTTATGCTAAGAGCGGCGAAGCTGGTATTGGACCAGTATTTGTACACTTGGGTTATGGTAGCCTCACCGCTTCGATGTATTTCCCAGAACTAGGTCTAAGAGAAGACAGCAAGTCTGGTTCTTTGGCTAATCCAAAGAGTGCTTATTGGGGTGCGACTTACAATAAATATAATTCAAATCAACATGATCCAAGCTTTGTTGATACAATTAAGTATATAAATCACAAAGATTCAATCACAACTGGACTCTTGGAAGATTCGTGGATATTTACCTTGGACGATCTAATGATTAGTTCCAGTCATGGCTATTGGGCTGTCAACAAAAGAGCAGATCAGAAATCTTTTACGACTGATGGTTCTGGTCACCCGGGCGTTGATACTGGCACATGGAAAGACCTATTAAGAGCCGGCTGGGGCAAGTTTACCGTTCCACTGTATGGCGGCGATGACGGTCTGGACATTACAGAGAGCGATCCATTTAGAAATAGCCAATGGACTGGTACTCCAACTGATGTAAATAGCTATTCATATAACTCGGTCAAGAGGGCTATTGATTCAATTGCCGATCCAGATGAAGTTGAGATTAATGCAGCTACAGCACCCGGCATTACTAATGAGTCATTGACTAATCAGTTGATGGAAGTGTGCGAAGCTCGCGGCGATGCTTTGGCTATCATTGATGTCAAAGGCGGCTTTAAGCCGAAGTCTGAAAATGCAAATAGTTTTGCAAGTCGATTAGGTAGTATTGATACAGTAGTTGATAATCTGCAGGATCGCAACTTGAATACAAGTTACGGTTGCGCTTACTACCCGTGGGTTAAGATTTCAGATTCGATTAACGCCACTACGCTGTGGGCACCGCCTTCAGTTGTTGCTCTGGGTGTATTCTCTAGCACCGACATGAAGGAAGCACCTTGGTTCGCGCCTGCTGGCTTCACCAGAGGCGGCTTAAGCGACGGTGCGGCCGGTATACCGGTTGTGCAGGTCGAAGCGCGGCTAACAAAGGATGAGAGAGATGATCTCTATCTAGCCAAGGTTAATCCGATTGCGCAATTCCCGCAAGAAGGGCTGGTCATATTTGGCCAAAAGACCTTGCAGGCAGCGCCATCCGCGCTTGATAGAATTAACGTTCGCAGGCTCATGATTTTCCTTAAGAAGGAAATCTCTAGAGCGGCGAAATCACTCTTGTTCGACCCAAATACGAAAGTAACTTGGAACAGGTTTGTTGGAATGGTTAAGCCATTGCTGTTGAGTGTGAAAGTCAGATTGGGATTGGAAGACTTCAAGTTGATCCTTGATGAAACAACCACGACTCCTGATTTGATCGACCAAAACATAATGTATGCGAAGATCATTCTTAAGCCAACAAGAGCAATCGAGTTTATTGCTGTTGATTTTGTAATCACGGATTCAGGAGCATCGTTTGAAGACTAATAGTGGGGGGTGATTTTTCACCCCTGCACTATTTATAATGATAAGGGAGAAAGAAAAACATGGCACAAGGATTTTGGTCAGACCCTCTAGTAGAACCTAAACGATCATATAGGTGGGTATTATATTTAGGCGGCATGCCAACTTGGATTATTAAGACGGTTAAAAAACCATCATTTACTGTTACTGAGAGCCCTCATCAATATTTGAATCACACATTCTATTACCCTGCAAGAGTTCAGTGGAATACGATTGAGATTACTTTGGCAGATCCTGTGGATCCCGATGCTTCAGATTCAATGTTGGCTCGCTTATTTGCTGCGGGCTATGAATACCCTCTAGATTCAGCTACTACTACTACGGTTTCTAAAATTAAATCAATTGAAGCTTTGGGCGAAATTAAGATTGTACAGCTTGGGGCAGAAGGCGAAGACATAGAGACATGGACTTTGACAAATTCTTTTATTACGGCTGTTGATTTCGGAGCCCTAGATTACGCCTCAGATGAAATGGTTAACATTTCTTTAACAATACGTTATGATTGGGCTGAGCTTATCGTTCCAGCCGGCCGGGCGATCCCACCGGGTTAAAGAATAAAAGAGGTAATTAATGACACAGAATAGAAACGAAGAGCGTATCGGCTCGATGCCCGGTATCTCTTCTCCGGCGCCTATTGCTGAGCAATCGGGCGCTTCATTTGATTTTTCAGTTCCAACAGAATTTGTTGATTTGCCTTCAAGGGGTACATTTTATCCCGAAGGCCACCCTTTGCGCAACAAAGAAAGTGTTGAAATACGTTATATGACAGCAAAGGATGAAGATACTTTAACAAACCGCAGTCTTATTCAAAAGGGAATTGTTTTAGACCGATTAATAAAAAATATTTTAGTTGATAAGATGATCAATGTTAATTCACTTTTGTTGGGCGATAAAAACGCCATTATTGTTGCTGCAAGATCAACAGGATATGGGAATATGTATGATACACAAGTCACATGTCCGTCTTGTTTTGAGAATAGCGAACAAAGCTTTGATTTAAATAATTTAAAATTGCAGTTTCCCGACAAGGAGAGGTTAAAAAGTTTAGAAGCAACGAAAAATGATGACGATACATTTTCATTTACATTGCCGAAAACTAAAGCTGTGGTCAAAGCCAGATTATTATCTGGCGCAGACGAGAAGAAGCTTGAGCAACTTCAAGCAAACAAAAAGAAAAGTAATCTTCCCGAAACACCAATAGTTGATCAACTTAGAACTTGCATAGTAGAAGTTAATGGACAAGCAGGAGCATCAAGTGTTAATAAGTTTATTGACGTTATGCCATTGTTTGATGGAAGATATTTCCGAAAAATTTATAATAAATTAACTCCAAACGTTGATATGAAGCACGGCTTTCAGTGTCCTGAGTGCGAATATGAAACGGACGTGGAGGTTCCGCTGACAGCGGACTTTTTTTGGCCTGACCGATAAATATATTGAATCTGTTTACGAGCAGTTTTTTGCATTAAAATATCATGGCGGATGGAGCTTTATTGAAGCATACAATTTGCCAATTAAAATAAGAACTTGGTTTGTACAACGTCTAATAAAAGAAAAAGAAAAAGAAATTGAAGCTGTAGAAAAAGCAAATAAAGGAGCCAGCAGATAAAGGACGCCCAACGAGCGTCCTTTATTTTATGTGAAACACTATTTACTCAAAGGAGAAAAATCAAATGGAAAAACTCCCAATTATTGAAATTGATTTAGGTTTTGCAAAAAAAGAAGTGCTGAATGAAAATTTATATAAATTGTTCACGGGCGCTGTAGGGTTATTTTTAAAGGGCATTGGCATTGATATTGACAAACTAGCAATTCCGGTAAGATTAACCGGCACCAAGAAAGAGATTGATGCTTTAAAGAGAGCTTTAAACAACTCTAAGCAATATATTAAAACTGCAAATATGCACGGCGCGGATAGTGATGAGGCGGCTTCAAAGAAGAAAGAGCTTTTAACTGCTGTTTCAAACTTTGAAGAAGTAACAAAAATCAAATGGCCAGTTAAATAGGAACTTTAAGATATGACAGACGAAAATTCACAACTTGGCCCAGAAAAAGTAACACAACTAAAGAAGGAAGTGGACAACCTTGTTGCGGCTCTTAATATTGCCGGCAGCACCTTTGCAGATTTTAAAAAAGAGGCCGACAAAGCGATGAGCCAAGCGGCCATCAAGGCCGAGGCCATGGCCAATAGTATGGGAACCATGTTGGACTATTCCAAAGAGGTTGAACTAACACTTACGGCCCAAGCAAGAGCTTATAAGGCCGCCAACGACGCGCTGGATGAAGAAATAAAAAACATTGAGAAAAAGCTCAAGGCAAATAACATCGAGCAACTACAGGCCGACCGCGAGATCAGCACACTCAAAGAGAAGAAAAAACATTTAAAGGATATACACGATCAAGAGGAATCAATAGGCCGGGCGACACTACATGGCGCCGATGCTGCTGAAAGTTTCTTAGAATCTCTGGGCCTACAACGAAAAGAGCAGGAAGGAATTCTAGGCATACTCGCAAAATCAAAACAAACACAGGAAGGTTTTGGCAGAGCGCTTGGGAAGTCGGTCAAGTCTGGTAAAATGTTTGCAAACGCTATGCAGACTGCCGGCGAAGGAATAACACAGGCCAGCATTGCAATGATGCATCTTGGTGCACGCGGTGGAGAGTTGTGGGGCGTCAAAATGCCGGGTTTGGTTGAAGCAATTAAAGACTCGTTGACGCTGCCTGCGGAATTATATCGTTCATATGGTAATATGGAAGAATATAACGATATGATTATAGAGAGTAGAAGTGAGTTGGCCAAGTGGGGTGTAACAGAAAAAGAAGCGGGCAAGGCAATTGCAGAGTTGGCATCGACAATACCAGATTTTAACATAGCCAGCAAAAGCGCTCAAAAGGAGATGAGAAATGTCACCACTGCGCTTGAAAAAATGGGATTTGACACCAAAACAACAATTGGAACTCAAGAAAACTTAATTAAGACGCTGGGCATGGCTCCGAAAGAAGCAGCCAAATACACAAAGAGTTTGGCCGGCTTAAGCAAGCAAATGAAAGTTGGTAATAAGTTTTTCCAAGATATGCAAAGCTCAATGGAACAACTAGCGGCCTTCACAAAAGACAAGGCAATAAAAGTATTTGAAAAAATGACGACAACCGCTCATACAATGGGCCTTTCCATCGGACAACTTTGGAAGACTGTAGAGGGGTTTCAAACTTTTGATAGCGCATCACAAAAAGTTGCAGAATTCAATATTGCTCTTGGTGGGCCGTACCTTAATACAATAAAGATGATGAAAGCGGCTCACGACGAGCCAATAAAAGTAATAGAGCAAATGCAAGATGCGTTTAAAGCGTCTGGCAAGAGTTTGAACGACATGTCGCCNGCAATGGTAAAATACATGGCCAGCACCATTAACGTAAGCAAGGCGGAATTAAAGAGGATTATGGGTAGCAAAGAGGCGCTCAAAAAGTGGGGAGAAGAACAGAAAAAGTCTGAAAAAAGACAAGAAAGCCTCAATAAAATGGTACTAAAAGCCCAAGACATCTTTGTGGAGCTTACTAATGTGATACGTGAGGTTTTTTTCGAAAATGACGACTTTATTAAACAAATGAAAGATATGATTAAAAGCACCGGCGCTTGGATTAAAGAAAACAAGTGGTTGATTGACACATTTATATATTTTGTTAAACCACCCGGTGCGCTTCTTGCTCTTATGGCCGGCGGCATCCTTGCGATAACCGGAAAACTGCTTCTGATGAACATACAGATAAGGGCCATGTCCGGTGGCGTCCACGGCGTTGGTACTGGGCTGTCGAGTGTGTTTGGTGGTAGTGGCTTGTCGAACACCATGGGGGGAATGGGAAAAATGATGAAGGGCCTTGGCGGGATTGCAATGCTTGCCGGCACTGCATTTAGTGTTCTTTCTGACCTTTCGAACGCCGACACAAGGAAAAAGAAAAGAGTGGCACAGGGCGGCGCGGGCGGCGCACTTGCCGGCGCCGCCACAGGCGCCGC
>JGI25134J35505_10000931_pt1 | contig 11572 bp, 11 predicted proteins | sample ETNvirnome_6_100_FD_35505 | JGI IMG/M metagenome (IMG submission 35505) | reverse complement strand
AGCAATGGCTTTGGCGAGGTAGGGCAGATTTTCATGGGAGAAGCCTGCCACGTTCGCGCGGCCAGAGCGCACCATATAGATGCCGAACTCGTCGCGCAGACGATCTACCTGTTCCGGCGTGAGGCCGGTGTAAGAGAACATGCCGCGCTGCTCGGCAACGCAGGCGTACTTCTCATCGAGACCGTAAGGCTTCAGCGCATCAACGAAGTCACGACGCAGCGTGTTGATCCGGTCACGCATTTCGGTCAGCTCTTCGCGCCACATGGCAGAAAGCTCTGCATCATGCAAAATCTCGCTGACAATCGCACCGCCGTGGGCTGGCGGGTTAGAGTAGTTTTCACGGGCCACAATAGCCACCTGGGAGCGAACGTTCTCCATCTGCTCTGCGTCTTTAGCGACCAGAATTAAGCAGCCTGTGCGCTCACAGTAAATGCCAAAGTTCTTGGAGCAGGAACTGGTGATGATCACTTCATCCAGGTTTTCAGCTAGCAGGCGAACGCCATAGGCGTCTTCATCAAGGCCTTCACCGAAACCTTGGTAAGCGAAGTCGACGAGTGGCAACAAATGGCGCTCTTTCAGTACCGCCAGCACTTCTTGCCACTGCTGCTGAGAAAGATCAAAACCGGTCGGGTTGTGGCAGCAGGCATGCAATACCACTACATCGCCTTCGGGGATCTTTTTCAGCGCGGCCAACATACCATCAAAATCTAAACGGTTGTCGGCATCTACATAGGGGTACTTATGCAGTTCAATGCCNGCAGCGGTGAAAATACCGTGGTGGTTCGGCCAAGTGGGGTCGCTGACCCAAATGCCTTTACCTGGCAGTTGGCTGGCAATAAAGTCGGCTGCCAGACGTAAGGCACCGGTGCCGCCAGGGGACTGGGTAGCGCTGGCGCGGTTGGCTTTTAGCACCGCAGAGTCAGCGCCCAATACCATCGGCAGAACGACATTGCCATAAGCGGGTGCACCGTGGGAGCCAATGTAGGTTTTGGTGGTTTCATTCTTGAGCAGGCGAGCTTCTGCTTCCTTGACGGCGCGCATGACCGGCGTGTTGCCAGCGGCGTCGCGGTATACACCAACACCAAGGTCCACTTTCTGCGGGTTGGTATCTTTTTTGAAAGCTTCGATCAGCCCGAGAATGGCATCTCCAGGGACTCGCTCAATTTGCTCAAACATTTATTCGGCTACCTCGTCGGTTCTGGCGGCAAGAATGAAGTCATTAAGATGCAGGCCGTTTATTTTATGGGACCACCACGTCACCGTGGTTTTGCCCCATTCGGTCACCAATACTGGGTGATGGCCAGCCTGCTCTGCGACATCACCAACACGCTGGCTAAACGCTAGCGCATCAGCAAAATTACGAAACGTAAATTGTCTCGTCAGCTTCATGATGCCATCGTGCTCGATAATCTGCCACTCTGGAAGCGCCTTAAGATGCGCTTGGCGTGCGTCATAAGAGAGCGGTATAGCGCTACCGCTGCAGGGTTCGCACTGCGACTGAGCAAAAGATGTCATGGTGTTAGCCTCCAAGGTTGACTCATCTATCAGGGTAAAAGACAGACACAGTCACGACCAACATCCTTTGCACTATATAACGCTCGATCGGCCCGTTCGATCAGGCTCACCAGTGGCTCTCCGCAACGATATTCAGCCACGCCAATGCTGAGTGTGACGTTACCCTGGCCAATGCCAAAATCGTAGTCTGCAATGGTGTGGCGTAAACGGTCGGCAAGCTTATGGCATTGCTGCAGCGAGGTAAGCGGCAGCACTACCATAAACTCTTCACCTCCTAGCCTTGCCACCATATCTTCACAGCGAAGCAGTGACTGCGTCACATCGGCTAGCTGTGCCAGAACGCTATCACCTTGTAGATGACCCCAGCGGTCGTTGAGCCGTTTGAAGTGGTCGATGTCGATCATCATAATCGAAAGCGGCGTACCGTGGCGTGTGCTCAGCGATGTGAGGTGGGTTAATTGCCCCATCAGTTTGCGCCGATTAGGTAGGCCGGTCAGCGGGTCGGTATCGCTTAGTTTGCGCAAGCGAAGCTCTTCCAGCACTTGGTCAGTAATATCCAGCATAATGCCGTTCCAGCGTACCCCCGNCTCNATTGGCTCGGGGTTAGCGCTAACGGCGATCCAGTGCGGTTTTGCTTTAGGAAAGGGCAGCCTGAAACGCGTATTTANCGGCAGCATCCAGCGCGCNGAGCGCTCAATGGCTGACATCACCTTAGGGTGATTATTACCTGTTAACTGCTCGATTAGTTGGCTTGCATCGGTCGCTAGCTGCTGTCTGTCAACATAAGCAAGCGCCATGCCGCCGCCCTCTAGGTAAGGGAAGTGCATATGGCCGCTATGGGAGCGATAGAATTGAAAAAGCACCCCAGGGATATGTGGAACTAAGGTATCAGCACTTTGAGGAATGGCTGCAGGAGGTACAGGTGCATCATTCACGGGCATGCGTGAATCTCCAATTTTATGCCTGTTGTAATTTAGCCGTGAAGATTAGCGGTAAAATCGTAAACAATATGTAAGCTTTTGCTGACAATTCATCTTTTTTAATATTTTTTGGTAATTAAAAATTTCTCATCTATTCCATTTTTGTTGTTTTGCCGTAAAAATGGCAAAAGTTGGGGCGGATTATGCTTTTTATTCTTTTTTTGAAATATTAAAAAATATTTTAATTCTATTTGGTGGTCGCTTTGGTTACGCAGAAATTACATACGGGCGCCGTTACGGCAACAGCATCTGAAGCGGCGCCGCGTTCCCAGGGGCGCGTTAGCTTGGTAGGGGCTGGCCCAGGAGACCCTGATTTATTAACGTTAAAGGCTTACAAACGACTTTTGAGTGCGGAAGTCGTGCTGTATGACCGCTTGGTTAGCGATGAAATTTTGGCACTGTTACCCGCAGAGACCGCGCGCTACTACGTGGGCAAAGCGCGCTCCTCCCATAGCGTCCCGCAGGAGGATATCAATCAATCGCTGGTAGAGTGGGCTAGGCAAGGAAAGCAGGTGGTACGCCTGAAAGGCGGTGATCCATTTATTTTTGGGCGCGGTGGTGAAGAGCTTGAAACGCTGGTCGCCGCTAATGTGCCCGTTGAGGTAGTGCCTGGCATTACCGCCGCTTCCGGATGTGCAGCTTATGCGGGCATTCCGTTGACGCATCGCGACCATGCGCAGTCGGTGCGGTTTGTGACCGGACATCTTCAGCATGGCGAATTTACCCTAGATTGGCCCACCTTAGCTCAGCCTGGCCAAACGCTGGTGTTTTATATGGGGTTGAGCAATCTCACGTTGATCTGTCAGGAGCTGATTGCTCATGGTTTAAACCCAGCAACACCTCTTGCACTGATTGAGCAAGGCACTACACAACAGCAACGAACCCACATAGGCACACTACAGCATTTGCCGGATGGCTTTTTAGCAGGTGACATTAAGCCACCCACGCTGTTAATAATTGGTAGCGTGGTATCGCTGCACCGGACGCTTTCATGGTTTGAGACTGATAGCGGAACAGCAGTTGGTTTTTCAGAGGGTAAGCATGCGCGTTTAACAGATGGTTGAGCGTTTTGAGAGCCAAGCCGGGTGGCGTTATGTAATTGTCTGTGTATGCTAGTAAAGAACACTTTTAAAAAACGATCATTCACTTATCGTGCTACTTGCCACTAACGCTGCTAACGCCAGTAGCCAAGCAAAAAGAGGGGCGCAGCATGTCAGAAGAAAACCGTTCAGATCAGTACACGCCAGGCCACAAGCCGGATATGAAAACGCTGTTTAAGGATAACCGGGTCAAAGGTATTGCCGGTATTGCAGCCATTGCGGTGATCTGGGCCATTATGGCGCAATCCAATTCAGGCACCCACCAGGAGCGTGTAGAGGCGCTTGAAGGGCAGCTCGCCAGCGTTGAGCAAGAGAATACTGAGCTCAGCCAGCGCCTGTCGGAAGTAGAGCAGGCCGAAGCTGATTTGACCGCCATGCGCGATGAAGTGGCGTCTTTAGAGCAGCAGCAAGCAGAGGCAACCGCCAGCCTTGAGTCTGCTCAGGGAGATGTCAGCAGCGTACAGTCTCGTCTTGAAGAGTTAGAAAGCCAGCGTGAAACGCTGCAGCAGGAAGTCACTGCTTTGGAAGAGCAGCTTGCCAGCACCGAAAGCGAGTTGCAGTCGCTGCGTGAAGAGCGTGAGCAAGTGGTAAGTGAGCGCGATGAGGCGGAGGCGTCGCTTCAGCAGGTTGAGGAAGCTCGCCAAAGTGCCGAGGACGCTCGTCAGCAGGCAGAGTCTGCTCGTCAGGAAGCTGAAGAGCAGCGTCAGCAAGCTGTTGAAGAGCTAGGCGCCGCTGAAACCAAGCTAAGCGATCTTGAAGCCCAAGTGACGGATGCCAATGAGCGCTTAGCGACGCTTGAAGAGGAAATTGCTGCCCAGGAGAGCGAGCTGCAAACCTTGCAGGATGAGCGCGATAACGTGGTTGAAGAGCGTGACTCGCTGCAATCAGAAGTGGACTCTTTAACTCAGCTGCGCGAAGAAGAGCAGCAAAGCCTAGAGCAGGTTCGCACTGAAATGGACGACCTGATGGTGGCACTGGATATCGGTCGCGATGAAGTGGCTAAGGTCGAGAGCGATATCGAAACCCGTGAAGAGCAGCTAGCACGTTTAGAAGCGCAGTTGAGCGAGTGGCGCGATGAACTCTCTGCGCTGGATGAGCGTTTAAACGTAGAAGATGCTGCCTCTGGTGAGGTGCCCAGCCTAACGGGTGAACAGCAAAACCAACAAGATCAGCAAAATCAGGAAGGCCAGGACCAAGAAGATAGCGCTGGTGATGACAACAATGCAGAGAGCGAAGATGCCCAAGCGGCTGAAGAGAGCCAGCCAAGCAGCAACTAAGCACGGCGCCGTGGCTTCCGGGGGTTGATAACTCCTTTAGCGGATGTGGGGTGGTTTCCCACATCCGCTTTTGTTTGTTGGTTTAGAAATAGACCGCTGAGGAGTATCATTCNCGCCATGTTCACGATAAACAAACAACGGGAGTGCCATTGATGGATGGTGTAAAACATATTGTGGCAGTGGCATCCGGCAAAGGTGGCGTTGGTAAATCCACCGTGACCGTCAATTTAGCGCTGGCGTTGTCTGCACAGGGCTATCGTGTAGGCGTTTTGGATGCAGATATTTACGGCCCCAGCCAGGCACAAATGCTGGGTGTAGAAGAGGGTGTGCGTCCTCAGGCGGCGGCAGATAATAAGTTTCTGCCGTTGGAAGCCCACGGTATTCAGGCCATGTCGATGGCGTTTATGGTTAACACGCGGGATGCCATGGTGTGGCGTGGCCCGATGGTGGTGGGTGCGTTTCAACAAATGCTGACCCAAACTCAGTGGGATAACCTGGATTTTCTGCTGATCGATATGCCGCCGGGCACGGGTGACATCCAGCTAACGCTGGCGCAGAAAGTGCCGGTATCTGGTGCTGTGATCGTCACGACACCNCAGGACATCGCGCTATTGGATGCCCGTAAAGGCATCGAAATGTTCCGCAAAGTGAACGTGCCNGTGCTGGGCGTGGTGGAGAACATGAGCCTGTACCACTGCGAGAAGTGCGGCCATGAAGCCGCNATTTTTGGCACTGGCGGTGGCGATCGTATTGCAGAGGAGTACGACACTACCGTGTTGGGACGTTTGCCGCTGACCCTGTCGATTCGCGAGCTGGCAGATTCTGGACGCCCAAGCGTGGTTTCCGAGCCAGACAGTGCCGTTAGCCGTACCTTTGCCGAGATTGCCAGCCAAGTAGCGCAGTCCGTCAGNGCTAGCCAAAGCGGCGGCCCTACGATTTCTTTTAGCGAGTGATGAAGTAACCGATGAGCATTAAATCAGACAAGTGGATTCGCCGNATGGCGCAAAGCGATGCCATGATCGAGCCTTTCGAGGCAGAGCAGGTNCGCTATGTGAACGANCAGCGGGTGATCTCCTATGGCACTTCCAGCTACGGCTACGATGTACGCTGCGCCGATGAGTTTAAGGTATTTACCAACATTCACTCCGCGATTGTTGACCCTAAAGCCTTCGACGACAAAAGCTTTGTCGATGTGAAGGGCGATGTTTGCATCATTCCGCCAAACTCTTTTGCGCTGGCGCGGACGGTGGAGTATTTCCGCATCCCGCGTAATGTGCTGACCATTTGTCTGGGCAAATCCACCTACGCGCGCTGTGGCATCATCGTCAACGTGACGCCGCTGGAGCCTGAGTGGGAAGGACACGTGACGCTGGAATTCTCCAACACCACCAACCTGCCCGCGAAGATCTATGCCCATGAAGGCGTCGCCCAGATGCTCTTCCTGGAGTCGGATGAGGTGTGTGAAACCTCTTATAAAGATAGGGGTGGTAAGTACATGGGCCAACGTGGCGTGACGTTGCCGCGTACCTAATACGCCTTCTGTGCTACTAAAAAAGCCTTGCCGCATCACTGCGGCAAGGCTTTTTTTAACGGCGGCTCTTCTGAGAAATTAGGCGTCGTCGATCTCTTCATCCAGCTCTTCAGCGGCATCCGCATGGGAGAGGCGCATGCCGTACGGCGGAAGCGGGTGGCCGTCCATGGTGGCACCCTCTGCGTTGTACTGCAGGCGTCCTTCCAGGAACCACTGCACCGCAATCGGGAAGATCAGGTGCTCGCGCGCGTGGACTTTCTCCTTTAGCGTCTCCACCGTGTCATCTGGGTTAACCTGCAGCTCCGCTTGCAGCACAACGGGACCGCCATCGAGCTCTTCAGTGACAAAGTGTACGCTGCAGCCGTGGTGCGAGGCGCCATCAGCTAATGCGCGTGCATGGGTGTTCAAGCCCTGGTAAGCCGGCAGCAGTGAGGGGTGAATATTAAGCATCCGCCCCAAGAAACGCTGTACAAAACGCGGTGTTAGAATGCGCATAAAGCCCGCTAGAACGATAACGTCTGGCTCGTGGCGTTCTATTACCTTGATCAGCGCGCCATCGTAAGCATCGCGGCTATCATATTCACGATGGGGAAGTACTACCGCTTCGATGCCAGCTTCATGGGCACGTTTCAAGCCATAGGCATCGGGCTCGTTGGAGATCACTGCAACGATCTCACCGCCCAAGCGGTCATGCTGCTGAGCATCAATGAGCGCCTGTAGATTACTGCCGCTGCCAGAGATCAGTACCACCACGCGGCGTGCGCCCACAGGATCAGGCGTCATGCCGTTTAGGGTGTCGCTGCTGTAGTCGGTGCTGCTCATGCGTTGTGGCTCGCTTGGGCGTGGTCGAGTACGACCGCCTCGTCCTGGCGATGAATAATCTGACCGATTTGATAAACGGTCTCGCCCTGGGCCTCAAGGTGCGCTTTAGCGTTCGCTGCCTGATCTGCGGGCACCACGATGACCATACCAATACCGCAGTTCAGTACGCGGTGCATTTCGGTTTCGTTGACGTTGCCTTTGGCCTGCAGCCAGTTGAACACTTCAGGGCGCTGCCAGCTGGTGAGATCAATGTGCGCTGCCAGGGTGTCTGGTAGAACGCGGGGGATATTTTCCAGCAGGCCGCCGCCAGTAATGTGCGAAAGGGCATGTACGGGGATGTCGGTGCCGCGCATCATGGAGAGCAGTGATTTTACATAGATGCGCGTAGGGGCCATCAAGGCATCGCCTAGTGGCTTGCCGTCAACGGTTTCTTCCAGGGAAGCATTGCTGACTTCAAGAATTTTACGAATCAGCGAGTAGCCATTGGAGTGGGGGCCAGAGGAGGCCAGACCGAGCAGCACATCGCCTTCGGCCACCTTGCTGCCGTCGAGAATCTCTGACTTTTCTACGACGCCAACGCAGAAGCCGGCCAGGTCGTAGTCGCTGCCTTCGTACATGCCGGGCATTTCTGCGGTTTCACCACCTACCAGTGCACAGCCTGCTAGCTCGCAGCCAGCGCCAATACCGGTCACTACGTCGGCAGCAATATCCACATCTAGTTTGCCCGTGGCATAGTAGTCCAGGAAAAGTAGCGGCTCGGCACCCGCCACGATCAAGTCATTCACACACATGGCTACCAGGTCGATGCCGATAGTGTCATGCTTGCCAAGATCCATTGCCAGACGCAGTTTAGTGCCCACCCCGTCTGTGCCTGAGACGAGTACCGGCTGTTTATAACCCGCGGGCAGCTCGCACANTGCGCCGAAACCGCCAAGGCCACCCATCACTTCAGGGCGTGATGTGCGCTTGGCAACGTGCTTGATACGATCAACAAGGGCGTTGCCGGCATCAATATCGACGCCTGCGTCTTTGTAGCTGAGAGAGGGAGTAGCCTGGGAGGGAGAGGTCTCGGTCATGACAGGTCCTGTGAAGCCTATGCAAAGCTGCAATGCGATTGTGCTGGCAAGTAGCCAGTGCCGGAGCAATAACGGGGTGCGATTGTATCACTCAGCGACGTAAGTCGCATCGATGTNACGNGTTATCAGGTGCGCTGCGGGCAACTTTTGTTACTATTCAAGCATTACNGCTGACCGTATATCCAGGAAGGAGCGTGGAATGAGAAACTCAAGGTGGGGAATTGCGCTACTTGTCGCNCTGGTTGGCACGGTTTACTTTCTCGATGCAGTACTGATGCCCTTTATTGCTGGGTTGATATTGGCGTACTTGGCCGACCCATTGACCAATTATTTCCAACGCCTGGGAATGAAGCGTGTTTGGGCAGTCAGCAGCGTGTTTTTAGTCCTGATGATTGTTCTGGCGCTGAGCTTACTTATTCTTATTCCGCTGGTGGTACAACAGATTAAGCAACTGGGCGAAGCGCTCCCGGGCGTGCTTAACTGGATTGAAGGCGTATTGGCTCCACAGGTGCAAGAGTGGACGGGCTATGACCTCGCCTCCGAGCTGAGCAATGTACGTGAAACGCTGGTTGAAAACTGGCGTGATGCGGGTAGTTACGTTGCCCAGGCGTTAGGCCAGATTGGCCGCTCGGGCATGGCGTTTGTCTCTTGGGTCACCTATGTAGCGCTGATTCCTGTGGTGACGTTTTATTTGCTGCTGGATTGGGAGCGCATGCTTAACAATATGGCGAATCTAGTACCCCGCCAGTGGGTGGACGATACGTTTCGCTTGGCACGTCGCTGTGATGAGGTATTAGCCTCGTTTTTACGCGGTCAACTGCTGGTCATGCTTTGCTTGGGTATTATCTACGCAGTGGGTTTAACCCTGTTGGGGCTTAACTTTGGCCTGCTGATTGGNGTGCTCTCTGGGCTAGTGAGCATCGTGCCNTTTTTAGGTTTTATCGTCGGGCTAGTAATTGCTCTGGTGGTGGCACTGTTTCAGTTTGATACGTGGTGGGCGCTATTAGGCGTCATTGCCGTGTTTGGTCTGGGGCAAGTGGCTGAAAGCGTGGTGCTGCAGCCGAAGCTATTAGGCGATAAGATTGGNCTGCATCCGGTAGCAGTTATTTTTGCCGTACTGGCGGGTGGGCATCTCTTTGGTTTAACTGGGGTGTTGTTAGCGCTTCCGGCGGCGGCGGTGATTATGGTGCTGCTGCGAGAAGTAAAAGATCGTTATAAAAATAGTGCGCTGTATGATGCACGGTCAGAACCATTAGAACAGCAAACACAGCATGATGAGCTGGGTCGCGACGACAAAAGGGAGTCATCATGAGCCGAGTACCGGCACAGCTACCGCTTGGGGTAGGGCTGCGTGACGATGCTACGTTTAATAATTACTACGCATCCAGTGCCAATGCTTCGTTGGTAGACCACTTAAGCCATCAGCTAATGCCTGGCTCAGAGCCGTTTCTTTATCTATGGGGCGCGCCGGGCAGTGGCCGTAGCCATCTTTTGCAAGCGGCCTGCCATGCGGCCTCTGATCAAGACAAACGAGCGCTCTATTTACCTCTGGCTGATTTAGGTCATTTCCCCCCGCTGATGCTAGAGGATATTGAGCGTCTTGATTTAGTCGCGATTGATGACCTTGAGTATGTGATAGGCCGTAAGCGCTGGGAGGAAGCGCTATTTCACGCNTTNAATCGCTTACGGGATGCGGGCAAAGCATTACTGATTGCCGCCAATAAGCCTCCACGCCACTTGGAAGTAGCCCTACCGGATTTGGCATCGCGTCTTGCCTGGGGGGTAACGTTTCANCTACATCCTATGGATGATAGTGANCGCTTGGCCGCCTTAAAGCTGCGTGCGAATGTCCGCGGGATGCAACTACCGGATGACGTTGGGCGCTACATTATGCATCGTGGCCCAAGGGAGNTAGGGGAGCTGTGTCGAGCGCTGGAAACGTTGGATCAAGCGTCACTCTCTGCGAAACGNAAACTCACCATTCCTTTCGTGAAATCCGCGCTTAATTGGTAAAACGCCCCTGCCAGAGAACTGGCAAGGGCGTCATCTAGCCGCTTTTAAGTTGCTGAATCGCTTTCGCGATCAGTTCANCATTAGGCAGTTTTGCTCATTTTGCTGGCAGTNGCTTGTGCCTGCTTAACGTTATCTTCCGTCAGCTTTTGGCTCTTCTGCAAGAAGTCCTGCTGCAGTGATACCACTTTGTCTGCATCACCTTTGACGCGCTCAGCCAACTCTTTGGCTACTTTCTGCTGGCCTTCCATGTAGCTGCGCAGGCCCTCAGCGTCTTTAACGCTCATCAGCTGGCGCATTTGTGCAATGCCAGTATCAACATAGGCTTTGTTAGCGTCTAGCTGAGCGTTTAGCAGTTTTTCAGAATAGTCGATGCTGAGGCTCATGTAGGCACGTGCCGGAGCCATAAACAGGTTATCGAACTGCTGAGTCATTTCATTGGTGTTAAAGGTACGCATAATCAACACTCCTGTGCCATTGCTAAGGTCTGTGGGCTGCTAAGCTAAACCCAAGACGATTCGTTTATCAGCGACGGCGAGCTAAGGAGTGCACCGTTACTGATCTGGGTTATCTTGCATTGCAGCATAGCAAGCGGTTTTGTGCAGCGCAACAATTTGGGCAAAATAAACCTTGAAAACGCGCCCAGCCAGCTTGGTGGTTTACCAAACCGTGCGGGGTGGCTAGGCTGAAGCGTAGAGAGAATCGTTATCAATGAAGTGGTGTTAGTTCAAATGCCGCTGATGACTTAACAGGAGTGTGGAATGGATACGCGTATTGAACGAGATAGCATGGGAGAGCTTGAGGTACCGGCAAAGGCGCTTTACGGTGCCCAAACCCAGCGTGCCATTAATAATTTTCCCGTCTCAGGAACGCCCATGCCGGTGGCATTTGTGCATGCCGTGGCACGCATTAAGCTAGCGGCTGCTCGTAGCAATCACCAGCTAGGACTATTAGATGCCGAGCGCGCGCAGGCTATCGAAAAAGCCGCACAAGCGGTGATTGATGGCCAGCATGACGACCATTTCCCCATTGACGTTTTCCAGACTGGCTCGGGCACCTCCACCAATATGAACGTGAATGAGGTGCTGGCGACGTTGGCTAGCCGTGAAGGAGTCGAGGTGGCGCCTAACGATCACGTTAATATGGGCCAATCCAGTAACGATGTGATCCCGACGGCGATCCACCTCTCCGCCGCTATCGCCGTGAATGAGTCACTGAAGCCTGCATTAGTCGCGCTACAAGCGACCATTGATCGCCGTGC
>JGI25134J35505_10000927_pt1 | contig 11588 bp, 9 predicted proteins | sample ETNvirnome_6_100_FD_35505 | JGI IMG/M metagenome (IMG submission 35505) | reverse complement strand
CATTGAACCGTATTGGAGCCAGTTGACTGAAAAATAGCCACATCACCCGCGGCAGTCGTTATATTAGATTCACCGGGTAAGTCCAGGTTGGTAGCGTGGTGGGTCATCGTCAAGGCACCGTCAAACTGGAGTGTAAATTGCCTGTCCGCCACAACCGTCATGGCAGCAAAACCGGTAGTACCGGTAACATCGAAATAATCCCCGTCCGTGTCGATCACAAGAGGTGATGCCGATGCTATATCACCGCCTTTCTCGGTCTGCATATAGTTTCCGTTTGCATCAAGAAAACCTCCCAGTTGGGGAGTGGCATCCTCTACCACGTTACTGAATGTCGACAAATCGGCATCTTTCTGCGCGAGCGTATGCCAGTTTGAGCCGTCACACGCGATTAAGACCGAATCGTACTGTGTGCTTAGTGCGAGCGTGGTCGAGCCGTCTATTGTCTCCGATGCGTTGCCGTCTATCGTAAGCGCATAGGCATCCCCTGTTGTCTTCTTTATGTAATAGGTTTTATCCGTATTGCCCGATGCGGCGGGGAGTGTGAGTGACCATGCGCCGCCGGCTGTACTGCATAATATAATCCTGTCCGCAAGCGTAGCCGTGTACGTGGTGGTCTTTGTCACCAGGTCGGGGAATATATACCACTGCGTTGATTTGAGGATCTGGTTTATCACGTACCTTATCCTCTGTAACTCGCCGTCAAGCGTGGTCGCCAGTGATTCCGAACCTGCCGGGTACGGGTCTGCCGTAGCTTTCATCTCCGTGGCATTTGCGCTGTAATCGTCTATGCTCTCCGGTATATTATTGTTTATATGCTCGTTGTTCGCCGTATTATAGTGGGCGGCGAGGATCGTGTCCCCTGCACTCACCGTATATGTCATTGAATATGGGTATCCCATTTCTAACCTCCGAAAGTATGTATTTTAATAATTTTAATCTTCTCCGCCCTTTTCCTGACAGCCCCGATCTCTTCCTGTGACCTGCCCTTTCCGATAGCCTCAAGTTCAAGCCCCCTTCTCACCTGTTTCTCCATGCCCTTTCGTTCCTCCCCGTTATCGGTATATTTCTTATTACAATCCCTGCACATCAGAATATTCGTAAAACTGCCGTCTGAGAGCGTAAAGGGGACGGGACTGAAATTACTCATCGTCTTGACCGCGTACACGTTGACCTTACCGCCATCGGGTAATATATGCTCGACTATACCGCGTTTCTTTACGGGTGAATCACACCTCATGCACCTGACCTCTTTTAACCCGTAACCGTCATATTCTATATAATCTTTTTCGTACACTAACTTGCCATCCTCGATAATGGTTTAAAATCCGTTAATAATTGTGATATAAAGAAATCCTCGTCCACATTATTATTAAATATATGATATTCTATCCTCAACCCGACTTTCTTTATAGGGAAGGCAACCTCTATCACTTCTCCCCCGCCGTACGTACCCGCACTTCCGTCCGCGCCGTAGGTCGTACCACCGCCGTAGGTCGAACCTATGCCGGCAAGCGATATAGTCTCCTGTCCCACGTACGAGCCGTCTACCCAGAAATCAACGAGCAGGTTATAAGGCCCTTTCGCATCAACGAGTATCCTTCCCTGGTCAAAACGCTTGGTAATCCTTGGGTCACCCAGATGCCCCCTTGGTGTCTTGAAACCGCTTGAATACGCCTCGCTGTTATCGTTATGAGTGGATGTTTCCAGTTCCCATACGTAACCGTCACCCATACCACCCGTGTATATCTTAAAATCACCTACCGCTTTTCGCACAAGCGCGGAACATGATGCCTTGAAACCCGAATCCGAATTTATATTATCCTTAATCACCCATCCCTCTTCAGGGCCTCTGTCAATAAAATAAACAAGGGCTGTATCTATATCGGACTGATTACCCCTCATTACAAAGAAATTTATGCACCTCAGTACCGGGTCGTAGACCATGTGGAAATCACCTATCGCGGAGAGTTTCATCTTTTCCCTTATATACTCGTCTATAAAGGAAGCCCTTGTAAGCGTTGCCTGTTTGTAGTCACCGTAATTCTGGGCTGCGGTAACGCTGTAAATCGTACCGTCCTCTGTCATTGATATAATATCATTGGTCACCTGCACAAAGGTCTTGTCCGTAGCCGTTCCCCCGCCCCACTGTGCCTTGTTGTAACCCCATTTACTCGTATCACTGTCCGTATCGTCTATTATGTATGTCCATGATTTACCCGCCAGTACGATCCTGTCGCCGTACTCGGCACCGTTAAGTATGCCATGCCCGTCACCCGTATCTATATAAAAGGTGAGTACACCCGTAACGAAATCAGGTTCAGTACTCCCGTCACCCGGATTCTCAGCCGATGCGTAGACCGTGTTCGGATCGGTCTTGCCGTTAATAGCCCATAACCTCTCGGATGCTCCCCTGCCGTGTATAATCATCTTACGGGGATAATTACCGCCCGCCCAGTCGGTAGCCTCGTTGACGATATCAGTCGTGGAACCCGCGGCACCGTCCCATATCTGCGGAAGGTCGTTTCCCGTGCATATAACGCACATATTATTAAATGTTATAAAGTGAACGGGGCGGTCAATGGTAAGCCCCGTCTTTAATTCCGTATTATAATTTCTCTGTATCTTGCCGTCCGAGGTTGCCGTCAGGATAAACTCCGTGCCGTTCTGTAACCTGAACTGGTACAGTCCCCATATACGCGGCGTTCCCGTTATCACCGTACCGTTTACGTGTGACGTTCCGCCACGCTTAGACCTGCCCCCCTTGTGGAGATTGATGTTCTTCGTCCCCTCCACCATCGCGGTTATCGGGATCTTGTCTATGTTCTGGTCAAAACTGAAACCACCCCTGGCAAAATCAATACCGTGCGTTTGTCCCCTGTATCCCATTTTTTATCAGTAATCCCCCCTGTTAATATTCATGGAACCCGTACCCGCCGACAGGATGGCACTGTCCACTCCCACACCGCTTATCAACTGGTCAAGAGCATTTATATTCTCGATTATCTCGTAGCTTCTATTGGCTATATTAAAGACCTCCGCGGATAACTGTATATCGTTATCAACGGCGAGTTCAATCGCCAGGTTGTATACCATCGCCCTGTTGTACTCAAGAGGTATGCTGAAAGTAGTCCCCTGTGCCGTCGGGTTTACCAGTACTTTCTCGGAAACAAGATGGAAGGCATAGGTGGAATCCGCCTCGTAATTAAATTTAATCTTCCCCAATGGATACTGGGGATCGTAATACAGTTCGGTCGGGCGGTCTTCGGTGTCCTTTGATAAAAGGGCGTTATATTCCTTTTTCGTCATATCCGTATTAATAGGATAATCCACATTGCTTATGCGGATAAAGGCACTTGTGATCTTCACCGGCCTTCCCGTTGAGGTCGTAAGGTCGGGACTGTCACCGGTAACTCCTATGGTGTAGACCGCCTGCCCCACGGTTAATGCGAAACTCTCGGTTACGGAATACGGCACTATCAAACCGTCCGCACTCCATGACGATAACATATTCTGTAAGTCCTGCAAACCGTCCGTCAACTGCTGCGTGGACGGGCTTTTTACCCCGCACTTCCTGTACGAGGCCGTTATTACTTCCTGTGCTGTCATATCAGCCATTTATCTTCCCCACTATAGAAATAGGCATACTGCGACTGTAGAAAATAGTCATGCAGGGGATTTTTTATCATCCCCTGCCGACTAATAATAATAATAATACAAAAAAACAAACATACAGATAACTTATCCCCTGACCCTGGTAGCCCATTCCGGACGTATTGTCTTGTATCCGAAAAGCACATCCAGTCTTGCAGGAAATTTGTCATTAGTGATGTCCGCGCCTCTCCAGAACCTCATTGAGATACCCTCTATGACAGCCCTTGACATTCTCTGTAAAGGCTCCACGTGAAGGTCTGCGGAAACAAAAGTAAAGGCATCCCTGTGGTAAGCAAGGTTCTGTGTGTAAACACCAGAAGCCGCACCCGAACCACCGGAAGCAACGTGTACTATCGCCTTACCCGCCCCCGCACTTTCAAGATCCACGTTCTGCTTCGCACCCGATGTTACAGGTGTAGGTGAAACCGTAAAAGTGTCCGTGGCATCAGCTGTAATAGCGGCAGTAATAACAAACTGCTGCAAATGAGAATACCTCTGTTTTGTTTCAAGATTAACCGCGTAAACATCGGCAATCGTGAATACATCGCCAACTGTAAGTGTCTGAGAACTTGTCTGCCCTGTCGTCACAATAGAAGCCGACGCGCTTGTTATACCTGAAGAGGTATTACAAACCGGAGTCGCATCAGTCCTTGTACCGTTGGTATGACTGGGAACCATATTACTCTCCCACCACTTCATACCCGCAGCTTCGCCGATATAACCCTCTGAGAAAGCCCTTTCGAGTTCGCTTGACTTGTGGAAATACGTACCGACTGCATTTACCGTAGCCGCCATAGCGACTGAATCCATAAGCAGATGCCTGTCAGTAGTAGGCGCAAGCCCCTGGCTCAACTTGGTATTCGCGTTGAGCGCGGCGAGAAAGGTATTAGGGTCTGTTGCGGTTCCGGTATTAGTGGAAAGGTTGAACACGTCCTGGTAAACATTGGAAAGAACCGTGTATTCAACATTTGCCGCAAGTTTCGACATTGCCGGTTCAAGAAACCTGCTCTTAAAGTCGTCAACACTCATTGTCATCTCAACCGATGTGAAATTCGGAAGACCGATATGTTTCTGTGTCGCGACCGTCAGAGTCTGTGTGGTCTCGGCAGCATCCTGCGAACTCAGAGTTGCACTATCAGTAACAGTGTACTGGTTGGGTTCCCTGATAAGCAGTGTCCCGCCGTTCTTGCCGCCTTCGTTTGCAAACCTGTTGTCGTACTGCCGGTTGATCGTCTTNATAAACTTCAGTTTATTGTGAAAAATTGCTAACGCTTCCCTGACAATATCACCATCAGATAGCGTTTTCAGTGAATTAGCCATAATTTATTTCTCCTTCTTTAGTCTTTTAAATTCTTCCGCCTGCCGCCACTTGTACCATTCCTCGTCCGTCATCTTNCCCGGTTCCTTGGTAACGATCTCCCCGTTACCACCGACCGGTTCAAGCGGTTTCGGCGCATTAGTTGTCATTGTCCCGGCACTCTCAAAACGTGCCTCTATTTTTCCTACCTCACGGTTTATCTCTCCCATATCACCCAGACTGCCTATACGAACCCTCTCCGCCTGGTTTTTAGCCAGGTAAAGACCGATCCTCGCATTATGAGGACTATCGGCAATCGCCTGTCTCGCGTTACCGTACTGGGTTCTNTTGATAGTGTCGTAAACATCGGGAAACTTCTCCTGTAATTTACCCGCCTGTTCAACGAACCTGTCGGCATTGGACTGATCCCGCGTTTCCGCAGTCCTTGTCCTCGCCGTTATACTCGCCTGCGCGTTGTTGTAAGATATTGTATCGTCCTGGTACTTGTCATAAGCCTTCTGGTACTCATCATACCCTACGTACTCATCCCTGTCGGGAACCTTCGGCCTGTCCCTGGGAGCCAGTTTCTCGGCTTCCAACTGCTGTATCTTCTCGTTGGCTTTCCGCAGTTTATCCTGCGCCTCGTTCTTCTGNCCCGCGATCTTATCGATGCGTTTCTGAACGGAAGGCATGGTGCGTTCCTTGAATTTCTCCGCACCTGATTTCTGCGGTTCTCCCGACATGATATCCTCCGGGCTTAAACCTTCTTCCTTTCCCGCCACGATACCCGTGTCATCCGTACTCTCTTCACCGGTAGTCGCCGTCACTACCTCTTCCTCTTCATTTTCTACTGCCCCGGCTTGTACAACTTCTTCTTCATTTTCCCCGGATTGCACGTCCCGGTCACGTTCCCCTACTGTCATAGTAAGTTTCCTCCCGCCCCGGTGTTACCCTCCCCGGTAGAGCCTTGTCCCTCATCTTGAGGTTGTATTCCCAACATGGTTGGTAAGAACTGCTTTATTTCTTCCGTAATCTGCTGATGCCCGTCCCAATCGCTTAACCGCGCAATATGGGGAGTGAGCAATACAGCCAGTTGGGGATTGCCCGATACAAGACCGATCATTCCCTGCAACTGTTCCTGTCTCCTGGTGGACATTATCTTTACGCTTTCAATAACATCGTATTTGCCCATCGTTAAATCATTTAATATAGTCCCTGTCTCCAAGACCACCTGGTTTATCCTTACAAGGTCGCTCCTTGGGTCTTGTGACGGCCCTGCCTCGCCCAGAATACGGACGGTACGGGGAGTGTCGTATATGACGGGGATAAGGTCTTTAAGCTGTCTCGCAGTCTCAAGAATAGCCCTGCGGTAATTATCCGTAAAATGAAACGTCCCGAACTCGCTCCTGCTCGCCCTCTGCTGTATGGCAACACCCGTTCTCTCGTTACTCCTCTCGCCCGCAAACGACTGGTACAAACCAAGGGTATCCTGAATATCCCCGCTCGTAACCCCAAGCATGGTCGCCGCGCCTGTCGGCACCTGCGGTGGCGGTTCGCGCCTCGGCGTGAGTTTTCCCTGCGGGTGAAAAGGCAGGTAGGGCAGAAGTTTCTTGTGAGCAACGTCCCAGAACGACTTCAACCCCTTTATCATATTATTAGTGACGAGATACGGTGCCTTGATCGCAAGTGCCACGGTTTCTGTTATATTAGTCTTCCAGTAGTTGTACATCCTCTGGTCGTCCTTGGCATCCTCGCACAAAGACCTCTTGTACACCCTGCCGTCAACCGTTACCCAGTCCCCCTTGACGGTAATGATAGGGATTTCCTTCCCCGGCCACTCACCGCGTTCAAGTATCTGGTTACCCGTTATCTTAGCCCATTTAACCTTGAATACCCTGGGTGTCTTCCTGTCTTCCACTACCCAACCCTGATCCATCAGTGCTTCCTCGGTAACAGTCTCGCCGTTATATTTCCGCCCTATCTCGTACACCCTGGACTCTCCGGGGAAAAACTCGTTCCTCACCTTGACCACCTCGGTCTTGACCCTCTCTTTATAGAAATATTCGGCAATAACAAGGTTATCCGTGTCGTACCACTGATCCTGACTGTCCTTTACGTACCCCGAATCAAAACTCTGCTCGTCCGCCTTCGGGTACCTGTACTCAAATTCATCCTTCGTTATCTTCTCCCTGATAAAGCCGTACATACCATCGGGATCCATGTGTACGTTAAACTGGTTCTTTATGGGTCTTATGAAAATCTCCTGGTCAAAAGAATCATCCAGTTCCTCGGTGGTTATCCTCCAATGCCCGAAACCCGCGGCAATCGCGTGTTCCCCCGCAGTCGTGTATATCTCCTCCGCATTAGAGGCGTATTCAATCTGACGGATAAGCCCGGATATTATCCTCGCCTTCTCCTCGTCACCCTTATCGTCAACCGGTATCACGTTACCCGCGAGCCTCTGATCCCTCTCCCTGTTTGCGACCTGCGCCACGTATTTACGCAGCTTATTGCTTGTAAGGCACGGACGGTTATCCTCCGCCCTTTCATTCTTGACATCCTCCGCCCACTGCCCGTTATCTATATTGTAGACAAACCTGAGATTGTTCCTTCCCGCCTCGTAATTGTGGTCATCCGCGAGTTCGATCTTCTGGAACCTTTCCTTCGCCGTGCTTAGAAATTTTAAATCGTCTTTTTTTGTTGTTTTCTTTCTTGCCATAATCAGTTTTTCCTCAAATTCGGCAATAAAAAAAGGGCAAGGTTGCGTATGGAGGTGTGGCCCCACACGGCCTTGCCCGTTTTTTTTATTGCTTTTTTACCCTTCCGCTTTATTTTTTATTTTTTTTGTATCCCGATTAGGGAGAGGGAAGGGTATCCAGTCTATTTCTATTTTTTCTATTATTTATTTATCTATTTCTTTTTCCCATTTTTTTTTATTCTCTTTTATTCTACATCCCCATCCATGACTGTTCCTGCCCCTGTCCCGCGCCTATAAGGACGGGGGTTTCCTCTTCCACGTACTCCGTACCCGTCAGGGTGTACCTGTAGAGGTTTTCCATAAAATCGTCATTTATCTTTTCCACCTTGCCGTTATTATCAAAACACAATCTCTGTATATCAAACACTATCCCCCGCGTGTTCCCCCCCGCGCTTTGCAGGGTATCGAAAAAGAACAGTATGGGGATACTGTTCGGCCCTTCCAACCATGCCCTGATGTTCCTCATGCCAGATTCCTTGTCTTTCGAGGCTGTCTGGAGGTATATGCCCTCTTCCGAGAGCCTGTTTCCTATGATGGTGTACGAATCCTCCACGTCCACCCTGTTCTCCATAAACTTATTATCACCTTTCGAGAGCGGGTCTATGTATACATTGCTTATGTTCCAACATAGATCGCCCTTCTTCTTCCTGATGATAATGTCCGCAATTTCCTCCGGGGTACAATTAACCCAATATTCATCTATGCAATAGTGTCGGTTGTGTTTGTCACACCCATAAAAAGAAATTGCGTGAGGTTTATTTAAATGCAGGTCTATAAGCACCGTGACCACCCAGTCGGTCGGAACACCGCCGCGGGGAAAAGGTACGATATGCCTGGATTTATCAAAATTCTTTATTACAAGCCCCACCAGTTTCTTGAACATACCGAAAAACCTGGAAGGTTTGTCCTCAAGGGGCGTATCCTTTACCCGCCTGAGAAATCTCAATTCCTTTATAAGCCCGTGCCTGCTCTCAGGCGTATTATCAATAAGAAACTGCTCCGCCGATTTCCCCTGGTCATCGGGTGACCGGCTCTCCGCACCGTCAGTACCGAGGTAGAGATCCCATCTCATTATCATATCAAAAAACTGCTTTTTCTGACCGTCCGCATCGCCCCAGTATTTCGTCTTCTTTCCCGTAAGCCCCATCTTGCTCAGAATATCATCGTCATGCGCGTAGGTCACCTCGTTGTCAAGTGCGCAGAGGTTCTTCATTATCCCCACGTCAGACCTGCCCGATAACACGAGTTTATCCAACATCCACGCCTGCGTAAGCGGTGTGGCGGGTATGAGTATCTTACCGCCGAAATCGGATAATCCCCTGCCGCTCATCGCGTCAAATATATTCTCAGGAGGGGGTTCGTCAGCTACCCAGAAATGACCCCTCCACGATTCGTACAAATCTATCTTCTGGTCGTGGGTCATCAACTCAAGAGTAGAACCCGTCTTCCTGTGCGACCAGAACCAGGTAACGCCCTGGGTATTGTTCTTCGTGTCAAATTCCTCCATCGGAAACCACTTCTTCAGTTCCCTTACCACCGTCTGCCCAAGATGATGGCTCCAATCCTGCCCTGTCAACCTGCCGCGGACGGGTGTGGGAATACCCAGAGAAGAGGGTTTATAATACTTCTTGTCCACCTTCACGGCACCCGGATAATCGGGTTCCACGGGGTTCCATGCCTCGTAACCGGCAAGCCAGGACATTATAAAGACCACTACCTCTGTCGTCTTACCAATACCATTTGGAGCAGGTGCAAGAGTAATAATATTATCGTTAAAAAGATCCCGGCAATTATCCTGCCACCGAAACGGCTTAAAAAACTCCCATAAGTGGGTACTGACATACTGCTCCTTTATCTGCAAGGCCTCGCGCTTCTTTATCTTCGCCTGCGCGATCACCGCCTTTAATCTCTCTATCTCATCGAGCCGCTTCTGCTCTTTCGTTCTTGTTTCCGCTTTTGTTCTTGTTTTTTTTACCTTTGTATTTGTATTTGTTTTCGTCTTTTTTTGCGCCATATCCCGTTATTCTGTTATTCACCAAGAAACACCCTGTTTTTTAAATCCCCTCGTTTTGTCAACTGCGCCTTTTCCATACCTAATTCCAAATTTTGGCGTACTGTACCAGTTCTCACTATTCACCATTTTCCTTATCTTATTAACAATATCCCTTTGGGATTCGTTGTATAATTTATCGTAGGACTTATCGTAAGTCCTTGGGTTATGCGGATCATGCTCCCTGAAACTGTATGCAAAACCTGACATATCATCAAGTTGGGCATCCGTTCTTTCGTCTAAAGCACCCCTGAGAAACCATGGAATAACCACCCTGTCTATAAAACTGCGGAACTGCCTTTCATTGTTCATGTCTATCCCATACTTTTCGGCCGCTTGCCGTATGTATGGTGTCTGGGTATTATCAAACGATCCCCTGAACTGGTTCATAAGAGGCGCGTACTCGCTTTCANAAGGTATCTGCGTGTAGGGAATCCAGAAATACGGCACTTTCCAGTTGAACGGGATCATTCATAAGTTCTTCGGAATAAATCTCTACAGCAGGTCTTTTCTGATTACCGGGATTGGGAAAATTTGGAGGGCCGTCCTCTTCTACAGACCAGAACTCTATGCCGCCCCCGCCTCCATATTTTCTGTTCTTTTCCTTCCTGTCCTCATCAGCGAAAAATATATCAACGCCATCGGGGTACATTTTCTTTAAACTGGGATGATTCCTTACTATCTTTTCCCATAAACCCGATTTTTCAACCCTTTTCCCTTCTTCAGCCATTATCAACCCCCCTCGTCCACTACCTTATTATTACCACCGATAAAACCCTCAAGTATCCTTATAATATCCAGAGCAGTAAATTTCCTCGTATCCTCCGGCTTATCCTTCAAGGCAACCATACGGAAAGAATCAATCAGAGACTCACCCATATCAGCTACACCCCGCTCGTAACTCTCAAGCACCATCCCGCGTACCTTCGCATGAAACTCATCCTCGTTCTCACTCATGATATATTAATACATATCGCTACTTTTGNGGTAGCGGATTAGAATAATAATACATATTATCGTAAAATATTGAACACTTTGAATGATATTGAATGGTAAGATTGAATGGTTATACGGCTCGTATGTATAAAAAAATACAATATTAAGCATAGATTGAATACTTTGAGTGATATAGAGCCATTCATGTATTAAATCTCAAATATTAAATAATAAGAATATTAAAAACAACGTCAACTAAGTCAACTAAGTCAACTAAGTCGTCAACCGGAACTTAAAAAGTATGGAAAAGTATGGTTATAATTATCAATCATAATATTAATAAAAAAAAGTATAATCAGAAACCCTTTTTGTCAGCCCCGAACTGTGCGTGGGGTATAATATAGTGATAGGGTCAGGCACAAGGCACATGCCCCCCTTGCCCGGTACACCTTACAAGTGGTCTTATTTGGTTAATCTCGATCCTGCTCAACGTCCGATAAGATATATAATGTTATGTTTACTTAATCTATATAAATACATACACAATAAGTATTTAACTATATAAACTAACGCAACAACAAGTTATTGTTAACACAACCAGGCATAAAATACAACATATAGTATAGCATTATTCTTCTGCTTTGCTCCCGGTGAGCTTATCTAACCGGGCCTCCGCTTCAATGATTGCCTGGTCGCACTCTTTTATATTACTATCAACTGCGGAAACTGATACATTGCTTGTTGATCTATCCGATAACAGTCTATACTTATCTAATTGAGTGCCTGCGACTATGTTTAAGGCAACCAAATCCTTTTTATTGAACGTGTCAATATCAAGTATATGATTAATTTCCGTCTTTGCTTTGCTAGCTATATGTTTAGACATCATAGCTGAT
>JGI25134J35505_10000906_pt1 | contig 11708 bp, 8 predicted proteins | sample ETNvirnome_6_100_FD_35505 | JGI IMG/M metagenome (IMG submission 35505) | reverse complement strand
AGATGCCCCAGGAGAGGCACAAGCTTAGCAAGTACATATCCATTGCACAGAAGAGGCCAATGATTATCAAGTCATTGGCTTTTTCTATTACACTAACAATGCCCTATCTTTTGATGGAATGGGTGGAAGAGATTTTTTCAACGCAATGCCACCATATATGACTTCAACATTCGCATCCGGATATACAGTTAAAACCTGTTTGAGAGCCATTTTAAAATGTCGTTTAAATCCATTCATTTGAATGTGTTTCTCACCGAACTGCCACCGAAGAGAACTCCATTTTATTGTTACGGTTTTGCCCCTAGGTATCATCCTCAATCGCCAAGCAAGCCACGTGTATATATCGAGGCATCTGGAAGAGTGTTTAAGCGCGCTGATGGCGTCCAGCCGGAGAGGTACTGCGTGCTGGATGAGAGATGAATAGAACTCGCCGGTAAAAGTCACTACGGATGGGAACAAAACACGCTGATGTGGTGACGTAGGTAGATGCGCCATTAGGTGGCTAAAGACGTCTCCCTTGAATGTGGTATTACTATTCCTGGTAAGTATATCTAATCTCATATGAACAGCAGATAATCTATTCACCTGATCGCTTAATCGTTTTAAACTTCTGCTATTTACATTGATGCCGAGATAATCGGCGAAGGCTGTAAAGCTCTGTTTGACTTCAACTGTCGGAGATTGCGATTTAACTGCGAGATTACATAGATGAAGCATCAGCAGACGCGCCTTAGCCCCATATGGCAATCCAATCGGTTCGAACGAACCATCAGCCAATCTCATTTCGCCACTTCGAAGNCTCAGAGAAATACCGCCACTCTCCCTGGTGTAGGTAGTTGCCGTCCCGCAATCCCTGTAGGGCAGATTGACAGAGCACAAGGCACTATGATTGAAAAGAGTCTTTCCCCAGATGTTCCTAATGGCTTGTTTTCTTGCCTCCAGCTGGCGCCATTGGATGGCAGTTGGCTCGTCGTCCTGGGTGATGATGTACTCCGTAATAGAGTTGTTAGTAACACCTTTTCGGCGGTTATCTACAGTTTCAACACGCCCTACTACTATGAATAGCTACTTGAATAACTATCTGTGTGTAAGCACTGAAAGCCTAGTAAAACCAAGCACCGGTTCAGTATTTATTTTAAGCACTACTAGCATAGAAAAACTATTCGTTTTTCACAGATTTTTATTGATAACTTGGCTGTTTTTGGGGTTGTTTAAGCGGTTTTTTAAACCAGCTGAGTCTGATTTAATATTACTGATATCAGCGAATCGTGAATAAAAACTAGCGTTCTACTCAACCGCGTGTAATATTCTTTAACGAAGATTCATTTGTATTTTAAGAATATTTTAGACACTGAGTTTTAATATGGAATCCGACTTCCTACGCCAAGCCAACGACATTGATTCGAATCAAATACCTGTCGTCGCATACTACCGGGTATCAACGGGCCAACAGAATGAGTCTGGACTTGGGTTAGAAGCGCAGGCTTCAGCCGTAGAGCGTCTGTGTGCCTCCAGGAGCTATGGCATCGTCGCTGCGTATGCGGGTAGAGGCGTATCAGGCTCAAAGCCGTTGAACGAACGCGCAGCGCTTATGGCGGCGATTGCCGATGTAAAACAATCGGGGGCCAAAGCTCTGGTAGTTTCACGGCTGGATAGATTATCAAGAGAGCCACTGGTTTTCATTACGGTTGAAAGGATATTGGCGAGACATGGCGCACGCTTGATATCTGCCTCCGGAGAAGGCACAGAGAACGATTCTCCCGGCGCAGTTCTAATGCGAAGAATCCTACAAGCGGTGGCAGAACAGGAAAGCGCCTTGATATCGCTGCGAACTACAGCAGCATTGAAGGCAAGAAAGGAACGTGGCGAATATATGGGGCGCCCACCTTACGGCTTCACGATTAATGGAGAAGGTGTATTTGAAATCACGGATCAATACTTCGCAGTACATAAGGTTTTGAGATTAAAATCTCGAGGCAAGAAACAGCGGGAGATTGTAGCCAAAATGAAAGAACTATACCCAGAAGAATCTTGGAGCCAAAGCAAGATATCCAAGCTCATTAAACGATGGAAATCAGTGTATAGGCTGAACTCATTCAAAGAGAGGGTTCTTAGTGGTGGATCGGTAGCGTAGCCTTGCTCTCTCAGCCTTCAAACAGCCTTCACCCTGGATGGGCGTATGTAGTCACGCCCCAGGAGGAGTAGGTATTGAAAGAGATACCTGTGTGGCCATAAAAGTATTTACTTATTGCAGACTAACCGTCACACACCATCCTCATCTACACGTCGTTTTGCCAAATCACAATACTTCTTGCTGATATCAATCCCGATGTATTTACGGTTATGTCTTGCGGCTACAACTGGCACAGTCCCACTGCCTACAAAACAATCCAATACCATATCGTTCTCTTCACTCCAGGTAAGGATATGTCCTTCAGCAAGTAGCTCCGGAAACACGGCGCTGTGTTCATATGCGATGGGGTTTTTACTACTCCAGCCAGCCCCAGTATTGAAACGCCAGATATTATTCCTTGCGCTCACTTCTGCTACTGCGTGATGGTTCCGTTTGATCCTTTCACCTGTTTTACCCCGACGAGAACCCACGCCACCGAAGTAATGCCAGCCAGCCCAGTTATTCTTTTTATCAATGATGAGATTAGCTGTTTTAGGTTTGGCTTTGTTGGAAAATACAAACATATATTCAAAGATTTGAGTGTATCTATTGCCATCTCTCCGAGCGGGAAACGCACATCCGGCTTTCTGATAAATCATCGTATCGTGAAGCCTGAAACCAAGCTCCATAAAGTAAAGTGCTTGTCTAAATGATGATCCTGATTCACTACCTTTAACCACAGCATCAGCCACCACCCAAACGATAACTCCGCCCTTTTTTACAACACGTTCAAGCTCGACGGCGATGGCTTCGAACGGGAATGAATATCCGTTGTATTTCTCCGAGCGATTTTTATGATATTGCCGCAAATCATCATATGGAGGACTGGTTACAACTAAATCAACCGCGTTATCAGGAATCTCAGATAATATCTTTACAGCATTACCGTGTATTATACGGTTTTTAGACATTCGAATCACAATACCACCCAGGAGTATAATAATGGGAAAAGACGATAAGAAGAAAGATGATCAAACAAAATGGACTAAAGAGGCATTTATTAAGGCTTGGATAGTACACCAGGGAGCACCCGGTGATGGGAACTATTCGAAGGACCCAAAAGAGGCTTGGAGTCGATTCTTCGCCGAGATGTCAGGCTGCGCTAAGGATGATGCTGGTATTATTCTCGAGGAGCAAGATTTAGCCCTCAGACTGGGTATTACAGCACGCTATATGAAATCTAACGGTTGGGCAGCCATTAAGTACCCAAAACGCCCAAAAAAGACTGTTGTTGATGATGAATCTATCGACGCCATTATGTCTCGACTCGCAGCTGCGAACACAGAAGGCGTAAAGAAGGCATAAAGCACTGGCGGCCGAAAAAACTTTCAGCCGTGCATGCTGATGACAGCTTCATTTCCGGATGAGGCTGTTTTTTTTATGGCGATAAAAAGGCGAAAGCCTGGTGACGTACCTATTTATATATAGATGAACAGAGAACTCGCCCTCATAAAGCGCCAGAACCTCCATTTACCCCGTTTTCGCAATGCCATAGACGACGCCCAGGAGGAATACCCATTTGCGTGGTTTGTTACGCTTGATTTTCGCTGGGAACCCTCAGAGGGCCAAGACGCAATCAATATGGCAATGGGTTGGCTGATACATTTAGCGAGAAAGTATAACGCTCACTTCATCCCATTCATCGTGTCTGAACCCGAATACACAGGAAAGCGTATGTCGGTTCATATGATCCTACGCTCTAACTGTTTCATTCCGATTAAGTACCTGCGTGAAGCCTGGTACTCTAAATATGGCACATCGGTAATACGCAAATACCGCCCAGAACTTGGCGGTAGTGAGTACAACTATAAAGGGCATTTAGCCCATTACAGCACGCCCGTGTGTGCTGGCAAAAAGCCTTGTCGTATCAATCGTCAGGGAAAGATTTTGTGCTCTTTTACGAGCACATCAGAGAGAGTGAGAGAGAGGTAGTCGGATGTATCTGGCAACGTAGTATTTTGTTTCTACGGTAATCAATCAAACTCTTTAAAATATCTATTTTAAGACACTTTTTAGTCATTGTGTCCTTGGAAGACTTGCGCAATAACTCATCACAGTGTTGATAGGTGGGTATCTATAGCTGGTAATGTTTCGTTGGATCCGTTGAATAGATTTTTAGGTGATGATTTTGAAATAGATTTATAAAGGAACTTAATCTAATGACATTGAAGATAACGAAGGTTGATTTAAAAAGAATAATAAGAGAAGAGATTGATTATGTACTCTCGGAACTGAACCCATATCACTCGGGACGTGGCTCTGGCGGTGGTAGGTTTTCATCTAAAGAGAAGGCTGCCAGTACAAAGGGATCGTATTCACTCACTAAGAACGCAGATGACGATGTTGGAAAAGATGGAAAACATAAAGTTGGTAGAGGTAAAGTCACTTCATCTGGAAAGTTTTCACCGGTGTATGGTATGGCATCTGGTGGAGATGAAACCCAGTGTGGGAGAATGACTATAGATGGGGCCAAGAAGAAGAAAACACGCCGATGTGGTGATTATAAAAAGGGTAACTATTATTGGGTTGATGAGAACTTGGATGAAGATGAAAGTATATCACCGTTGCATGATGACGAAGACGAAGACGAAAGAGAGAGAAAGAAGAAAGCAACAATAAAGAGAAACACGAATAAGAATAAAAACGATTTGATACCACGACAAATCGATTCTCCATCTGTGCGAAAGGGAAAGCTCTTTCCAGGGGCCGACGAGTTGTCGAGTTTAGCCAACGGCATCTATGAAGAAGACGATGATATTAACTCTCCATCTGATGATATTTATATCCGGAATGTGATTAAACAAGAACTTCAAAAGCTACATAAAACAGCCACTCCGAAACAACAACAACTCATTAAGCACTGTGGGTGGGCTGACATTATGAAAGCCATTCGCGACGTTGAGTTGGCAACCAATCCCCCAAAACCAAAGTGACTATCCCCGTAATGTTTCTATTGATGGTGACAGTAGGGGATTTGATAGGGCCAAGTACGAGCATGATAGCCCGGAAAAAATCCCAGAATACAAAAATACAGATTTTCATTTAATAAAGGAGAAACAAAATGAATAGACTCAAAATAGCATCATTCCAACGGCTGGTTGAATATGACGCAACAGCGCACGAAGTAACCCAACCGGAGAAGCTCACAGTATCTCTGGATCCAGTGTTTCAAGACTTAATCTCACGAATCGCCATCCTACACGACTACAGCAAGACAGATGTAATCAAGCACGCGATTACCACTCTGGTGGATATTATCGGTGAAGAGATTCTATATCTTGAAGATGCCCCAGGAGAGGCACAAGCTTAGCAAGTACATATCCATTGCACAGAAGAGGCCAATGATTATCAAGTCATTGGCTTTTTCTATTACACNAACAATGCCCTATCTTTTGATGGAATGGGTGGAAGAGATTTTTTCAACGCAATGCCACCATATATGACTTCAACATTCGCATCCGGATATACAGTTAAAACCTGTTTGAGAGCCATTTTAAAATGTCGTTTAAATCCATTCATTTGAATGTGTTTCTCACCGAACTGCCACCGAAGAGAACTCCATTTTATTGTTACGGTTTTGCCCCTAGGTATCATCCTCAATCGCCAAGCAAGCCACGTGTATATATCGAGGCATCTGGAAGAGTGTTTAAGCGCGCTGATGGCGTCCAGCCGGAGAGGTACTGCGTGCTGGATGAGAGATGAATAGAACTCGCCGGTAAAAGTCACTACGGATGGGAACAAAACACGCTGATGTGGTGACGTAGGTAGATGCGCCATTAGGTGGCTAAAGACGTCTCCCTTGAATGTGGTATTACTATTCCTGGTAAGTATATCTAATCTCATATGAACAGCAGATAATCTATTCACCTGATCGCTTAATCGTTTTAAACTTCTGCTATTTACATTGATGCCGAGATAATCGGCGAAGGCTGTAAAGCTCTGTTTGACTTCAACTGTCGGAGATTGCGATTTAACTGCGAGATTACATAGATGAAGCATCAGCAGACGCGCCTTAGCCCCATATGGCAATCCAATCGGTTCGAACGAACCATCAGCCAATCTCATTTCGCCACTTCGAAGCCTCAGAGAAATACCGCCACTCTCCCTGGTGTAGGTAGTTGCCGTCCCGCAATCCCTGTAGGGCAGATTGACAGAGCACAAGGCACTATGATTGAAAAGAGTCTTTCCCCAGATGTTCCTAATGGCTTGTTTTCTTGCCTCCAGCTGGCGCCATTGGATGGCAGTTGGCTCGTCGTCCTGGGTGATGATGTACTCCGTAATAGAGTTGTTAGTAACACCTTTTCGGCGGTTATCTACAGTTTCAACACGCCCTACTACTATGAATAGCTACTTGAATAACTATCTGTGTGTAAGCACTGAAAGCCTAGTAAAACCAAGCACCGGTTCAGTATTTATTTTAAGCACTACTAGCATAGAAAAACTATTCGTTTTTCACAGATTTTTATTGATAACTTGGCTGTTTTTGGGGTTGTTTAAGCGGTTTTTTAAACCAGCTGAGTCTGATTTAATATTACTGATATCAGCGAATCGTGAATAAAAACTAGCGTTCTACTCAACCGCGTGTAATATTCTTTAACGAAGATTCATTTGTATTTTAAGAATATTTTAGACACTGAGTTTTAATATGGAATCCGACTTCCTACGCCAAGCCAACGACATTGATTCGAATCAAATACCTGTCGTCGCATACTACCGGGTATCAACGGGCCAACAGAATGAGTCTGGACTTGGGTTAGAAGCGCAGGCTTCAGCCGTAGAGCGTCTGTGTGCCTCCAGGAGCTATGGCATCGTCGCTGCGTATGCGGGTAGAGGCGTATCAGGCTCAAAGCCGTTGAACGAACGCGCAGCGCTTATGGCGGCGATTGCCGATGTAAAACAATCGGGGGCCAAAGCTCTGGTAGTTTCACGGCTGGATAGATTATCAAGAGAGCCACTGGTTTTCATTACGGTTGAAAGGATATTGGCGAGACATGGCGCACGCTTGATATCTGCCTCCGGAGAAGGCACAGAGAACGATTCTCCCGGCGCAGTTCTAATGCGAAGAATCCTACAAGCGGTGGCAGAACAGGAAAGCGCCTTGATATCGCTGCGAACTACAGCAGCATTGAAGGCAAGAAAGGAACGTGGCGAATATATGGGGCGCCCACCTTACGGCTTCACGATTAATGGAGAAGGTGTATTTGAAATCACGGATCAATACTTCGCAGTACATAAGGTTTTGAGATTAAAATCTCGAGGCAAGAAACAGCGGGAGATTGTAGCCAAAATGAAAGAACTATACCCAGAAGAATCTTGGAGCCAAAGCAAGATATCCAAGCTCATTAAACGATGGAAATCAGTGTATAGGCTGAACTCATTCAAAGAGAGGGTTCTTAGTGGTGGATCGGTAGCGTAGCCTTGCTCTCTCAGCCTTCAAACAGCCTTCACCCTGGATGGGCGTATGTAGTCACGCCCCAGGAGGAGTAGGTATTGAAAGAGATACCTGTGTGGCCATAAAAGTATTTACTTATTGCAGACTAACCGTCACACACCATCCTCATCTACACGTCGTTTTGCCAAATCACAATACTTCTTGCTGATATCAATCCCGATGTATTTACGGTTATGTCTTGCGGCTACAACTGGCACAGTCCCACTGCCTACAAAACAATCCAATACCATATCGTTCTCTTCACTCCAGGTAAGGATATGTCCTTCAGCAAGTAGCTCCGGAAACACGGCGCTGTGTTCATATGCGATGGGGTTTTTACTACTCCAGCCAGCCCCAGTATTGAAACGCCAGATATTATTCCTTGCGCTCACTTCTGCTACTGCGTGATGGTTCCGTTTGATCCTTTCACCTGTTTTACCCCGACGAGAACCCACGCCACCGAAGTAATGCCAGCCAGCCCAGTTATTCTTTTTATCAATGATGAGATTAGCTGTTTTAGGTTTGGCTTTGTTGGAAAATACAAACATATATTCAAAGATTTGAGTGTATCTATTGCCATCTCTCCGAGCGGGAAACGCACATCCGGCTTTCTGATAAATCATCGTATCGTGAAGCCTGAAACCAAGCTCCATAAAGTAAAGTGCTTGTCTAAATGATGATCCTGATTCACTACCTTTAACCACAGCATCAGCCACCACCCAAACGATAACTCCGCCCTTTTTTACAACACGTTCAAGCTCGACGGCGATGGCTTCGAACGGGAATGAATATCCGTTGTATTTCTCCGAGCGATTTTTATGATATTGCCGCAAATCATCATATGGAGGACTGGTTACAACTAAATCAACCGCGTTATCAGGAATCTCAGATAATATCTTTACAGCATTACCGTGTATTATACGGTTTTTAGACATTCGAATCACAATACCACCCAGGAGTATAATAATGGGAAAAGACGATAAGAAGAAAGATGATCAAACAAAATGGACTAAAGAGGCATTTATTAAGGCTTGGATAGTACACCAGGGAGCACCCGGTGATGGGAACTATTCGAAGGACCCAAAAGAGGCTTGGAGTCGATTCTTCGCCGAGATGTCAGGCTGCGCTAAGGATGATGCTGGTATTATTCTCGAGGAGCAAGATTTAGCCCTCAGACTGGGTATTACAGCACGCTATATGAAATCTAACGGTTGGGCAGCCATTAAGTACCCAAAACGCCCAAAAAAGACTGTTGTTGATGATGAATCTATCGACGCCATTATGTCTCGACTCGCAGCTGCGAACACAGAAGGCGTAAAGAAGGCATAAAGCACTGGCGGCCGAAAAAACTTTCAGCCGTGCATGCTGATGACAGCTTCATTTCCGGATGAGGCTGTTTTTTTTATGGCGATAAAAAGGCGAAAGCCTGGTGACGTACCTATTTATATATAGATGAACAGAGAACTCGCCCTCATAAAGCGCCAGAACCTCCATTTACCCCGTTTTCGCAATGCCATAGACGACGCCCAGGAGGAATACCCATTTGCGTGGTTTGTTACGCTTGATTTTCGCTGGGAACCCTCAGAGGGCCAAGACGCAATCAATATGGCAATGGGTTGGCTGATACATTTAGCGAGAAAGTATAACGCTCACTTCATCCCATTCATCGTGTCTGAACCCGAATACACAGGAAAGCGTATGTCGGTTCATATGATCCTACGCTCTAACTGTTTCATTCCGATTAAGTACCTGCGTGAAGCCTGGTACTCTAAATATGGCACATCGGTAATACGCAAATACCGCCCAGAACTTGGCGGTAGTGAGTACAACTATAAAGGGCATTTAGCCCATTACAGCACGCCCGTGTGTGCTGGCAAAAAGCCTTGTCGTATCAATCGTCAGGGAAAGATTTTGTGCTCTTTTACGAGCACATCAGAGAGAGTGAGAGAGAGGTAGTCGGATGTATCTGGCAACGTAGTATTTTGTTTCTACGGTAATCAATCAAACTCTTTAAAATATCTATTTTAAGACACTTTTTAGTCATTGTGTCCTTGGAAGACTTGCGCAATAACTCATCACAGTGTTGATAGGTGGGTATCTATAGCTGGTAATGTTTCGTTGGATCCGTTGAATAGATTTTTAGGTGATGATTTTGAAATAGATTTATAAAGGAACTTAATCTAATGACATTGAAGATAACGAAGGTTGATTTAAAAAGAATAATAAGAGAAGAGATTGATTATGTACTCTCGGAACTGAACCCATATCACTCGGGACGTGGCTCTGGCGGTGGTAGGTTTTCATCTAAAGAGAAGGCTGCCAGTACAAAGGGATCGTATTCACTCACTAAGAACGCAGATGACGATGTTGGAAAAGATGGAAAACATAAAGTTGGTAGAGGTAAAGTCACTTCATCTGGAAAGTTTTCACCGGTGTATGGTATGGCATCTGGTGGAGATGAAACCCAGTGTGGGAGAATGACTATAGATGGGGCCAAGAAGAAGAAAACACGCCGATGTGGTGATTATAAAAAGGGTAACTATTATTGGGTTGATGAGAACTTGGATGAAGATGAAAGTATATCACCGTTGCATGATGACGAAGACGAAGACGAAAGAGAGAGAAAGAAGAAAGCAACAATAAAGAGAAACACGAATAAGAATAAAAACGATTTGATACCACGACAAATCGATTCTCCATCTGTGCGAAAGGGAAAGCTCTTTCCAGGGGCCGACGAGTTGTCGAGTTTAGCCAACGGCATCTATGAAGAAGACGATGATATTAACTCTCCATCTGATGATATTTATATCCGGAATGTGATTAAACAAGAACTTCAAAAGCTACATAAAACAGCCACTCCGAAACAACAACAACTCATTAAGCACTGTGGGTGGGCTGACATTATGAAAGCCATTCGCGACGTTGAGTTGGCAACCAATCCCCCAAAACCAAAGTGACTATCCCCGTAATGTTTCTATTGATGGTGACAGTAGGGGATTTGATAGGGCCAAGTACGAGCATGATAGCCCGGAAAAAATCCCAGAATACAAAAATACAGATTTTCATTTAATAAAGGAGAAACAAAATGAATAGACTCAAAATAGCATCATTCCAACGGCTGGTTGAATATGACGCAACAGCGCACGAAGTAACCCAACCGGAGAAGCTCACAGTATCTCTGGATCCAGTGTTTCAAGACTTAATCTCACGAATCGCCATCCTACACGACTACAGCAAGACAGATGTAATCAAGCACGCGATTACCACTCTGGTGGATATTATCGGTGAAGAGATTCTATATCTTGAAGATGCCCCAGGAGAGGCACAAGCTTAGCAAGTACATATCCATTGCACAGAAGAGGCCAATGATTATCAAGTCATTGGCTTTTTCTATTACACTAACAATGCCCTATCTTTTGATGGAATGGGTGGAAGAGATTTTTTCAACGCAATGCCACCATATATGACTTCAACATTCGCATCCGGATATACAGTTAAAACCTGTTTGAGAGCCATTTTAAAATGTCGTTTAAATCCATTCATTTGAATGTGTTTCTCACCGAACTGCCACCGAAGAGAACTCCATTTTATTGTTACGGTTTTGCCCCTAGGTATCATCCTCAATCGCCAAGCAAGCCACGTGTATATATCGAGGCATCTGGAAGAGTGTTTAAGCGCGCTGATGGCGTCCAGCCGGAGAGGTACTGCGTGCTGGATGAGAGATGAATAGAACTCGCCGGTAAAAGTCACTACGGATGGGAACAAAACACGCTGATGTGGTGACGTAGGTAGATGCGCCATTAGGTGGCTAAAGACGTCTCCCTTGAATGTGGTATTACTATTCCTGGTAAGTATATCTAATCTCATATGAACAGCAGATAATCTATTCACCTGATCGCTTAATCGTTTTAAACTTCTGCTATTTACATTGATGCCGAGATAATCGGCGAAGGCTGTAAAGCTCTGTTTGACTTCAACTGTCGGAGATTGCGATTTAACTGCGAGATTACATAGATGAAGCATCAGCAGACGCGCCTTAGCCCCATATGGCAATCCAATCGGTTCGAACGAACCATCAGCCAATCTCATTTCGCCACTTCGAAG
>JGI25134J35505_10000881_pt1 | contig 11868 bp, 5 predicted proteins | sample ETNvirnome_6_100_FD_35505 | JGI IMG/M metagenome (IMG submission 35505) | reverse complement strand
GTTTGGTTTGTTTGACCCTACTGCTAATAGGTTGAGCCAGATAGGTGCTGCATCTCAGTTAGGGTTTGGTACTTCATTTCAGGGGTTTGGTAGTTTATCTAGCGCTACTTCTGCTGCATTACAACCGTACCAGTTTCAGAGAGATTTACAGTTCCAAGCTAACCAATCAGGTGGTGGGTTTGGAAGTTTATTAGGTGGTATAGCTGGTATAGGTATTGGTGCTGCTACTGGTGGTCTTGGTACTGCTGCTGGTGCTGGATTAGCAGGACTCTTTGGTTCTATGGGGTCAAAAAAAAAAGTAGGTAATTCTCCTAGTTCTTCTGGGTATTATAATCAACCTTCTTATGGTATAAGTTCCTTCTACAATTCATCAGCTTGAATTGCAGGATACCTTAGGGAAATAAATTATTAAAAGGAGTACACTATGGGATTCGGAAGTAATTTCTTTGGAGCAGCAACGGCAGCACTACCTCAAGGAGTGCAATTAGGGATACAAGGCGTTGCTTTGAAACGTCAGAAACGACAAGACCAGTTAAGGGAAGAGAAAGATACTATGGACTTGTTTCTGAAACAATGGAAAACAGCAGAGAACGACCCACTATTACAAGACACCATGTTAGAAGATTTTACTATCAAATATGGTACAGAAGAGGGTAATTTACAATCATTTGCTCGTACATTTCAGGGTATGGGTGCTGATAAAAGAAAGATGTATATAGATAATAACAAGATAATTAATGATGCCATTGCTGGTAAGGGAGCAACTACAAAAGCACAAGGGTTAGCTGCTAACAATGCAAATAAAGCAATCATACGTTCTCTTGGTAGGGTAGTACCTACAGATATGAGGCACATAGATAGACAGCTTGGTGGTTCTGATGCAGCTTTAACAAGAAGGGAAGCACGGGAAGATGCTGATAAGAGATTTAAATTTTATGAGAACCAATCAAAAGTTTTAGAAGAAGCAGTTAAAGAGACAAAACGATTACTTGAGAAAAGTGATAACCGAGAAAAAAGAGATTTCCATGAAGCTTCTCTGGGAAGATTGAAGTCACAACTACAGAATATGTATGCAAACGGAATGGGTTTCACTAATGAGTTTATTGACAGTAAGTTTGAAATCTTAGGTATAGGTGCTACATTTAAAGCTGAGTCTATTCTCCATGAGACTCAACTTAAACTTAAAGAGTATAGTAATAGCAGAAAGTCTGGAAAGTTTAAAATAGATTTAGGAGCTATAGATAAGGCAGGTACTCTAAGCAACCTTCAGATACTTTCAGATAGGATGGAAGAGGCTGAGTCTTTACTATCATCTTCAGAGTTTGATGAGAAGAATAAAGGTAGAGGTAGGTTAGTAGCTATGATTAATAAAGATAAAAGGTTGTTTGATAAACTGTTTGATAGGTATGATACGAAGTTTGTTGTATCTGACAAGGATAGTGCAACTATAAATAGTTTAAACGCATCAACTAATCTTACATTAGAAAAGGTTAAGGATGCTCCTGTAGAGAGGACGTTTATTGAACAAAAGACAAAGACAGAAAGAAAGAAAGGGGATGTCTACGACGCAGAGAAGACAGGTATGCTTCAAAAGCAGCATCAGAAAGGTGTATCGTTCAAATTAGAACAGGAAGAGTTAAAGGAAAAGATAGAACTAATAAAAACTAAGAGAGCAAACCTAATTAATAACGCTGATGACCTTAGAAAAGCTAAGAAGAATGCTTCTTCTACTGCTATTACAATATCTAATTTAATAGCTAAAGATAAGACTGCATTAGGTATCTTCTCTGACCTTCATGGTATTAATAAGAAAGATTTAGATTTTAAATCTGCTATTGCATTTGCTAAAGATCTTTTAGTATTTGAGATAAACCAAATAGAAAAAGTTACTGGTGAAGATTTCTTTTTAAAATTTAACACTGCTATATTTAGTGACGAAGAATTAAAAGAATACTGGCCAGGAGAGTAAAATAATATGGTATTGTCCCTTGAGGAACTAGTAAGGAAGCACAAATTTAATCTAGATGCAGCTAGAAAAGCTGGACATTCTGATGATGAAATTGTTGCTTACCTAAATGAAGAGGAAACTAAAGGTTCTGCTATACAACCAGCTGCACCTCAAGCCACAGCTACGCCTGTACCTACCGAAACACCAGCACAACCTCAAGTAGACATGGAAGACTTAGCTCTTAGAACAGGATTTAATCTAAAAGCAGCTAGAAGAGCTGGACATTCTGATGAGAGAATACTCAGATATATGAAAACAATGCGTGCTGATGAACCTGAACCTGAAGTAGAGGAACAAGAGCAAGACATACCTTCGAGAATGCTCTCCTATATGAAAACACACTCCATACTCCATGGAAGACTTTCTGCTGATGATGATGAACCTGAAGTAGAGAAACAAGAGCAAGACCCACCTGATGATGATGAACCTGAAGTAGAGGAACAAGAGCAAGACCTACCTTCAGTTGATTTTACTACACCTAAAGGATTTGCTACTGCAGTTCTTGATGCTGGAAAGAATGTTTTTAGGTTAGGGATAGGTCTTGGTGAGTTTATAATTGAAACAGGGGGTGGTCTTTATACTGGAGTTGTAAGTGAGGTAGCCCCTGAAACTGCGGAGAAGCACTTTCATGTAGATGGTGGTGATTTCTTAAAAGCTATGGGTCAGTTCATAGAACAGTCAAGACTGGTATGGGAGAAAGCAGATGAACACCTTGAGTTTTTAGACCCAGAAACTGAAGAAGGGGTGAGGGCGTTAGAGAAGTTTGAAAAAGTAATTGAATTTGCAATAGTAAAACCTGCAAAGTTTCTAACTAAGTTAGTAGTAGACCCTGAGAAATTCCCTCATAAAGCACAAGCTCTAGAGAATATATTTGGTGCTATAATACCAGTAGGATATAAGAAATTATATAATAATTCAAAAGCTATACGCAGAAGGATTAAGCGGAGAAGGGCAGAGTTTAAACAGAAGCATGAAATAATTGAGGAGATATTAGACCAACCAGAGTGGGATAAGATAAATAGTGAGAAGGGAGACATTACTCCTGAGTTAAGAGAAGAGTTTAATAAAAAAGTAGAGGAAATAAAAAACGAGATTGAAAATAAGGCTAAGGTAGAGAAAGAGAGAAAGGTAGAGAAAGAGAGAAGTGAGATAAATGAAATATTTGAAGAGGCAGAGAAAGCAGAAGCGGTTGCTGAAAAACCTTTGCCTAAGAAAGCTGACGAGTTAACGGAAGCTAAAGAGTTAGAGAAGATAATAAAGAATAGAGTAAAAGAATTAGAGATACAGCAGACTGCTAAACAAAAGAAGGAGTCAGTAGCTAAAGAGGCAGAACGATTAACTGATGTAGAGAAAGCAGAAGCGTTTGCTGAAGAACCTTTGCCTGGTGAACAACCTACTACAATAAGAGGTAAAACCTTACGAAAACAACGACTTAAGGAAGCTAAAGAGTTAGAGAAGATAATAGAGAAGACTGAAAGAAGTAAGTTAGGTGCTGTGTTTAAACGACTAGAAAAGAAACTACAGAAAGGTACTCTAATTCCTGAAGACTTTGCTAAAATTCCTGAAGACTTTGCTAAAATTCCTGAAGACTTTGCTAAAGCAGCTGAAGCAGCGAACAAAAGAGTACCTACTAAGAAGCCTAAGCCTAAAGTAGAAGAGGAAGCACCTTCTATTGAAGAAGCTAAGACAGGTAGTGTTACTGAGCTAAGTGTAGGAGATAGTTACCTGCCACCTAATCACCATGTTCCATGGATAATTGTTAAGAAGTTAAAGGATGGTGTAATAGCTAAACGAAGACGATGGATAAAAGACATTTATGGAAAGAGGTCAATTAGAGGAGATAAGTATAAGAAGTTTAGTGATGGTAAGAAGTCTAAGAATGTAAGCGCTGAAGAGATAGCGAAGATAGAGAGATTAGAAGAACTTGAGCAGTTTAAACATCAGAAGTGGCCGAAGTTAGAGGAGGAATATACCTTACAAAATCCTAAGCCTAGTAAAGCATCCACTACTGCCCTTGGCAAACTCACTGATGAACAAATCCGTAATGCTAATGTAGTTGAACTTGAGAAACTAAGTAACGCTACAAAGGTGCAGGGTGATGGTGCTACTAAGAAGAGAGTTAAAGAGATAAGATTAATTGCTCAGAAAGAGCAACTGGACAGAAGAAGCCACTGGACTGGACAGAAGAAACCACTGGAGTCAACTAAAGAACCTGTCTTTAGTGCTGAAGAAGGAGCATTGGTTTCTAACTTAAAGGTAGGTCAGTCATACTTACCTGCTGATTACTTATATACTTGGAAGGTTGTTAAGGTATTAGAAGATTCTGTAATAGCTAAGAGAGAAGATATGTATAGGAAGTTTAGTGATAGTAAGGTGACTAAGAATGCAAGCGCTGAAGAGATAGCGAAGATAAAAAAGGAAGTACCACATCTGGTACGTGATGATGTCTTTAGTGCTGAAGAAGGAGCATTGGTTTCTGACTTAAAGGTAGGTCAGTTATACTTACCTGTTAATCACTTACGTCCTTGGAAGGTTCTTAAGGTATTTGAAGATTCTGTTATAGCTAAGCGAGGAGAGGGGTATAGGAAGTTTAGTGATATAGGTAAGAAGTCTAAGGATATAAGTGAAGCCGATTTGATAGAGGTTTTTTTAGAAAATGAAGGCGTAGTACCAGATGTGGTACGTAATAAACCTGTAGGTGAGATTGAACCTACTACTAAACCTAATATTGTTAATACCAAAAACTTAGAGGTAGGTGATTCTTACTTACCGCCTAATCATGTGTTACCTTGGAAGGTAGTCAAGGTAATGAAAGACTCTTTCATTGTTGTGAGAGGTAATAAGACTAAGCAGTTTAAACATCAGAAGCATAAGAAGTTAAGTGAAGAGCAGCAGAGAAGAGAAGATATAGACCTTGCTTACCAGAGGAGAGGCGAGAAGAGAGTAGGTGTTAAAGAAATATTCAGCGCCTCTAATATANNTAATCTGTTTANGAAATTCAGGAGAGATAAGGGTGCTATACAAGGTATCGCTGGTATCTTTGNGCTGAAGAATTTTGATGTAATAAAAAGGGCAGGTACTTTAGCTAAGAGGATAGCAGGTGGTAAGGTAAAGAAGTTTAAAGATGGAGCGGTAGTAGGAGAGCAACATCTCTTTGGTATATATAATAGGTTAGAGCCTCACATAAAGGCAGAGAAGACTGCATTAATCAAGAGATTTCTTGCTGATAGAATAGGATTAAAAGATGTACCTCTGGAAGATATAGCAGTACAGGATTTGAACCTCTCTAAAGAGAGCAGGACTGAGTTAATTAAAAAGTCTAAAGAACAACGTGCTATAAATAAGGAGCAGAACAGGACAGAGGAACAGAGGGAGAGAGCTTTAATAAGAGAGTCTAAGAGAGAGCTTGCCTTAGAGGAAGAAGCTGCAATAGATGCTGCTGAAGCAGGAGAAATTAAAGGAAAGGATTTCACGCCAGAACAAACTGAAGCAATAGGTAAGATTATGGAGTCTGCATTAAGGGTAGCTGCTGCTAAGAGAACCAACTATTTACATCAGGCACGGAAGTTAGGTCTGTTAGAGAAGAACAAGATAGACCCAANTAACTTAGAAGACTNCTCAATAGCTGATGGTTTCTCTGATAAACAGATATCAGAGTTTCGTAGGCTTGATGACTTAAAGAAGTTAGGTAAGGCTAAAGGTTTAACTGAAGCAGATATAACAGACATTAATAAAGTAATTGACAAGAAAATTAAATCAGAGTTGCCAGATACCTTACTTAAAATACAGGTAGAGGACTTCATAAGAGAAGGGTTAAAATCTGGTGAGTTGACACAGTTTGATGTTATAAAAGGTAAGTCTTCTATTAAGCATAAGGCTAAACCTATAGAGCTAACACCTGCTGAATTAGATGCTATTCCTATTGGAACTGAATACTTCTCTATTAAGTTTAATGAAGTAGTAACACTAACTGGTAAGTTCCCTAACAGATTGGAGGTACGTACTAANTCAGGAAGAAATCTTAATATATCTTTNAATGAAGCGTTGTCTGATGTAGGAGTAGGAAGCGACCTATTCTCACAGAGGGTAATTAAGCAATCTACATTTGATAAGGCTGTTAAGAATATCAATGATGCTGGTAGAAGGACAAATGTAAACTTGATGACTGTCAATCCTAAGTTAGCTAAAGACTTAGCTATCATAGGAGCATATCATATAGAGAGTGGGGTTAAAAGGTTTAGTAAGTGGAAGAAGGTTATGGTAGAAGAGATTGGAACTGCTATTAGTAAGGTAGAGTTAAAGAAGATATGGAAAGAGTCTAACAAGATGGTACGGCAGGTGGGTGCTAAGATGTTTAACCTTGTGAAAGAACGTGCCGTTAATATTAGTAAGGCTCAACTACAGAGCGAGAGTTTTATTCTTAAGGAAGTTGAACATAAACTGAAGCTTAAGGAGAGAGAAGCTATACCATTTCTTATTCAGGGTATTACAGATCCTAATGTGTTGAAGAAGATAGGGCGTGGTGATTTAATAGACTTAGTTAATAAGCCAACTAAAACAATGAAAGAGGTATCTGATAAGGTCAGTAAGTATTATGATGAAGCCTTTGCTTTCTTGAGGAGGGAGTGGGGAGAGGTTAAATTTAGAGAGAACTATGTAACACAGGTGTGGGATATACCTAAGCATAAAGTAAGGTCTACTGTTAGTTCATTCCAGACACACAATCCTTTTACAAAGAAGAGAACTATACCTACATTAGAAGAAGGTATAAAGCTAGGGTTGACTCCTAAAACATTAGACATAGCTAAACTGCTTAGGATATATGACTCTGCTAAGATAAACTCTGCCTTTAACTTTAAGTTTGCTAAGGAACTATCAGAGTTGACAGGCACAGATGGTAACAAACTTATAATGAGAAGAGACAAAGCTCCTCAAGATTGGATAACATCAGACCATCCTGCATTACGGAGAGCTATGGCTATCAGTAAGACTAAAGATGGCAAGCCAGTTCTTATAATGTCTGATGCAAAGTATCATCCTATGATAGCTACTGAGATGGATTTAGTATTTGGAGAGGGGTATAGCTTATTTGTTAAAGGAGTAGATGTTATAGGTGTGTATGAAGGTATTAATGCAATAGCTAAGAAGGGTCAGTTGTCATTGTCATTGTTCCATCATTTAGCATTAACTGAAGCTGCATTCTCAAGTGGTGTAGGTATCAAGGCTATGAAGTTATGGAATCCGTACAAGGTGTACAGAGCAGTAAAGAATAAAAACTTTGAGATATNTGATAGGATGGAGCTGGCTACTGATGCAATANNACATANAGTTACATTTACAGCATTAGAAGAAGTTAAGCAGGCTCTTATTCAGAGAGCATTAGAGACTGCTGAATTTAAAACAAGGAACGTGCGAGTCTTAGGCAAGGCTGCTAAAGGAACAAGGATTGCTAATGAGTTGTGGGATAGAGCGTTGTGGGATTACTACCATAACACATTAAAGCTGTATGCTTATGAGGCTAATGTAGCACAGGCATTAGGTAAGGCACGTAAGATTAAAATGAAGAAGAAAGGAAAGGAACTAACTGAAGCAGAGGTAGAAGCTATTAAGNATGCGATGGGTGANTTTGTTAATGACAGTTTTGGTGGACAGAATTGGCAGTTACAAAAGGTATTAGGTCAAAAGAAGATAAACCAGATGCTTCATTGGAGTTTTCTATCTCCTGATTGGACTATCTCTGTACTAAAACAGACTGCTGCACCAGTAACGGCAGTAGTTAGACTTGCTAAAGCTAAGAATATGGCAGAGGTAATGGCAGCTAAAGCATTAGCTAAACGTAGCGCAGCGTTCTGGATTAAAGCAGGAATATACTTTAACATAATTGCACAGGCTGTAAACTATCGCAACACGGAGAAAGCGTTTGGCGAGGGTAAGTTTACGTGGCAGAATGACCCTGGACATGAGTTTAATATGTTCTGGAGAGTGGGTGAGGATGATACTAAGGAATATTTAAGGTGGGGTAAGCAGTTTAGAGAGGTAGGAGAGGGAATGTTAGACCCTCTCAAGAAATTTGGCTCTAAGTTAAGTCCTTTAGTAAGAGAAGCTATAACTCAATTAACAGGCATGGCGCCAGGTGGAAGCTTCCCTGCTTCATTTGCTGATATACCTTTTTGGGAATCACTACCTAAAAGGGTAGGACATTTTGCTATACTACCAGTTCCTTTCTCAATAAGGTCACACATAAATAATTCACCTAAGAACTTTATGTTTTCATTACCTACATCTAAGGGTATGACACCATATAAAACAAGGGAACTATTTAGGAAAGCATTGACTTCATTCATAGATAAACATGAGACAGATAATATAGATGCTGTAGGTGTAGCGGATAAGGCAAGGCGAAGGCTATTCAGGATATATATATCAGCATTAGAGAATAGTTTAGATGCAGAAGAATTGTTTAAGTCAGCAGAGACCTCTGTTAAGTCTAAGATGTCTCTTAACGATAGGTCTGTAGCAAGGGAAATATATAGAGAGGTATCAAATCTCTCAACAAATAAGGAGAAGAGAGACTTACTTGCTGCTTATANGANGAAAGGTGTACTTACAAGAAGGGTAATGGATAAACTTNAGGATGAAGCAAGACGTAAAGCTAATATAAAAAGACAACAAAGACAAGCTAATATTACAATTAACAAGAACAAGTAACTATTCGTATTCCCATTCTCCATCCTGCCTGAAAGTTGAACCACCTATCAGTTTAAACTTTGTTGTCATACCATTTGGATTGAGTGTTGAGTCTTTAAAGTTCTTACACTTAACTATTGTTAGTCTACCACCACCTATATTAAGGTAGAGGTTAGGCTTTTGTAAGGTAGCCATGCCACCTACTCCTTCAGGAGCGCCCTTCTTTTTCTGTATACATATAACTGCTATACCGTTACGAAGTTTAACATGAATGTCTTTTATCCATTGACCTATCTTATAGTGTTCGTTATGAATTTCAAGGTAGTCAATCACATTAAACCCATCAGGTTCTATAACATCAGCAAAGTTATACGACCTGTCCTCTGCTTTAAAGTTCCATGTACTAAGAGGTACATCACCGAAGAGTTCTAACTTAGTACGTAATGCTGAAGCACTCATCTCACAAGTATAATAATTGACAGGGTATTCGTTCATGTTTAGCTTTACCATATTCAAACTGAAGGTTGTCTTCCCTGCATTCGGTTCACCTGCTACCAGAATAATATCTTTTGGATAGATTCTTACCAGACTTTCCAGTTCAAAGGGGAACTTGATAGGTAGGGATTGACTTGTTGCTTGCATGAAGTCAAGGTACTCACGCTTCTGGTCTAACTTTCTATACTTACCGTTCTCATTCTTATGATGTTCTACCATACCACTCTTGACTAAGCGGTGAAGTATGACACGGATATGGTTCTTATCTTTCGTAGACATAGCACCTAACTCTGAGAAACAATCTTGGATTCTGAAGTAACCTACTGTTCCATCTACCCATTGTTCTACTTCTACTTTCCAATCATGTTGTTTCTCTATTGCTGTCTTGATTACGTTACGTACCTTCTCCTCTGCTACAGCAGGGTCAAACGGTGGATTACATTGAGCAGCCATAGCCATAAGTGTTTGATACATCTCATCCTCTTTCATCTTCCCACGATAAAGAGTGTTAGCCAGATAGAATAGGTCTACATCTCTTGTGCCATCATCATACATTTCCCTTGCTTTGTCTTTGGATTTCTTCTTTGTCTTATCAAGGGCATCAAGGTATGGTTGTGGTGGCATAGGTATTGGTGTGATAGATGGTCTATCTTCCCATGAATATGAGCCATCTTCACCCTTACTTGGTGGTAGTACAACGTAACCACCGTTAGCTCTAAGGTCACATCCTTTTATAACCCTTGTGTTATTACTTAATCTACCGTTAGGACATTGAAAGAATAGATGTAATCCACCGCTTTGTGTTACTGATATAGGATACTTAATGTCTTGAGGTATAAGAGGGAAGAGACTTTCATTTGCTTCTGCTAATTCATCTACATCTATCACCATAAGGTTGCTAATTGTTCCTGTTACTGTAGCTATTTGAGCCTTTGGATACTTCTTCCACCACTCATCTATCATTTCTTCTGTTACTTTGGTAGTCTGTAGGTTGAGTTCCCCTTTCTTCCATTCAAAGTATGGCTTCTTATTCTTTTGGATGGGAAATACATTCCAACCTAACTTCAGGTACTTCTTTGCTACTGTTACCATATTTGCCATAGTTTCCCCTTAATTTAATTGGTGTCTCATGATTGTCATAGCCCTTGTTCCTTCTTCTATCATAGCTACCCTACAATCATTACATAACACCATCTTCATTATTAATATTGTTGTAACACATTCTTTTAATAAGGATACAATCTCTTTCCTATCTAACTTCTCTAAATCCTTTGGCGTTAGCTTCATTTCTATGATGTCTTCTAACCTCACTCACTCACCTCCTCTCATATACCCCAAAATCCTCAAGCTATGGGGTCAAATTTCAATTATTAATCACAACTGACGCAAGTCCTACACCTTGGACAGATACCCTTGAAATTAGCAGGTAGTAGATTACCACAAACAGTACATTCTATCGGTTGCGCTGTCTTTTCTAAATCACACTTTCTGCACACACAATCATTTTCCACGCTTCTTCACCCCCTTAATTATCTTCTCTATTGCTTTTCCAAAGAAATACTCGGCAAAACCTATGATATTTGCCTCACTTTTCACGCATATATCATACTTTTCTGGTGCTTCATCATCTTCCCAATACTTATCAAAGTGAAAGCATACATGAAGTATCTCATGTAGCAGAACTCTATATAATTTAACAGTATCCATAGCAGTTGTCCTGTGAATCCAGACAACTGACTTACCTCTGTGCATATAAGACACTCCTTCCACACTATTATCAGAGGCATTGTATAAATCTTTTACATCCATCTTATCTTTAGCAAATTTGTTAGCTTTAGATAGAGGTTCACCTAAGAAGAACTTAACAAAGCTACCTGTCCTGTCATCCTTTATTGTGAATATCATCTTTCCACTATTGTCTCCCCGAAATGTATCTGATAATTAATAATAGGAATAGGCGCTGCATAGAAATGGTCTGTACCTGTTAAGAATGATACTAACGCTAACCCTTGTTGCCAGTTTGCCGTACCTTCTATGTATTCCACATCCAATATCTTACATAGACAACCTGACTCAACCCATGTAAATGAGCCTCCTCTCTTAGTCTCATAGTATTGAGAAAGCCTATGGGTATGTCCTGTGCATCCAGATACACCTTCCTTTTCAAACTCTCCCTTTGCTGTATACCCACTATACTTCCTGATTAGATTACCATGTTTAAATAAGAACCCTTCATGTGAGAAATGCTCTCTTAAAGTAACACCATATTCCTTTAAGTTTAGCAGTTCCTCTAATTTTAAACTCCTCAAACTTGCTAATGCCCTTGCATCATACCACAAGTATTTCTTTAGTCTATTTAAATGATTTGACTCCAATAAATAGAAGTCTGCTTTAGGACATAACTTCCTGAGTTTCTTGACATACTTGTTGACTCCATCTATCTCATCTTGTAATGTTCCTTGTCTTTCAGGGTCTTTACTAAATCTACTGAGCAGGTAAAAGTCATGCCATTCGTGCATCACAATTACGTCTGGTTGGATAAACTCACAAAACTTAAACGCTACATCTACTGCTGACTTATCTTCAAATGGTACGTGCATATCGGTCAACGATACCACGTTAAACCTTTTTGCTTTAGCCATGTTGTCTCCTTAAAATATGCTTACCCCTAATTCACC
>JGI25134J35505_10000875_pt1 | contig 11913 bp, 21 predicted proteins | sample ETNvirnome_6_100_FD_35505 | JGI IMG/M metagenome (IMG submission 35505) | reverse complement strand
TATATTCAAAGTTGAATAAAAAAGCAATTAACGTGTTGTGTCTGTCCGGGGCCCTAGATCCTCTGGCCGATGCCCGCTTTAACGGATGCAAACACTTTTGGAAATCGTGTGTTGAGTCTAGACCAAAGAACGCCAAGAAGCTAGAGGAGAACATCAAAGAGTTTTCAGATGAGAATGACTTTTTGATTGAGGAGAAGATCGACCATGTTTCTTCACTGACAGGTATCTTCCCTTTCAATCTTGTTATGACAAAGGCTATCAGAGAATCGATTAAAAAGTATATGGTGCCTTCGATTAGTTCATGGGACAAAGACTTAGGTGTCGCTTGGTTCATCCCAAGAGAGATCGTGCCAAAGAAAACCAAGCACGGAAAACCTTATTGGATCGTGAAGGTGATCGATGACGCATCCACTTCGGTGTCGATTAAGTGCTGGGGCATACGTGATGGAGATCAAATTCATCTTAACCGGCCCTACGCAGCTAAACTAGACCACAGCGAAGACTGGGGATTTAGCACCAGGTCGATTGGACATACATTTAAATTGCTAGGATAAACAATGGGAAGCTTAAAAAGAAAACTGGAACGAAACCAGGAAAAGAAAAACAAGAAGGCGACAGAGAAGAAGATGCAAAAGCAACTTATGATGTTCGACAAGCTTGAGGATCACTGCGCTGCTTGTGAAAAGCCTTTTGACAAAAAATCGAAAGAACATGCGTCGACCTGGAATGTCGTCGTGAGAGAAAAAGAAGATGTAGTCAGGCTTTATTGTCCAGAGTGCTGGGATAAAGCTAATAAATTAATAGAGGAGATTCAAAATGATTTTAGAGTACAAAAAGAGAGAAGGTGCGACGAGCCCGAAGAGGTCGAATCCGAGTGACGCGGGACTAGACGTCTTTTACTGTCCAGCGGATCCAAACATAAGCGCTGCGAAGCTGGATCCTGGCGAGAATCAATTATTCTCCACCGGCTTAAGGTTTGGTGTACCGCATGGATACATGCTGCAGGTCTGTAATAGATCTAGCATGGGAGCTAAAAGATCTTTGATCGTCGGCGCGCACATTATTGATAGTGGTTACGACGGGGAAGTCTTTATCGANTTACATAATATCGGCAAGGAAACACAATTTGTCTCTGTCGGAGACAAGATAGCNCAACTTATTTTNGTACCAGTTGTGCACTTCNGGGCGTTGGAGACAAAGGAGGAGGATTTGTATAGTGAGCCAATTACAATTTCTGAGCGAGGTGACGGCGCACTCGGATCCACAGACAAGAAGACCGCGCCCTCCACAGCACAGTCTGATATGGCCGATCGCCATGGCCTAGGCGACCTGATCAGAAAAGGATGGTTGCCAAATGGATTTTAGACAAACGCATTGCTTTGATGATGTGTTATTAACACCAAAGTATAGTGATATCAAATCTAGATCCGAAGTAAATTTAAGTTCTAATTTATCAACGGGCATTAATCTGGACTTACCAGTCATGTCCAGCCCGATGGATACTGTAACCGAGTCTGCCATGGCAGTTGCCATGCAAAAAGCCGGAGGCTTAGGTATCATTCATCGTTATAACTCTGTGGGACAACAGGCAGAACTTGTAAGAGGCGCCATAACTTCTGGAGCAAAATATGTAGCTGCGGCTATCGGTGTTACTGGCGATTATGAAGAGCGCGCTTGCATCTTGTATGATGCCGGCGCAAGAATCATTTGCCTTGACATCGCACACGGTCATCACGCCATGATGAAGTCTGCGATAAAGAATCTCAAGAAAGTATTCGGCGATGATGTTCACATTATGGCAGGAAACGTTGCCTCGTTAGAAGCTTTCGACGATTTGTCTAAATGGGGAGCGGACTCCATCCGCGTTGGAATTGGCGGAGGCTCAATTTGCTCAACCAGAATCGTAACCGGCCATGGAGTACCAACCTTGCAAAGTGTTCTTGATTGTTCCCGGAGTGTTTACGACACAAAAATCATTGCAGATGGCGGAATTAAAACCACGGGGGATGTTGTCAAAGCTATAGCTGCGGGTGCAGATTTCGTGATTGTAGGTTCGATGTTGGCGGGAACTAACGAGACCCCGGGCGCGGTTTTAACAAACGTTTCTGGCGAAAAGTACAAAGAGTATAGAGGCATGGCTTCGAAAAAGGCTCAACATAGTTGGCGAGGCAAAAGCTCCACACCAGAGGGCGTGGCCACCACAGTTCCTTACAAAGGCTCCGTCAAACACACTCTTCAAGACATCGACGGTGGCCTGAGAAGTGGGCTTTCCTACAGCGGGGCCAGAACGATCAGAGAGTTTCAAAACAAATCAACTCTTATTCTGCAGTCCGGGGCTTCTCAACTAGAGAGCAACACACATATTCTGTGGAGAAATAAATGAAAGACCCTACAGTGCCGGCAGTCGAGGATAGAAAGAAGTTCATGTTTTACGACACAGAACAAAACCAAGCAAAATTAAAGATTAGATGCGCATACGATGGCATGTCACAATCACAATTTTTCAGAATGATGCTGGCGGGATATGTTGAAGGCGATGAAAACATAATGTCCTATGTTAAAAAGTGTAAAGAAAAGCACGGCATGCAAGGACAACAAAAGAGAAACAAGATAGAACAGATAAACAAGGAGAAAAAATCTTTTGAAAAGATGATGGCCCTTGGAGAAGAAGAACTTGAAAACATATTTGACATGATCGAAGAGGAGACTGACCTATGATAAGATGTTTGGAAGCGTGTGAGAGATTAAATGTTGAATGTCCGATAAAAGATTGTCGTTATTGGATAAATTATAAAAGCGAAAACAATTGTTCGTTCGAGAGCATCAACCGCAATAATTCCATGACTCTACGCGAAGTTGGAGAGCGTTTAGACATCAGTTATGTGCGCGTAAAACAGATACAAGACAAAGCATTAAAAAAAATTAGTCATTTATTAAAATAAAATGCTAATTACAGTGTATGCTTTCATAGCATTTTTAGGAGAAAAAACATGAAAAAGCAGCTTTTAAAAGAATCAGAGATTCGTAGAATGATGAAATTCGCCAACATTGGGGCCTTAAGCGCCGGTTTTGTTGACCGATTAAATGAGGCCTCAGAGATGGAAGAGGACCTTGATGAGAGCTTAGCCGAGGCTGAGCTTGAAGAAGAGAAGTTGGAAGAGGCGGTACCTCCCGGCGCCGCCGATGAATTCGGACCTGAAGAGGCCGAGGAGAGTGCTGACGTAGTGGACATCGATGACATGGACGTCGACGTAGAAGAGGAACCGGCTGTCGATGGAGAAATGGAGCTTTCCCCAGAGCAGGCACAGGTGATTATTGATCTTGGCAACCAACTTGAATCTGCCATGGGCGAAGAAGAGGAAGAAGATGTTGATCCAGAAATGGACATGGATATGGACATGGATATGGACGCCGAGGAAGATGAGGCGCCACCCATGATGGAAGAGGATTTAGTTAACGAGGTCGCTCGCCGAGTTAGCCGCAGAATCGCCGCCCTAAGAGGGTAACAATAAAAAAGCTGTTTTTATGAGGCAGGCCGGAAGGCCTGTCTTTTTTTTTTGAAAAAGGATTATTTTATGGAAATCGAGAGCGCGCTTTTAATGTTTTTTTCCGGAGTCATCGCACATGCGTTCGGAATAAGATTATTCAATATTTGGAACAAATCGTTAATCTACAACACAACGTATATTAGTTGTCTAGCTATTTTAAGAATGGCAGATAGTATGGCGAAAGAGATACTTAAGGCCGCGGAGCCTGAAAACTATGAGTCAATCGATACTGCCTTTGACTACTGGAGAAAGATATCTTTACACTCCCTAAAAGATATTCTTTCCGACAAGGTGTGGAAGCAGTTGTGTTACACAGACTGGGACAAAGCAATGAGAACAATTTCAAAGTTAGAGCGACAAGGAGCAGAAACTAAGAATGACATTTAACAAAAAACGCTTTTCTGAGGAAGAAAAGAAACAAGAAGAACAAGCACCAGAAGAGATGTTTGCTACTTTAATGACAGAGTCTCCACGACCAGAGCTAAGAATGACGGGCATTTACGGCGACGTTACCGAAGATAGATGTTCAGAGGCCGTATACGGTTTGATGGCTCTGCATCTGACAGGAACAGAGAAAATGCTGGCGGACCCTGAAGACGAAAATTCAGAGATCATTGAAACTTATCAACCCATTGATTTTGTTATCTCGTCCCATGGAGGCTTAGCTGCTGACATGTTTTCGGTTTACGATGTTATACGAGATCTGCGGGACAGAACTCCAATTCACACCAAAGGCTTAGGTAAAGTTATGTCTGCCGGTGTGCTGCTTTTGGCTTCTGGCACAAAAGGCGAGAGGCGTATAGGCAGATATTGCAGGGTTATGATTCATGGAGTTATGGCCGGCCAACATGGCTATCTTGCTGACGTTGAGAATGAGTTTAAGGAGACTCGCGCAATCCAAAGAATGTACGTCAAAGCGTTGGCTGAAGAAACCAATATGTCTGAAGCTTATGTTAGAAAACTAATGAACAAAAAGACAAATGTTTATTTAGACGCAGAGGAAGCAGTAAAATTGGGAATTGCAGATATTATTTTCTAATTATATAGAGGTATTAACATGAATAGTAAAGAGCTAGAGTATATTAAAGAAAACTTTTTTCAAGAAGATCTTGATTTAGGCGTACTTTTTGAAATGATTGAAGAGGTCGAAGGCGAAGATGTGGAAGCCCAGAGTAGCGCGAAATTCAGCGCTGCCAGGTTTTACAAAACAGCTCTTAAATCTTTCGATGCTCCAACTGAACAAGCCGGCAAGATAGGGACGGAGGAAAGACAAAACTTTCAAAAATATATTACTAGAAATGTCAGAGGCACCACACTAGCTGAAAAAATTAGCTCGATTAACGCGATCGTTGAAGGCGGGGTACAAGGTGAGCCTAAAATATCTGAAATTATGGGATCCCTAGGTGCCGTAAAAATGTTACAGCAAACCCTAGACGATTTTAATGAATCCACCGCTGGTTTTTTGTTTGAGGCCTTCCTCTCTGGCCTTCTTCAAGGTACACAAGTTACTGACAGGGTTGGTGGATCTCTACCGATTGAGGACTGCATGTTTTTTGTTGATCCAAAGACCGGCGCCGGCGGCCAACCTGTCAGTCTAAAGTTGCTATCACCCAAAACGAGAATTGAGGGAAGCATTCCAAATCTATTGGCTTTTTTCCGAAGACCAGAGATCGCCGCTGTGGCAGAGGAAAAAGGAATTGAATATATCGTGGCCACGAAAACAGTAAAAAATGAACTTGACATCTATTCTTTTAATATCAAGCCAAGCAACTTCTTTTACTGGATTGAGGAGAAATATTTTGATTTTGAATCGTATGCACGAAGCTCTGAGCCTGACGCGCTCCTGGAGCAGAAGTCGTTAGAGCAAGTCGACAGCGCGAAAAATGACTGGGAAACCTTCTTTCTTCAAAGAGCACCCATGTTTGGTTTAGACCCTGCACAGGTGACGTTTAACTACGAGTGGAGATCAGCTTCGCGCGATTGGAGAAAAGTTGTTAGTCCCCCCAGTTCTTCAACCAGCACTCGCGCAGCTGGACAGAGTGTAAGAAGAACCGCTGAAATAATATTAAGTCCATTGGCAAAAAAGAAGTTTGAAAGCTGGAGGGTGAGTGGCTTGCGCGTTCCGAGCGACACAGATCACCTGGAAACAGACCGGCTAGAAGCAGAATTCATGTCAGAAGACCCGCAGGTCTCAATGCAGGCAGCTAAACAGCTGGCTATAATTGGAAAAAATAGGCTTATTGCGTATTTTGACTCGATTGAGCACGTCGGTGAAACTGTACGTGAGTTTGCAGGGCATATTCAAAGATGGTGGGCGCTTAACAAAAGAGGAGAACAGCATGTTGATTCCGATGTTGTTGCGTCACTGCAAGCACTGTTAGAAGATGGCTCCGCGGAATCAATAATAAGGTGGTCTGAAACCTTAGCCAGCATTTTGACTGAAAATCAGTTCGATGTCCACCCAGTTAGAGTTAGGTCGGAAGGCACCATTTACGGCTCAATAAATGTCAACAAACAAAAGATTTACAGAACACTACAGCAGTACAGCAGCCAACTAGCAGAGTTGTGTGGGCCAATTTACGAGGAGCTAGAGCGCTTGTCTGGATATATAAATGGCTATTTCCTGCAGAACAGGGTCGGTGACGCCTTCAAGGCCCAGGCAACTGCTCGCGGACTGGCTCAATATACTGATAAGTTAGTTGAAAAAACTACAGATAATACTTAAATATCTTATTGATTGGTCTTATAATGTTCTTATACTATATTCAGAGAGGTATATATGTCAAAAGTCTATTCTAGTGATTTAGACTTACAACAAAAAATTCTTAACGGTGTTAATAAGCTAGCCGACAATGTAGCTGTAACGCTCGGTCCGAAAGGGCGTAACGTTATTCTTTCTAGAAAAGAAGGAAATCCGGTCATCACAAAAGATGGTGTTACTGTCGCAAACTTTGTAGATCTAGAGGACCCTATCGAAAATGCGGCAGCAAAGATTTTGAAGCAGGTCGCTTCCGAAACAAACTCACATGCTGGTGATGGCACCACGACCTCTACAGTTCTAGCTAGAGAGATTATCAGAAACAGCCAGAAATACTTAATTGCTGGAAGCTCACCTATTGAACTTAAGAGGGGCATGGACAAAGCAGCAGACAAAATAGTGTCAAAAATTAGGGACATATCTAGGCCAGTGGACTCTCTTGAGGATATCGAGAGCATAGCTACTATTTCTGCCAATAATGATGAGAAAATAGGCAAACTAATCGCTTCTGCGGTGGACAAGGTAGGGCATGAAGGCTCGATTCTTATTGAAGAAGCTAAGTCCATGGACACAAGCTTGGATCTTGTTGAAGGGTTTCGGTTCAATGCTGGTTATTTTGCGCAAGCATTTGTTAACAACGAGAGAAAGAACTCTGTAGAATATGACGAAACACTAATTTTTGTCACAGATCACAAGATCGATGCGGTACAAAAGATTCTTCCTGTTTTAGAATTAGCCGCTCGTGAAAGCAAACCTTTGCTGATCGTGGCGGAACAAGTTGAAGGACAAGCGCTAGCTGCTCTTATCATGAACACCCTAAGAGGCACCATGAAAGTTGTAGCAGCTAAGGCGCCAGAGTATGGTCAAGAACGTATCAGCATTATGAAAGATCTTTGCACCGCGACAGGCGCGACCTTCTTCAGCAGGGCATCAGGCCGAGCGCTCGAAGAAATAAAGCTATCTGATTTTGGTTTGTGCAAAAAGATTGAGATAGTGAAAAACTATACCACTATAATGGGTGGCACTGCTGATCATGAAGAGATAGAGAAAAGAATTGAATCCCTCAAGAGTGAGATAAAACAAACGGAGGATATAGATGAGTGCCGCCTAATACAAAAAAGAGTTACTCGACTTGCTGCTGGCGTTGCAGTAATCAAAGTTGGAGGAGCCACAGAAGTAGAGATGATTGAAAAGAAACATCGAATTGAAGATGCTCTCGAAGCAGTTAGATCCGCTCAGGAAGAGGGGGTTGTCCCTGGTGGTGGTACCACGCTTATAAGATGCGCAGACTTTACTTTGACTTGTGAAGACGAGGATCAGCAGATCGGCGTAGAGATTGTAAGAAAATCACTTCAGGCTCCGATCAGACAGATGGCGATCAACGCTGGCGAAAGTCCAGATCTAATAGTTGACCGCGTGCTTAACGCTGACGGTCCGGGCTGGGACTTCAAGAAAGGTGAACTAACAAATATGTTGAAGTCAGGCATCATAGATCCAACAAAGGTGACAAGGGTTGCTTTGCAAAACTCTGTTTCGGCCGCTTCGACTCTTGTGACGACAGCTAATGCTATCATCGAGGAATAATAATGAAAGTTAAAGTTATGTATACCGTGCAGTATGAAGAAGTGCCAAGCGTCGTGAACGAATTAGTAGAAAAGTGTCGCGACGATCTAAAGAAGGCCAGCCAGTTTAAGTTTGATATCTTAGACCCGACACGGACAGAGGGTGAAATAACAGCTTTACAGGAAAAACTGAGCTTATTATCAGCTCAACTTGAAGACTGTTTAAACCTTTCTCGTGGGTATCTAGATGTAAAAAAAGATCTGATACAAGACGAGGCAAGAATTCAGCAGAGCAAAAGCTCAGGAGAGATCAAAAATGAAGAAAGCGAATAAAGGAGACTTGGTATATGTGCCCTCAAGTGTTATGTTATACACCAATGACGAACAAGGAGCGGTGCAGAAGATCATGAAGCTTAACAAGCCGGCTAGCTTGTTAGTCATGTCTGTAAATGATCGCGCTTATGAGATTCTATACGAAGGCGAAAAATGGTTGGTAGACAAAAACAAAACTTACGAGGTGAAGATATGATAAAACTAACTGAAGTGAAAACAGACCCCACACAATATGATCCGATGGCAAAGGAAAGGAGCACTTCTTACTCCTTGAAAGCTGTCTATATTAATCCAAGATTTATTGTTTCTATGACGGACAATGAAAAATTTAATTCTTTGCATGAGTCGAGCGTGATTATCGATGATTTATCACCCGAGGCTAAATTTACAAAACTCATCGTTGCGTCTGGTCCCCATGGTGTAGCCCACTACGATATCTTGGGCGCGCCGGAACAAAATCTAGAGAAGTTGACGGCGTAATAAAATGAAGTATGTTTTATTCATCAAGGAGAGCTGTCCGTTTTGTATCAAGGCAAAAGAAACCTTAAAGCAGAGTGGGGCAGAATTTAAAATTGTTAATTTTGAAGAGGACCAAGCAGGTATCCTACAAGAAATTAAGGAGGCCTACGAATGGCCCACGGTACCGATGATTTTTCAGGTGAAAGACGATACCTCTATAAACTTTATAGGTGGTTTCACTGATTTGGAAAAACATCTAGATGAGTGATAAAGACCCTGCGCGCACAGTACTCACTCAAGACTTAATCAACATCTCTTTAGATAGTAACGAAAGTCTAGATATACTCCTGGAGCTAATCAAGGACAAAGTCGACGAAGGTGAGCACTTAAGAAATCACATATTTTCTACTATGTGTGAATTAGTTTGGCTGAACTCCTACATACTTCTTCTTTTAAAAAAAGATATGCAAGATTTAACCTTCAAAGATGAAGACCAGAAGGAAGTTGTTATACCAAAAACAACTCTGGATGCGCTACTATCATTAATAGTTGCACGTCATGCCGCCACAGATGAACTTAATAGTTTTTCTTGTTCTTTGAGCCTTCATTGAAGTCTGGTGTCTGTATAGGGTTGTTATATTTTTTAGTTGGAAATATAATTGCATGGTTCCAGTTCAATGCTCAATTTGTTTGGACGTGGTGGAGAGACAAGCCACTGGTTTCCAATTTTTTGTTCGCAATACCGATGGGCTTTTGTTTTTGGCATGCGATTAAAAATATCGTTGCTGAAACAGGAGAGTTGTGGGCCTCAAAACTTTTAGGTTTTGGAGTATCAAACTTTGTATTTGCAATAATGACATATATATTTCTTAAAGAAAGTATGCTTACGCCAAAAACGTTAGCGTGCCTTTCTCTGGCATCTATGATAATTGCAATACAAATACTATGGAAATAAACTGCATTTTCCTATAGCAAACCGAGATGCTTTGCCTTTCATGCCCCTATTTATTAATGAGGAAGACACTGTGAAATATGTTGAAGACAAGAAGAAACTGTCTAAGCAGTGCAAGCCCTGCGAGTCTATACGACATGGCAAGATTCTAGGTAACCGCCTACTAAAAATAATAGAAGAACACGGAGATGCCGTCGGGCTAGCCGCTAATCAAGTCGGTGTTGATGTGGCTGTTTGCGCCGTAGCCGTTGTAGAGCCAATTGTCTTAATTAATCCAAAAATTATTAATCAGTTTGGAAAAAGCTTTTTTCAAGAAGCTTGTCTCTCTTTCCCAGGTGACTATATTTTAACTGAAAGATGGACCAACGTGATGGTCACAGCAGACAATCATAATCGTGAGTTAATCTTCTCTTTTGATAAAAACGCCCTAGAGTGTGTTTGTGTGCAGCACGAAATTGACCACCTAAATGGCATCACAATGTTCGATAGAGCCGTAGACATGGAGAAATTAAATGGCAAAAACTAATAACACTATTATTACCGAGACGTCCAATAAGACAACAAAACAAGGCAATGGAACTTACAGCAAGAAAACAAGTTCCGGCGGTGAGACTTTTTTTGACGGCGCGCGCTCAGGTACCCCACCAAGCAAAGCTCACCGCCGCAAAAAGCCATATAGGGGCCAAGGTAGATGAGCGAGGAACGTCCTTTTTTACAAATTCCGCTTCCCACTGAAGAAGAACATCGTCTCTTCGAGGAATGGGTCCGACGCGAAAATAAGGACGATGATGATCAAAATGAGAACGAGCACATCGTAATCATAGATATATGAAGGAGTGGTACAGTGCGTGTTTACGTCCCTGACAAAAAACAAGATGTAATAAACGAGGTGCTGAAAGAGCTGTACCTTCTCAGGCAATCCATTGATTATCAATCAGGCACAGCTGATTCTAAGCTAAAGTTGATTGATAAAATTCGACGCCAACTTAAGACTCTTTTAGAAGAGTAATGTGTTTAAAACAGATTAGTTGGTTACTATATTAAGTGTAAGAGGTAGTTTCAATGAAATACTTAATCAGCTTACTTGTGCTAGCAGCATTTATACTCCCAATCTCATGCCAAAGTTGCACGAGATGGAAACGACAAATCAACTTAGACGTTGACATTTCTGGGATTGTTGTCGAAGACAAGCTAAGACCAGGACAACTCACTGATATCGACATCAAGTTGCTAAAAGACTATGCGGAGCTTCTTCGCCAACAGGACGGCCACTCTTTTGATCAAATGGGCGGTGAGCCAGAGCTGATGCGTAGAGCACGACGTGGTGACATAAACATCGATGCGGTTAAGGAGATACTGAAACTAGAAACGAAAGCTGAAGATCACACAGATCTTGACAACACAATTTCTTGCAAGGAAGGTGATAAGTTGGCGGTGGATTTGCGTATTTTGTACCCAGCTGTCTATAACTACATCATTAGACAAGCGAGAGTGTAGAAATGTTTACTTTTTATTTCTCGTGAGTATATTTATAGTTCATAATTCGCAAAAGGAGATGATTATGAGATTTTTCTTAACGGGGCTTTTCCTGTTCGCGTGCCTGCTGGCAGCATGCAGCGATGATAGCGAGACTGATTGCCAACCCGGCGAGCAGGCTCGCACAGGGGATGCATGGTCAGAGACATCAGCTGATGTCGTTGTAGATACCGCAACGACGGCAGACGTCACTGAATCAGAAGTGCCCCTTGACACCACAGATGTGGTAGCTACTGTTGATACTACCGAGTCGGAAGTAGATACAGAAGCAGAGAGTGACCCTGACCCTGATCGGTCAGAGCCTTAGCCTACTGGGTGGCCCTTGCGGCCACCCTTTTTTTTGGCCGAGTGGCGGAATAGGCATACGCAGCAGACTTAAAATCTGTCGCCCTTAAGGGCTTGTGGGTTCGAGTCCCACCTTGGCTACCATTACATCGCGGGCTCTTAGCTCAGTTGGTTAGAGCCCCCCGCTCATAACGGGGTGGTCCTCGGTTCGAGTCCGAGAGAGCCCACCAAACAAGGAAAAACTATGTACAATCTAGGATACGCATGCATAAATATGCAACTTTCATACCCCCAGGAATGGGGCGGCAAACCACGCGGTGTTGAGCGCGTGACAACCAACCGGTCAATGATCCGTAAGACCTTCCTTGAGAAAGGTTTACCTTTACAATCTTGATTTGGATGTTATGTTAGAGTGTAAGCACAAGGAGATTGGGCTTTACAAGATGCGGGAACTTATGGAGACACCATGAAGAATGACAC
>JGI25134J35505_10000838_pt1 | contig 12221 bp, 10 predicted proteins | sample ETNvirnome_6_100_FD_35505 | JGI IMG/M metagenome (IMG submission 35505) | reverse complement strand
CTCTCTCGCTTTAACACCGTCGATCTCTGATGTTGAAGGTGACTTCAATCCACAGTCATCGATGGCGGTGAAGGCTCGAATTTTAGCGAAGGGAATGTCAAAGCTAATCATCCCCATCGCAGATAAGCAGGCAACCTTTCTGGTGCTTAACCAGCTTAAGACAAATATTCCAAGCGGCCCAAATGCGCGCATTATCGCGATGACAACGCCTTACATGACACCAGGCGGGAAAGCGATGCACTACTCGTATTCGTTGCGTATTTGGCTGACAGGCAGAAAATCAAAAGCAGCATTTATTGAAGACGAAAAGGGTTTCCGTATCGGATCTGAAGTTAAAGTCAGGCTTGAGAAGTCGCGGTTCGGAACACAAGGTAGAAACTGCGTTTTTCGCATTTTGTGGGGAACAGAGAATGTGGGAATCCGCGACGAAGAAAGCTGGTTTGACGCTGTGAAGGGATCGGATTGTCTTACAAGTGCTGGCGCATGGTATACATTAACAATGCCAAGTGGATATACAAAGAAGTTTCAGCCATCAAAGTGGACAGAGCTAATAACATCTGACGAAGAATTTAAAACTAACGTCATTGCTTTGATGGATGAAGAGGTGGTTCAGAAGTTTCATAATAGAGAAGGAGACGCCAAGGATTTTTACTCAGACCCAGAATAAAAACACTTGACAGCCCTCCTGTGATGCGTTATACTTATGTATAAGCTTGTAGGAGGGCTTTATGTCATCAGCAAAGGAATATGAATCGTCCTATAGCGCTGAGAGATTTCATAATTATTCTGGCAAGATTCGGCGATACATGGATCTAGCAAAAAGAATGGCTAGCCAGTCAATGTTTCCAGACTATCGCCACGGTGCCGTATTGGTGAAGGGCTCATCTGTTCGCAACACATCTTTTAATAAGGATAACTACTGCTCATTTGGGTCTCGTTTTCAAAAGCAGCACAATGGCAGAACCACCCTCCATGCCGAGCTTGGCGCCATCCTTGGTCTTGATCGCAACATCACAGATGGCGCGACAGTATATGTCGCGAGGATAGGACGAGAAGACGATTACAAGTTGTCAAAGCCTTGTCACATGTGCCACCAAGCAATGAAGCATGTTGGTATTAAGCGCGTTGTATATACTATTAACGATAAGATAGCAGGAAGTTATAAACTATGAAAAGAGTATTGATTATTGATGCACTCAACCTTTATTTGAGAGCATACATCATGGACCCTAGTTTGACAATGCAGGGAGAGCCCTGCGGTGGCATCAAGGGGTCCTTAAAAATTCTCCAAAAACTTGTGCGAGAATCAAAGCCAAATGAGATTGTTATTGTGTGGGATGGCCCCAACGGCTCCCGCAAGCGAAAGGCGCTCGATAAGAATTATAAAGCAGGCAGAAAGCCCATACGTCTTAATCGCACGGTAAAAAATCTTACAGAAGATGAGGAGATGCACAACAAGGTATGGCAGCAGATGCGCCTTATAGAGTATCTTAATGAAATGCCTATCATTCAGACGATTATCCCAGAAGTAGAAGCAGATGATGTTATCTCGTATCTCACACGGCTGTCCCATTACAAGGGGTGGCAGAAGGTTATTGTCTCTAATGACAAGGATTTCTACCAGTTATGTGACGAGGAAACCGTAGTATTCCGTCCAGTGAGCAAAACAGTTTACAACAAGAAGCGTATTACCGAAGAACTTGGCGTTCATCCACGCAATATGGCGCTAGCAAGAGCCCTCGTTGGAGATGCGTCCGACAACCTGCCAGGAATTAAAAGTGTTGGTTTCAAGACTATTCAAAAGCGCCTGAGTTTTCTAGCATCTGACAAAGATTATACAATAGATGATGTGATAGATTTTTGTGAAAATACGGGTTCGAAATTGAAATTTCATACAAATATTGTGGAAGGAAAAAAAATAATTGAGCACAATTACCAAATGATGCAACTTTATTCTCCGATGATTTCTGTGCAGTCAAAAGACTTCGTTAAGAATGCTGTAGAGAACTTCGAGTGCAATTTCAACAAGATAGAGATCATGAAAAAAATGCGTGATGATGGCTTCGGAGAATTGAACTGGAAGGATCTTGAGTTGCACCTAAATAAAATCAATTCTGAATGCTGAAGTGTTTGACTTTCACGACATATCGGTTATAATTAGTACTGTGCCAGAGGTATATTAATTGACAGCTCAAGCAAGTTTCAGTCGATACGGAAAAGCATTTCAAGAGGGCCTTGTCCAACTCATTTATGAGGATAGACCCTTTGCCGATCAGATAACGGAAGTTCTAGATATTAACTTTTTAGAGTTAGAGTATCTTCGTGTATTTGTTGATAAGATTGTTAGCTACCGTGACAAGTACACGACTCACCCTTCCGCAGAAGCAGTTATTACGATATTGCGGACTGCGCTCGATGAGGAAGAAGAAGTCACACGACGACAAGTACGAGACTATTTCGCCAGGATCACCACCAAAGAATTGACAGATATTGAATATATCAAGGAACAATCACTTGATTTTTGTCGCAAGCAAAACCTAAAAGAAGCGATGCTTAAGTCCGTCGGACTTCTACAGACATGCTCGTTCGATGAAATATCTCAGGTTATTAACAACTCACTAAAGCTGGGATCCGACAATAACTTTGGCTACGATTATCTTGCAGATTTTGAACAGCGGTTTGTTCCAAAACATCGTTTGCCGGTTACAACAGGCTGGAAAGAAATTGACAAGATCTGCGGTGGTGGCCTAGGCAAGAGCGAACTTGGGGTTGTGATTGCACCTACTGGTGCAGGGAAATCTTTCTGCCTTGTGCACCTTGGTGCGCAGGGTCTTAAAGAGGAAAAGGTGGTTGTCCACTATACCCTGGAACTTCAAGATACTATTATTGCAAATAGATATGATAGTTGCTTAACAGGTTACCCTCTTTCTGATATTATTAACTTCAAGGATGAGATTTACGAAGAGATCAAAGATATTAATGGAAAGCTGATTATTAAAGAATATCCAACAAAATCTGCGACGACAAACACTATAAGATCTCATTTGACTAAGCTATTGAAAAGAGGTATTAAGCCGGGCNTCATTATTGTTGATTATGCCGATCTTTTAAGACCAGTAATAGTAAGAAAGGAAAAGAGAACAGAATTGGAATCTATTTATGAAGACCTCCGTGCAATATCAACAGAGTTCGCATGCCCGGTCTGGACAGCATCACAAACCAACCGCTCGGGACTGAACGCAGAGGTTATCACAATGGAGCAGATATCAGAAGCATTCAACAAGTGTTTTGTTGCTGACTTTATTTTTTCTGTCTCTAGAACGATTGAAGACAAGCAAAATAATCAAGGGAAGATTTTTATTGCCAAAAATAGAAACGGGCCCGATGGAATTATTTACGACATATTTATGGACCCATCAAATGCATGCATCAAGATAATGCCACAAACTACGAATACCATAAATGGGCCCATTCCAATGAACCCTGTGGCATTAAGCGCAAGCATGCAAAAAGGGTTGCTACAAAACAAGTATGAAAAATTTAGAAAAAGGAAATAAATCAAAATGAGAACAATTGAAAACATACGCAGATTTAGATTATCAGATACATTTATAGAGCCATATAAAGACGCAGAGGTACCATGGGGCCCCATAGGGTATATCACTTATAAACGCACTTATTCGCGCCGCTTAGCCGAGTTTGACCCAGGCGCCAAGGGCACTGAAGAGTGGTGGCATACCTGCCGCCGCGTCGTAGAAGGAATGTTTAATGTTCAAAAGGAACACGTGGTTCGCCTAGGCCTTGAGTGGAATGACGGTAAAGCACAGCAGACCGCCAAAGATGCCTATGACCGCCTCTTCAATCTTAAGTGGACCCCTCCTGGCCGCGGCCTGTGGATGATGGGAACAAAATTTGTAGAAGAAAAGACCGGAGCAGCCCTTTTTAATTGTGCGTTTCGAAGTACCAAAGAACTTTCGACAAAAGGGGGCTACTTGTTTGCATGGATGATGGATGCCCTAATGCTTGGCGTAGGTGTTGGTTTCGATACATTGGGTGCAGGAACNGTTATCATCAAAGAGCCGGAATATACAGGCGACACCCTCATTATCGATGANTCGCGCGAAGGCTGGGTAAACTCTGTTCACAGCTTGCTGGATGGATTTTTTCTAGGACACAAGGTGCCAAAATTTGATTACACTGCAATTCGTGCTGCAGGAGCTAAGATTAGTGGCTTCGGAGGAACCTCTAGCGGAGCCGAACCACTCAAGGAACTTCACGGGGACCTAACAGAATTATTCTCCTCAAAAATTGGAGAACCCATCACCTCTGTTGACATTGTGGATACCGAAAACCTCATTGGTCGCTGTGTAGTGGCAGGGAATGTTCGCAGATCTGCTGCTCTTGCCATGGGCAATTATGATGACAAGCGCTATTTGGAAATGAAGAACGATCAAGAGAAGCTGTATCACCACCGGTGGGGCTCAAATAACTCATTTAATGCAGAAGTTGGCATGGATTATACGTGGCATGCCGAGCAAAGCAAAAACAATGGAGAGCCTGGGTACATCTGGCTAAATAATGCTAAAACACGTGGAAGGTTTAAAGACAAAGAAAGATTTGATGATGTTAATGTCGCCGGCTTTAATCCATGTGTAGAGCAACAACTTCACGACGGCGAGTGCTGCTGTCTAGTTGAAACATTCCCAGCAAAGCACGATAGCTATGAAGACTACTTGAAAACGTTAAAATGCGCATATCTTTATGGAAAGACCGTAACCCTAGTCAACACTCACTGGCCAGAAACGAATGCTATGATGCTTAAGAATCGTCGCATTGGACTATCTCAGTCTGGCATTGTGCAAGCATTTAATAAGCACGGCCGTCGCACCATGCTAGGTTGGTGCGACAAGGCATATGATCATGTTCAGCAGCTAGATAAAGAATATTCAGATTGGCTTTGTGTTCCCAAGTCTATTCGTACAACCTCCATCAAACCCAGTGGCACCGTATCGCTTCTCAATGGTTCAACACCAGGGATTCACTTTCCAGAAGATGAGTATTATATTCGTAGAATTCGTTTTTCGAATGATTCCAAGTTGCTTGATGGCATCCGAGAAGCCGGATATGTGGTGGAGAAAGATGAATACTCTCCCAACACGGTGTGTGTTGAATTTCCTGTACATGAACCCTATTTTCAAAAAGGAAAGCGGGATGTATCAATGTGGGAACAATTGGAAATAGCCGCGCAATATCAATATTATTGGGCAGATAATGCAGTATCAGTAACTGTGACCTTCAAGGAAGAAGAGGCTGACCAGTTAAAAAGTGCCCTAGAAATGTATGAAACCCGGCTAAAGGCAGTATCGTTTTTGAAATATCAAAAGACAGGATATAAGCAGGCGCCCTATGAGCCGATTACCAAAAAAGAATATGAAAAGAGAATAAAGAGCGTTACACCAATTCAGCGAATTAAAACAAATGTTGCTGGAGCGGGAACTAGATTTTGCGATGGAGAGAACTGTGAACTTTAATCATTTAATAGAAAAAAGAACTTTGAACCGCGAATGTCACGCTCTCGATCACAGCGAGTGTTATTATCAGCCGGTAGGGGAAGGCCGAGCCACCAGCGGCGCCAACGTACATATTCAAATGATGTGTCGAAACTGCGGCCGCCGAGAGGATATTTTCCTATCGCAAAGACAATACCACACACATCAAAAGATATTACAAAGGGAAGTGAGTAATGTTTAATCCAGTAAATCGCTACATTTTGATTGACATACCGACAAGGGCCGACAGCGACATAGAGTCACTAATCGTGCTACCAGAAGACTATAAACCAGAAGAAGAAAGGTTTATTGAAGTGTCAGCAGTGGCATCTGCGGCAGACGTCAGGTTTTCGGTACCACATCTTGCTAGTTTGGTAGTTGACCGGTCTATGATTGAGGAAATAAGCATTGGCGGAACTATTTATAATGTTATTTTGGACAATTATGTTGTGGGAATGATTGAGTAAATGGAGGCGCAAAATGTATGGACAAACATTTTTATAATGAAGCTTCATCTAAAAAGCTTGGATGGGAGCCTGGGTGGTTTGGTGAAAAATATTTTGATGACAAACTTGTAAGGGCAATTAAAAAATGGCAGAAAGCCCGTGGTTTAACAGGTGATGGCCTGTGCGGCCCAATGACCTTTCGGCGCTTATGGACTGAGCGACAAGCGGAAATCGATGAGTATAAGCCAACTGACCCTCATTATTCAAATTACATCGTGTTCAATGGTGAGCTTCATCCTATTGAATGGGACAAGTTTGTCTTGTGGTCCGAGCAAGGGGGCTTAAAGACAAAGCCTGGTCACTATTATGATTATGCTGGCCGGCCAAAGCGCAAGATTCGCTATTTTGTTAATCACTGGGATGTGTGCCTGAGTGCCACCTCTTGTCAGAGCGTACTTAACAAGCGAGGAGCATCAGTTCACTTTCTTATCGACAATGACGGCACCATTTATCAAACTCTAGATATACAGCATGCAGCGTGGCACGCAGGTTCTTCACGCACCAACAGGCCTTCTATCGGAGTAGAGATCTCAGACGCATACTACACAAAATATCAGGATCGATATGTAAAAAATGGATTCGGAGAAAGACCTATTGTGGAAGATGCTTGGGTCCATGGCAAAAAGTTGGACCCATTTCTAGGGTTCTATCCGGCTCAGATAGAAGCGGTCAAAGCTTTGTGGAAAGCAATTCACAAGGCCACCGGAATTCCGTATGAGGCCCCCGTTAATCAGTTCGATAAGACCTCAACAAAATATGAGCAAGATGTGGCTTATGGTAGTTTTTCAGGCTTCGTTAGTCATTATCACATAAGCAAGGGTAAGATCGATTGCGCTGGCTTAGATATTAAAACCCTTTTAGACGAAGTAAAATATGACATAGATATTCTGGATAAGATAAAAAACGGCTAATTTTAGACTTTCCCTAATTATTGCATGGGCTTGTTCTTGGTCATATTGTTAAGTTGTTTTGTTCCTCAGCAACAGTCACCATACACCGTTAAAAAAATATCTGTTGTTGAAACATTCGTAGTGGGCCCTCCGGTGCAGAAAGCCGCGTGGAAAATGGAGCCCACAATAAGAGCTTGCAGTAGCACAAATATTTCGATTCTTAGAGTACAGAGGGCGGTTAAATATTGGGAGATGTTAGGATATGAATTTGATGGAGTCAGTATGGATTATAGTATAAACTGCATGGAGCCTAAACACGGCGAAATTATAATAACATTACCAGAAGGCAACATTGATCCGGACCACATCGCCGCGACAAGAATTTATACAATGAAAGGGACTTTAAATATTGCAAAGGCGAAAATTTTTATGTACCCCAAAGAAGTGCGGAAGCAACGAGTTATAGAACACGAGTTGGGGCATGCCCTGGGGTGGATGCACTACAGTCAGAAATATCATATAATGCATCCCATATGGCACCTAGGCGGTTTTAGTTCATCGGGACTAAGGAAGTCGGTTGACTGAGTACGACAAAATAGTAATTGGTAGTTCATTATCGGCGGTTTTGTATGCATTCAGTAACAAATACCCCATTTTTTTTGCCGAAGAACGAAGGCCCTTTCGGTTCGATTATTTAGAACCAGCGCTGAACTTGTCTTGTCTTAAAATTCCTGGAGCTGCAAAAAGTTTAACGACGTTTGGGGGCGAAAAGAACATCGGCGTTACCAAAGAACTTCTCTGGGAAAGGCTGCTTTTCTTGTTGTCTCTTGATGGCAATGCTCCGCTCTCTAACTTGTGTCACAACATAAGGCACGATGGCGATAGAATTGTGTGCTCTAACGAGTATTCGAAGATAATGGAGTTTAAGTTTAATGAATGCATATATTTCGGAGATGCTAAAAGCACCGGCTTTACTATACAAAAAGGACTTGACGAAGATAAGTATATATGTTATGATTATGTTGCGTTCAATAAAGGAGGCAAGCATGAAGTCGACTACATTCGCACGGATGATGATTTTGTGCGCGAGATATGGTTTTATTCTTCCGACCGTATTGATGGAAATACTCCTGTTAGAGATGCTTGTGCGGTATCAGAGTTAACAAGAGAACAATTAAGAGACTTTGACTTTTCAGAAACCATGGCTCGTTTCAAGGTCGTTCACGAAATGGAACAGCGAGGCATGAAAGGACTATTTGCCGGTGGATACACAACAGCAGGAAACCCCAAACATTACAAATTTAGAACAACTAGCATCAACCGCGAAACAAATAAGCAAACAAATGAATATGAACCACAAGCCGAAAATATTAAAATTCCAAAGGTTGGCGAACAGAGTTTGCTCAAAGATTTATCATCGGCTTGTATGGCCTACGATAGATTTTTGAGGCATTGGTGAGTCGTCCAAAATTACATTTAGCTGGTATCATACCCGTCGCAAATCTTAAAACAGATTTTGAACTGCAGACACCTGATGTGTTAGTACCCATAAACGCTGGTTTCACAGCCATTCAAAAGTCTGTATTTGAGTGCGCCATGGCAGGCTGTAATACCATTTGGATCGTTGCTAATGATGACCTGGCACCTGTTGTACGCAGGGTTGTTGGTGAATGGACATATGATCCTGTATATTATTCGTCTCCTGTTGGTTTTAGTTCGGAAGGAAGAAAAGAAGTACCTATTTATTATGTGCCCATCCACCCCAAGGATCGCGACCGACGCGATTCTTATGGATGGTCGGTATTATATGGTGCATATTCTGCTTGGAAGGTGGCTTTTAAAATATCTAAATGGATAACTCCTGATAAATATTACGTGTCTTTCCCAATGTCAGCATATGACGTGTACGACATACGCCAACACAGGCAGCTAATTAACCACAAAACCAACAACTTTTTTTTAAGCTATGACGGCGATACCGTCAAAAACAATAAACCAATAGCATTCACATTTACAGGAGAAGATTTTAAACAATGCAGACGTTCGGTAAACAAACAAACAACCCGGGAGTATTTACCCCCTTTACAAGGCCAGCAATACCCCACCCAGAAGAGACCATTGAGCGAGAGATGGAGTGCTCGCCATTTCAACTTCCAAACGATATTCGAGAAAGTGAGCGAGAAGAGCGCGACAACAGTCAATCTTAATTGGTATTACGATATTTCCAATTGGAATGGATACCGGAATTTTCTTGCATCAGACTTTTCTATAGAAACTCCCCCTGAACACTTGACAAAGCCTCACAAACACGTTAAGATACCATATAGAGAAGGCGAAAAAGAATGAAATTGTTGCGATGGCTCAGGCATCGTATCGGGCACAAGCTTGAACACGTTAGACCTTCACGCCTTATGGACACAATAATGGAGCATGGGATTGCCCTAGTTGTGATTATTGTGGCCTGGGAAATCATCGAAGACATTCTTCTTCCGGTCCTATTTATTTGGTTGGGAAAGAATGTAAATCCGTGGTTCTTAACTGGCGCACCTATTAGTTGGTTATTATGCCTTCACCCAATTGCTGTTCCCGTTTTGTGGGCACTGTGGATTAAAATTTCAAGGAGGGACGATGAGGAATCAGTCCAAGATTAAGTTTGTCGGCTTGCATGCACACAGTGTGGCAGGATCGATCTTTGATGCTGTGGGTTACCCACAAGAACATATGGACTTTGCGTATTCAAACGGAAGCGATGCGCTAGCCCTTACTGACCATGGCAACATGAATGGTTTGTCCTGGCAGGTGCTTCATGCAAAGAAGATGCATGCCGAGGGCAAAGAGTTTAAGCCAATCTTTGGTGTCGAGGCCTATTTTACCACCTCCATCAAGGACTGGCGAGAAGCATACGAAGAAGCCATGGCCGACAAGAAGAAGGCACGAGGAGCCAAAAGAGACACACAGTCTGGCGCCACAGTCGAAGATGAAGGGGACACCAAGAATGCACAAAACATCCTTCGCCGCCGGCGGCATCTTATCTTGCTAGCACAGAGCCAAACAGGGCTCAATAATTTGTTTAAGCTCGTCTCAGAAAGCTATAACGCTGACAACTTCTACCGGTACCCCCGGATGGACTATGATCTCCTTAGAAAGTACTCAGAGGGCGTTGTAGCGGCCTCTGCTTGCCTCGGAGGCGTATACGCGGGTAACTACTGGGAAAACCGAGACGAGGGCCCTGAAGCCATCCTAGACGCAATGCGAGAGACTACAAGAGAAATGCAGTCGATCTTCGGTGACCGCTGGTACGGCGAGCTTCAGTGGAATAGTATACCAGAACAGCATGAGCTAAACCAGTATATCATTCAGATTGCAAAAGAGTTTGACGTCAAACTAATCTCTACTGCGGACAGCCACTATCCCAACCCGGATGCATGGCGTGATCGCGAAATGTATAAGCGCCTTGGGTGGCTCGGGAAAGGAAAGCCAAAGTGGGCGGATGAAGAAGGGGGTCAATCCGTATTGCCGGTGTCAGTCGATGTTATTGGATATGAACTTTACCCAAAGAATGGCGATCAAATGTGGGAGAGCTACAAGAAGTACTCAGAAGAATGTGAGGTTGAATATAATGATGACCTTGTTCGTCAAAGTATAGAAGAAACACACAAGATCGCACACGAACGCATCGAAAGTTTTATGCCCGACACAACTGTGCGGCTTCCCGACTTCGTTGTGCCCGAAGGCGCGACAGCGACACAAGCACTCGTTAGATATGCTATCGATGGTCTGCGCACAATGAAGCTGCACACCGATGATGAATATGTTGAGCGACTGAAGTATGAACTAGATGTTATTGACAACAGAGGTTTCAGTAAGTACTTCCTTACCATGAAGGCCATCATTGATGAGGCTGCAGACATTATGCTTGTCGGTCCTGGCCGCGGCAGCGCCTGTGGTTCACTCGTTGCATACGTGCTTAACATCACACAGATCGATCCCATCAAGTATCGACTTCCTTTCGAGCGTTTCCTGCGCACGGATGCTACCGACTATCCTGATATTGATACAGATGTATCAGATAGTATGGCTCTCAAGGAGCGCCTCATTGAAAAGTGGGGCGAAGATCGCGTGGCTCCGATTTCAAACTGGAACACACTGCAACTTCGCTCGCTTATCAAGGACATTTCAAAACTATATGATATTCCATTCACAGAGGCCAACACAGTCACCAGTGTTATGATGCGCGAGGCCGTGGGCCCCGCTAAGCAGCGACACGGTATTACTGCTGGTGTCTATGTGCCAACATGGGAAGAGGTGTTGGAGTTCTCACCATCGCTTCAGGTATACCTTACCAAGTACCCAGAGGTACAGGCGCGTGTACAGGGCCTTGTGGGACAAGTTCGCTCCTGCTCTCGACATGCTGGTGGNCTGCTTGTATCGGAGAACCTAAACGAGAACATGCCGCTTATTAATTCTGGTGGTGTGAGGCAGGCCCCATGGGCTGAGGGCCAGAACGTTCGACACCTTGAACCGCTTGGTTTCATTAAGTTCGATCTGCTGGGGCTCTCGACACTAAAGATGATTGAAGGGTGTATTGAACATGTTCTGAGGCGCCACCACGGTATCGAAAGCCCGACGTTCGCAGAGGTCAAAGAATATTATAACAAAAACATCCACCCGGATACCCTTGACCTAGACGATCAAAAGGTATATAAGAACGTATTTCACAAAGGTAAGTTTGCAGGAACATTTCAGTTTACAAACGATGGAGCACAGGACTTTTGTAAGAATGTGAAGCCGACGAACATCGCAGAGATTTCAGCAGTTACATCTATCTTCCGTCCTGGCCCTCTGTCGGCAAAGGTTCACGATCAATACATCGCCGCCAAGGAAGGTCACACAGCTATCGAGTGGTATCACCCCATCTTTAAGGAGATCACCGAAGAGAGCTACGGACACGTTATCTTTCAGGAGCAGATTTCCGAGATCACCCACAGAATAGGCAAGAATATCTCACGTGACGATGGTAATACCATTCGCAAACTCCTCACGAAGCGCGGCACCGGCAAGGAGTACCTGCTTGTAGAGTTGCGCGAGCGGTTCATCCAGGGAGCAAATGAAAAGGGAATGTCTATCCGCACCGCAGAAGAGATCTGGGAACTGATGGACGGGTTTGCTAAGTATGGTTTCTCTAAGAACCACGCGACAGCATATAGTATTATCTCCTATCAGTGCGCGTGGTTATGGACACACTATCCTTGTGAGTGGGCAGCAGCATATCTTGA
>JGI25134J35505_10000830_pt1 | contig 12259 bp, 11 predicted proteins | sample ETNvirnome_6_100_FD_35505 | JGI IMG/M metagenome (IMG submission 35505) | reverse complement strand
GACCAACGCGGCCACCGCTTTCAGTCACACCAAAATCTCAACGTGGGCGATATGGTGCGACTCCCCGACGACAAACGCGCCATCGAACGCTGGGAAGAGGATGAGGAGAAGGAGTAGTTGCGGAATTTCTGATGCGCGGCCACGCACCCAACGGTGCGCGACACAATGAAGAGAAAAGCCCATTCACTCTTGGATATTTCAATTTCTGAGCTGCCTGGGCGGCAGCTAACTTGACGACGATAGGCTTTAGCGTTGCCTGGTATTTCTGAGCTGCCTGGGCGGCAGCTAACAACGCGCTTGGGCGGCTGCGCATACTGGTCACTTTCTGAGCTGCCTGGGCGGCAGCTAACGCCATGCCGCCATTGCTGGGTCAGAGTGATGTTTTCTGAGCTGCCTGGGCGGCAGCTAACTTTTCGCGGATGGTCTCGGCTTTCATTCGCCCTTTCTGAGCTGCCTGGGCGGCAGCTAACAGGAAAGCAGCGTAGCCACGCTGATTGAGCGCTTTCTGAGCTGCCTGGGCGGCAGCTAACTTCGGCCTCGATCATGCCGCTTGTCTTGGGCATTTCTGAGCTGCCTGGGCGGCAGCTAACAATATGGCAGAAGAAGATCGCGGCACCGTGCTTTTCTGAGCTGCCTGGGCGGCAGCTAACACATCATGACAATTGGTGTTGGTGGATACGTTTTTCTGAGCTGCCTGGGCGGCAGCTAACTTTCTGGTGCCTTTTGAGCCAATATCTTTAGCTTTCTGAGCTGCCTGGGCGGCAGCTAACTGCGAATCCGGCGGATACGTGGCGGGCTTGTCTTTCTGAGCTGCCTGGGCGGCAGCTAACTCTGCGCAGCTTCGAGCTGCACGTTTTCCCCATTTCTGAGCTGCCTGGGCGGCAGCTAACCTTGCCGCAGGCTGGGAAGGCAGCGGCGACAATTTCTGAGCTGCCTGGGCGGCAGCTAACCGACAGCTAGCCGCAGACGCCCGCATCTATCTTTTCTGAGCTGCCTGGGCGGCAGCTAACAAGGCGCAGCCGCTGCGATACCGACGCCGATATTTCTGAGCTGCCTGGGCGGCAGCTAACCTGTCGCACAGCAATGAGCTATTGTTTAGCGCTTTCTGAGCTGCCTGGGCGGCAGCTAACTTAAACTGGTTTTGCTATATGGGTGCCGACCATTTCTGAGCTGCCTGGGCGGCAGCTAACTGACCGTGGATGAAGTTGTCAGAATCGTTGACTTTCTGAGCTGCCTGGGCGGCAGCTAACTTTCGCTTTCGTAGCACGCAAGCAACTAGAACTTTCTGAGCTGCCTGGGCGGCAGCTAACGGTATGAGCGCTACTGCGAGCCTAACAAAGTATTTCTGAGCTGCCTGGGCGGCAGCTAACCCCGCGTGGAAGTGGATTACCTGCGCACTACTTTTCTGAGCTGCCTGGGCGGCAGCTAACGCGCGCTATAAAGCGCATTGTTTTCTTTAGCTTTTCTGAGCTGCCTGGGCGGCAGCTAACTTGCTGCCGCTGCCAGCATTGCCACCATGTGATTTCTGAGCTGCCTGGGCGGCAGCTAACTGGGTGTAATGGCAGACAACTCAGCGAATGATTTTCTGAGCTGCCTGGGCGGCAGCTAACTTCTGCCTCAACGCTATCTGCGTTTCCTCGGCTTTCTGAGCTGCCTGGGCGGCAGCTAACGTCAAGGATGGTGTCGAGACCGCCGCCAGGAATTTCTGAGCTGCCTGGGCGGCAGCTAACAAACAGCTTTGCAAATTCTTCGGCGTTCTTAATTTTCTGAGCTGCCTGGGCGGCAGCTAACTCGCATTGGCCGTGCGTTTGTTGCTAATGCCTTTTCTGAGCTGCCTGGGCGGCAGCTAACTGGCGGGCTTGTCGGTAACCTCCGAAAAAGTATTTCTGAGCTGCCTGGGCGGCAGCTAACATCGCGTGGATCTGCGAAAACCCTTCCTCTTGTTTCTGAGCTGCCTGGGCGGCAGCTAACGTGATATTCCAGAAACTATTAGATGACATTGCTTTCTGAGCTGCCTGGGCGGCAGCTAACTTCACCGAAGGCGCCGGGTTCTACGCCGATCATTTCTGAGCTGCCTGGGCGGCAGCTAACAGCAAGGGCAGGCCCATGCGAGCGGCGGCGGCTTTCTGAGCTGCCTGGGCGGCAGCTAACGCTTGCTGCGGTGGTGTATGCCATGACTATCATTTCTGAGCTGCCTGGGCGGCAGCTAACATTATAGATTTCTCGATGCTCTATACGCAGGCTTTCTGAGCTGCCTGGGCGGCAGCTAACGACTTCCGTGAGGTGTTTGGCGACGCCGCATATTTCTGAGCTGCCTGGGCGGCAGCTAACGCCGGTTGGCCCAACTAATCCACCGCCTACATTTTCTGAGCTGCCTGGGCGGCAGCTAACTCACCGTATAGCTGCACCGATTGAGGGTGCAGTTTCTGAGCTGCCTGGGCGGCAGCTAACAAGGTCGCACGCTTGATGAGCCGTGGAAGATTTTTCTGAGCTGCCTGGGCGGCAGCTAACGAGCTGGGCCGCGAGTTCCACGACCTGCTGCCTTTCTGAGCTGCCTGGGCGGCAGCTAACATTGTGCCGCGCCTCGATGACAAGTTGATTCATTTCTGAGCTGCCTGGGCGGCAGCTAACGTGACCGATCCCCGGATTAAGCAACTGCTGCTTTTCTGAGCTGCCTGGGCGGCAGCTAACAAATCTGCGCTTTTCGCTCTTTCCCAAAAATGTTTCTGAGCTGCCTGGGCGGCAGCTAATGCTGAAAGTTGCCCAGTTATCGCCCACCTGGAGTTTCTGAGCTGCCTGGGCGGCAGCTAACCACAGCGCGACCAGTGCAACGCTTCACAGCGTTTTCTGAGCTGCCTGGGCGGCAGCTAACGCTAATGCTAGGGCATGTACTGCCTGGGGTGTTTTCTGAGCTGCCTGGGCGGCAGCTAACCAGTGCTGCATCGGGTACCCTAACTGCTTTTCTTTCTGAGCTGCCTGGGCGGCAGCTAACTGATCGAACCGGCAATGGCCAGCACCACGACTTTTCTGAGCTGCCTGGGCGGCAGCTAACAGCATCGTGGTAAACGCCCCGGTCACTGTGCATTTCTGAGCTGCCTGGGCGGCAGCTAACTGTCCAGAAATGGCTTTGGCGTTGTTGCCGAGTTTCTGAGCTGCCTGGGCGGCAGCTAACTAGAGCATATCAAATATAGCGTGCTGATTGTTAAAGAGCTTTAGGTGAAAAAAACGGCACCACCCTTTTCAAAGTGATACCGCTAAGTGATTGATTATTCGTTGCCAATTACTTCAATGAAAAAAAGGGTCAAAACCACGGCACCGTCGCTTGGGGGCTTAACCCATAATGGTTGAATGTTCCTCCAACCTCGCTATCTGCAGGCTTGCTGTGCTCAATAAACAAGCTGAAGCGCTGCTGAGTAGAGCGGCTATTGATCGTCACAAAGGGCAGCTCAATGCGTTTGTCTGCCACTTTGGCGTATAGCTGTTTGGCTTCCGCTTCCGTGATGTTGTGACGCTTGGCATAGCGTTTGGCACGGCTGGGGCTGCCCGTATTAAACTGCCGCCTCGACACGTTAATTTGCTTAGCATGGTCGGGTGCCGCCAGCACTTCGCTTACGCTAACGTGGTCTCGCATCCCCGTTAGCCATGCGTCACTCATTAGCTGTTTTAGACGCGCTTGAGTGCCGTGCAATCGCAATTGATCGCCCAAGCTGCGCGCGCGAACGCCGTGTTTATGCAGGGGAAAACTTACGCCGATATCGTCGCTTTCCAGGTCAAACAGCGCCCGGTGCAGTTTGTTATACAGCGCGCCCATTAGCATCGCTGGAGCAAAGTCAGGATCAGGTCGCAGCCGAATATCAATATAGTGATCCATGGCTTACCCCGCTTCGCCGAACACACCGCCTCGGATCAGCGTTGCCATCACAAAGTGCTGATTTTCCTTGGAGGGCACTTGGTCTTTAATCATCCAGTTATCTAGCAATGAGTAAAAGTCGGCCTTCTGCTTGGGCTGGCGATACGCTTTGCCCTGGGTCGTCACCGAGCCATAAGGCTCGACAGCAATAGGCCCAAGATCCTCATCGTTTTCATTGGGGTACCAAGTGTCGATGGTACGGATGGCGTTACCCAGTTTCTGAGAGTGAATACCGGCAATATCGCTGACGTGATACAGCGTCTTGCTCTTGTCGCCACGGCCCCGGTCAAGAATCAGCTCTTGAGAGGGGAACACCTCTTGTCCGCTACCCATGCGGACATAGGCCACCACTTCTAGCAGTAAGTGCTGCTCACCCGCCAACGCGGAAGCGATGACACCCGCAAGCTCTTTCAGCTCGGTCGTATCCTCGAAGGCACGCAACGAAAGTGACAGTGCATCAAACGTCCACTCTTTGGTGACTTTGCCTTGCGCTAACTGGCGAATGCTGACTTCTACTTGCTCTGCACCCATGCGGTTGCGCCACAAAAAACGGCCATTGGCGAGGTTATTAGCGTAACGATGCGCCAGTTCGCCGAAGCCTTGTGCTTGTTTATATTCGGCAACGGCCTGTTCTAGCTTGGCTTGGTACTCAGCGTTATTACAGGCTGACGGTGTTCCAGCACCAGCCAGTACGCGCAGAGTGAAGCGGGTAACTAGGGTATCTGCATCATGGGGCAGTGTGGCTACATCGACGGTTTGTAGGTTGGGGTTTTCAATCGCAGCATCTAGTTTCGCGGGGTCTTGGTCTTTGGCTTTCAAGCGGTTGGAAATGGTACCGCGCACCGATTTTTCGCGCACCTCAACCGGCTGCCACTGCTGTTCATCTTGCCGCTTATCCCAGTTGCTGGCGTATAGCAGTGCATCGGAAGGGTCGAGCTTGCGCTCAAACGCGAGGACGGAAGCGGTTTTGAGGGTATCGTTTTTAGCCATGATAAAGCTCCTTGTTTACTGTGCTGAGGCGCGAAGGTGATAGTCGTTATTGAGACGGTAGAGGCCCGCTTCTTCGTCGTTATCAACGTACCAAAGCAGGTCTTCAGGTTGCTTCATGCGGTGCGGGCTAACCCATTCACCCATGGAATAGAGGCTTTCGACAAAGCGGAACGGGGTCTTGGTATCGCGGGCGTTGGCGACTTCACCTGGTTGGAAAAGATCTGAAATAGCGCCATAACCCACTGGAATGGGCACCAGCCAGCCACGATAGGGCCGCTGCGCCTGCCAAACGGGCTTCTCGTTGGGTTCGCCTTCATTTTCTAACGTGCACACATGGTTAAGACGAGAGAGGTCTAACCATGCATCCAGTAAACTGGCGTCTGGATGTTGCTGTTGCAGTGTTTGAAGGTGCTCGGTGAGGTAATCATCCCGCAGTGTGAGGGCAAAGCCCGGCAGCCAGCGCCGCTTTAAGCGCGCGAACTGCGTTTGACGCCGCTCTCCATCGTCATCAAGCATGACCCATTGCGGGCGTTGTTTGTGGCTTGGTACCGCACGGTTAGGGATGACACTGCCTCCGGCAATGCGCATGCCCGATACAATCTCACTGATTTGATGGGCGATAACCTCATGCTCGCTTTCTGCAGCGCCGGTATCAATCGAGAAAATCAGCGTGATATCCAGATGGATACGCCCTTCTTCTACAATCGCTGCCGTACCGCCTGTCTTATCCACCGGATTACGCGTCAGGTGAAAGCCACGGATGTAACCACCCTCAGTGGCCTGGGCTTCAAAGTCATGGCAAATAACCCCAACGCGGCCTAACGAAACAGGAAGACTCGCCTCTGCTAACTTCCGCTCTAGAGCATGCATCAAACCTACAAATGCACTCATGGCAGGAAAGCCCCAAGTCATTGGGCTGGAAATCGCGTTGGCGTTTTGTACCCGTAGGCGTGGCAGAACTAGGAGGTTTTTTACTTCACTCATCGTCATCACCTCCTGGCAGGTTGGTTAAGTCTTCCGTTAGGCTTTCCATCCAGCGGCGATCACGATCCTGCAGGCGTTGAGGGGTCGCATCTTTTGCGAGCGCTTTCTTCCAGTGCCGGAACTCCACATCCCCCAAAGGCAGCTTTCCGCCTAACGCGGTATTGAGCCAGCTAGCAAAGCGGTGGCGAATATCGTCGGCCCACTCCACACTGTTTCGCGCTTCACGAAAAGCGATATCCTCTTCGGCGCGACCAGGGTCTAGCCAATACATTTCTTCTACTGATAATTCGCACTTTTCATCGTCGCTCCAGCCCGCAGGCAGGCTATGCATCTGCATGGCAAACAGCGCCAACTCATCCATCAACATGGCGGTGTAGTCATCGCGCAGGTCGCGGGTGTGCATGTCTGACGTAGGGTTGGTTTCAAGAAACTGTTTGAGGTCTTTAACCAGCGAACGTACGTCTGAACGACTGCCAAAGACGCCAGGATGAGAGAAAACCGATGCGACTTTCAGCGGTGGGCGAATATCGCGCACATTCCAACTGGGTGGCATGGAAGCTAACAAATAGTTATTGCCGCCCCGCTCGCTATTCAGCTGCGAGATGTTTTGTGGCTTGGTGCCACCCATTTTCTGTGCAGCCAAGTTGGGATAACTGCGCACCGAGTGCTCAGCGTATTTGCCTTCCCGCTTGGCTTTACGTGCCTCTTTGGCCTCTTCGCTAAAACGGTCATAGTTAATGGTTTGAAAGACACGGTGCGCCAGAGAAGTGGCGTAGAGCGGTGCTATCAGATGGAAGTTCTCAGCGTCATTTTCTACGTCTGCGGCATCATCTCCCACCAGCCAGTAGAGCTGTTTGCCTCGGGTATGCGAGGCATGCTCACCGCGCGGTTCGGTAATCGCTGCAAAGGCGCTGATCCACGCCTGAGCTTGCTCAGGATTATCGCTTAACGCTTTTGCCAGCTCAGTGTCATTTTCCAGCGCCCGCTCAAGCAGCGACTTTCCCTCAAATTGCAGCTTCAAGAACTTATAGACATCCAAGGCGGCAGCGTTCCCTACGACATCGCCCGCAAAATCAGCGGGCAGCGTGTGGCTGCCGACAAGAGAGTGGTTATTTAGCGACTCAGGTGGGGCGTAAAGATTGGAGCCTTTGGCATCGGGATGAATAGGCTTGAGGGAGTGGGTGACGACTTGTAGTTGGCCAACGCGTCTTGCTGCATCGTTGACCCAGGTATCGAATTGAAATTGCTCCACTAGCGCCTGGTATTTGGGATCGTCGGGCTGCAGCTTTTCCGCCTTGGTATCGAAGCGCTCTTTTAAAAATTGCTCAATCGCACTTCGAACACCCTTCTGCTGACTATTTTCCATAGATCATCCTTAAGGGACTCACTTAATTAAAATGAAGCTGCATTCACACTAAGCCAACCCTCATATTTTTGCAAACCAATTATTGCGCAGCATGCAGCATATAGCTCCCTGTGCTATTATTTTATCTCTGTTGGACATACAGCTCAGTAAAATTAATGCGCTGCAATTTTTAGCTGCCGCACAGGCAGTCCCAGCGTGACATCCTTTTAATTCAGTACTACTATTAGTACTACTATTTGAGAGCGCTTATGGCAAAGCTTGATAAGCTTTTGGATAAAGCACGTCGGCAGCCTAAAAGCATGGGCTTCGACGAGTTAGCGTATCTTTGCGATCACTACTTTGGCCCTCCTCGCCAGCAAAAAACCAGCCACAGGGTGTATAAAACACCTTGGCCCGGCGACCCTCGCGTTAATATCCAGCGGGGCAAAAATGGCGAAGCCAAGGCTTATCAGGTACGCCAAGCGCTCGCTGCCATTGATAAATTGTCGTCATCAGCATGACGATTGGAGTTGCACCATGGTGAACCATACCCATTACACCTACCGCATTCGCTGGTCTGAAGAAGACGACCAATTCGTTGGTTTATGCACCGAGTTGCCCAGCCTCTCTTGGCTTGCCGATACTCACCAAGAAGCGCTGGAAGGTATTCTTTCCCTCGTTGCCGATGTAGTGGTCGATATGGAAGCCGAAGGCGAAACACCCCCCACTCCACTTTCTGAACGCCACTACTCTGGTCGTTTTAATGTGCGCATTCCCCCGGAAAAACACCGTGAGCTTGCGATTAAAGCTGCAGAGGAAAATATCAGCCTCAACCGCTTAGTCAGTGACCGGCTCGCGAACGCTTAGCTAGCGGCTGCGCCAAAACCCCAACACCGGGTGATACCCCCACCGCTGGTTTCTAGCCGAGGCAGTGACCGTGCCGAAGGTACGGGCGGCGCGATCCAGGGAGATAGCCAAGTCTTCCGCTAAGTCAGCCAGCGCCGTTAAGTAGTCGCTTGCGCCCCATGGTTGTATCCGCTCGCCCTGTTCTTCTGATAGATCTATCCGCAACAGCAGGCTTTCTTCCACCGGTACGTAGAGCTTTTCGCCTCGCTTTGCGCCATCGTCTACGCGGTGTAGCGTCCAGGTTTCACCGCCCTCATCAGGCAACAACGCTAGCGTTATTTCAGGTTCGAGCTGCTGGCGAAATGGATCACGCTGAATCAATACACCGGTTAAATGTAGCTGCGGCATCACATGCCAACTGTAGGCTCCTAAGGGCGGAGGCTTGGGCGTTTTGCCAATTCGTAGCTCTTTTTTGGTTAACGGCTCGGCAGGCTGCTCGATCATCAGTTGGTGCAGCCGCTCATGTTCCAAATCGACAAGGCTATCTTTGGCGTGCAGTGTTTCCCGCGCCAGCACACGGGGGCGGGCGTCAATCACCTTGTACTCATCTTCCGTTAACAGCTCACTAAGCGAGTGGCTACTTAGCCGCCATTGAAGATCTGTTTCAAAACCAGGTTTGTGAAAAGCAGGCTTTCCAGGCTGCTCCCAATGCTTGAGATTGGTATCGAGCAGCAAAATATTGGGCGACTCACACACCTGCTCGCGATGTCGGCGTACGCGGCCCGCCAACTGAATAATCGAGCGCATGGACGATGGCTCTACAATGGCCCAATCATAGTCGTGGTCGCGGCCCACCTCCGTTACCGGCGAGCCAAGCACGATAAACAAGTGGTCGCTCTCTTCACTGCTATCCAATAGGCGGCGGATATCCGGCTGCTGAAAAACGCGATCAGGCTCCGCCCGTTGCAGTGTTCGATCTAACTGGCGCTCAATGCCAGAGCGCATCACCAACGGGTGGCGGGAGTGGTAAACGCAGAGGTGGATGCGCACACCTTCCGGCGCGCCCTGCTGAAACAGCACCCTGGCGACATCCACTAAGGGATCAATATTAGCCATGCGAACCAAACCAAAGCTGACCCGCTTGCCCGAATGTGGATCAACGGAATGATGCTGCTGGTGAAGCGCTAGCGCATTCTCACGCAGCAGGGTTGCGGTGGCGGGCCTTATCTCTTCAGGGCGTTTGCCCAACGGCGGCAACGCTAATATATCCGCGCGGCGGCGTACCGGGCTTTTGGCGAGGCGTTCTAACCGACGTTTGGCAAAGTCTTGATGCGCGGCCTTGAAGGTCTCGCTACTGGCACAGCTTTCATGCTGGCGGTCGTGCTCGTCGAACCAGGCGCAGCAAATGTCCACCGCCAAGCCCGGTTCGCCCCGGTGGCGCTGAAAGGCTTCACGCCCACTGCGATAGGCTTCATACAAACCCTCCACCAGCGCAGGCGGCAAGGTGGCAGATGACAGCAGCACCCTTGAACCTAGTAGCCCCGCCCAATTGACTAATCGAGTAAGCGCAGGCAGGTCGTTGATATCGAAATCGTCGATTTCATCGAGCACTAAATCGCTGCTCATCAGGCGCAGCATGGGCACGATCTGACGCCCGCCGCGCGTGCTCTCCGTGGCGGGCATTAGATGATCAACGGTACATACCAAAATGGGAGCGGCAATCAGCGCGCGAGTGCCCGGCTCATCGCTTAAACGGCGCAGTACCGGGTGACTATCAAAATTGCCGTCAAACACCACGTGAGCATCTTCTTCAATCAGCACCTGTTTGGAGGCTGAACCACTGGCTTCGGCTTCTTGCTCGTAGTGCTCAAACAGGGCTTTATTAGCGCTGCCACCCACGCGCACGGCGAGCTCGTCTTCACCTAAATGCAAACGATCACGTAAAGCTTGGCCGGTTTGAAGGGTTAGGGTGCGCAGCCCTAGCGCAATGCTAAAACGCGCGCCCTGCTGAGGGTTGGCCAGAGCGTACATAATGCGCCCATTGGCGAGGGTTTTACCGCAACCGGTAGACGCCATGTTAATGCCAAAAAAGCCTTGGCGCTGACTGCGCTCCCTAAGCGATTGGGCCAGGTCGAAAGCTTTATCCTGCCAGCGAAACCGTGGGTGGCTACTGCGCTTACGAAAGCCTTTATGGCGGGCTAAACGGGGTAAGTGGCTATCTACGCTGGGTAGCGCACGGGCGACCGCAGCGGCGTGTTTCTCAACTCCTAAAATATGTTCGTCTAACGGCTGATTAGGCTTGCCGGTTTTGCGCACGGTATTGGCAATTAATGGGTAGTTGGGTTCGCCGCGTACACGGTGCAGAGGGTCTTCCAGGCTTGAGTAGTGGTGGTCGGCCAGCATTAAGCTAAGCCGGGCTAAGTGCATAACGTAGCGGCTTTCCAGCCAGTGGCTACCATTGTGCAGCCGTGCCTGTAACCGCGTGGCAAGCTTTGTGGCACGCTCGCGCCATCGTGACGTACTAACGGGCAACCCTCTTTTAAACTGCCAGTAGGGCGCAATGCGTTTAGGATCTTGGGTCTCAGGAATCTCGTTCCACTCGGCATGAATAGAAGCAAACAACCCGCCTAGCTGCTCCGATTGAAGTGGTGCCTTTCCTCTACCCCAACGCCGCTCAGCCTCGCCATCGCGTTCCGGTGGCTTTAACGGTAGCCGGTGGTGGCTAAGCACTAGCCAACCCAACGCAGCCGCCAGCGGGGGCAAACGGCTAAACACCGCAGAGGTGGGTGTATCTAGCCCGTCGCGCTCTAACCCCACCAGCCAGTCCTGCTCTTGATAGTCACCTTCGGCCAGGCGCGCCAGCCAGGTGGCGTCATCGTCACTCCCCACAAAGGCTTGAAACAGACGCAGCGATATCCACTCATGACGGTATAAGTTGCGCCCATCTACTTTGCCTTTGAGCCGCTGCTGAAAAGCATCACAGGCTTTCCCAAGATCGTGCAGTAACGCGGCCAAGGCAGTGAGCAAGAGAATATCTTCACCGCTGTGCCAGTCATTTTCATCGCGGCGGCGCAGGATATCTCGGGCGGTGGTATTGGTCGGTACGGCTCCATTGAGATTGAACTGGGCAGCATCCCCCACTACCCACATCAGCTCGCTGTGGTCGTGGCCACGAATCCAGTGGCAGGCAACGGCGGTATTCTTACGGGCGGTTTTACGCAACAGCTTACGCAGCGTATCCAGCCCGGCTTGGGTAATCGGCGTTTGCCAAGTGCGGTCGCCCCGGCGCTCGGCAAACTGGTCGAGGATACGGCGCGTTTCTTTCAGGGCATTTTTATTGCACTGGGAAATCAGCAGCACGTTCATTACTCACCACTCCCCAGCCCGTGAGCAACTTCCTTGAGCGTATCAATCATGAAATCGAGGGATTCGGTGCGGGTTAAGCGCTCAATGCACGCTTGGCGGAACTCTTGCTCTTCATCGCCGCGCATGGCGGAAATAAACGCCTGAGGCAGGATGACGGCGTCTTTTACCAAGTCCGCCACATCAAAAACCAAGCCGCCCCGGCGGGTTTTACCGTGCAGTACTGCCAATCCATGAGGAATCCCCAGTACCCAAGTGGCGGTCGCCGCCAACCCGTAAGCGAGATAGTTGCCGTGATCGAGAAAGCGATTGGCGGGATCGGTGCCTGTGCCACGCTTGGCGCGGGTGAAATCGCCGTAATCAACTGTATTCACTGCGAGCTTAAACAGCGTTTTAGTTAATCGCGCTTCTAAGGCGAGCAGGTCGACGGTGCTGGGGGCTTTGCTGATCGCTTCGCGGTGATGGTTGAGCGCGCTGTGCAGGTGATCGGTGGTAATAGTAAAGCCTGCGTCTTTCATCACTCGGCTTGTCCACAGCGCTTCAATACGCGCAAGGCGCGCTTGCTGAAATGCGCGGGCGGCATCCAAGCGTTTGGCATCATCAAACCAAAAACGCACCCAATATTGCAGATACTCCGTGGGCCGGTACTCGCTTTGTGGTGTCAGCCAAGCGACATCCACATCGACTTCATTGGCAGCAAACAGCGGTGTGCCACCGCCTCCACAGAATCCGACTAACACACCCGCTTTGGCGAGTTCACGCATGGCGGCTTGGGTAATGGAGGTACCTGTCCCCAATAAAATCGAGGTGGTATTGGCAAT